>OCVV010973515.1_pt1 | contig 17994 bp, 19 predicted proteins | sample 1539721 | NCBI WGS metagenome assembly OCVV01 (sample SAMN02144230, study PRJEB22623) | gut metagenome | biome: sheep rumen | host: Ovis aries | place: New Zealand | reverse complement strand
GCCCGCCGAGACACTTGTGCTTTCACCCGATATCGAAACCAAACGGTATTTTACATTCTTTGATGTGCAGCTTCCGCTTTTTATAACATCGCCCGAGGGTACATACAAAACCGAGGAGAGCGACAGCGTGATAAAGCTATTCGGGCTTGACCTGCCCTTGGGAATAAAGACCGTGACAGTCACACCGTATAAGCTCGGCACTAAGCAGTTGTCATCAAAGCAGGCATTGAAGCTTGCTCACGAAAAAGAGGAAAACTACAGGAAAAACCTTCTCGGAAAGTACGAGCTGAAAGATGTTAAGCTCACCGAAAGTACAGTAAACGGGAAAGCCTCCGTCACTGCCGAGTATACACTCTACGGAGAGCTCTGTCGGGAGGTAAGCTTCTTTGTCCCGAAATCCGAAATAAGAAAGACATATCGCTCCTATACCGCCGCTGATGACCCCAGAGCATCTCACTCGTGAAAAAACTAGTTACTCTGCAATACATTGTCTGAAATTTTTGTTGATTTTTGCTATAAATGTTGTTGCAATTTCTGAAAAGATGTGGTATACTATAATTTGAGGTCAGATGACCGAAAACTTAGGCAGAGAATGGAAGTCTGATAATGGCAGAAAGATCAATAAGTGTTGACAGGCTGGAAACAGTCCTGAGCCTTTGCGGAAATTACGATGAGAACCTCAATCTTATTCAGAGAGAGTACAATGTCGTGGTACTGAGCAGGGGCGACAGCATTAAAGTAAGCGGTGATGAGGAAAATGTGTTCAAGGCATCACAGGCGATTGAAGCCCTCATAACCGTGATAAATAAAGGCGAGCAGCTGACGGAGCAGACCATACGCTATGTGTTCTCTCTTGTGGAGGAGGGCAAGCAGTATGAGATAAGCCACATTTCCGACGGCGGAGTCTGCGTGACTATGAGTGGCAGAGTAGTAAAGCCAAAGACCCTCGGCCAGAAAAGATATATAGAAGCGATAAGAAACAATACGATAGTGCTGGGCGTCGGCCCTGCAGGTACGGGCAAGACCTATCTTGCGGTTGCTATGGCGGTAAAGGCCTTCAAGGCACATGAGTGTGAAAAGATAATACTGACAAGACCTGCCGTAGAGGCAGGAGAAAAGCTGGGCTTTCTCCCGGGGGATCTGCAAAACAAGGTAGACCCTTATCTCAGACCGCTTTACGATGCCCTGTTTGAGATGCTGGGTCCCGAGACCTTTGCAAGACAGCAGGAGCGAGGCTGCATCGAGGTAGCGCCCCTTGCGTACATGAGAGGAAGAACTCTCGATGATTCGTTCATCATACTTGATGAGGCGCAGAATACCACACATGAGCAGATGAAGATGTTCCTTACACGTCTGGGCTTTAATTCAAAGATAGTTATCACGGGAGATATCACTCAGATAGACTTGCCCGATGAAAGAAAGTCGGGGCTTGTTCAGGCGATGAATGTACTCAAAAACATAGAGGGAATTGAAATAAACCGCTTTTCGGACAAAGACGTTGTAAGGCATAAGCTGGTACAGGATATAATACTTGCGTATGAGAAGTACGCTAAGAAAGAGAAATAAATACACACAAAGGGAGTTGTTGAAAAATGGGCAAGGTCAAGGTTTTGATCTCAAACGAGCAGTCGGACATAAAAGTACCTGTAGGTATCAGACTGCTGATAAGACGCTGCTGCCATGCAGTTACGGAGTATGAAGGCTTTACGAATGACTATGAGGTTTCGGTAAGCTTCGTAAATGACGCACAGATACATGAGCTTAATAAAAAACACCGCGATATCGACAGACCTACCGATGTTCTGTCATTTCCTCTCGGTGAAAACGGTGTTTACGATATAGACCACGAGACAGGAGCATCGCTCCTGGGAGATATAGTTATCAGCCTTGAGACAGCATTCCGTCAGGCTGAGGTTTACGGTCACTCGCTTGAGCGTGAGGTAGGCTTCCTGACAGTTCATTCAATGCTTCACCTGCTTGGATATGACCATGAGGAAGGCCCTCTTCAGGAGCGCATTATGCGTGAAAAGGAAGAGGCAATACTTACACAGCTCGGTATCTCCCGTGATGAGACCTTTGTAGAAGAGCATGCGCATAAAGACTAATATCGGGAAGTTTTTCAAAAGCTTCCGCTATGCCTCGGCAGGCTTAACAAGTGCGATAGCCTCTGAGCGCAATATGAGGTTTCACCTTGGGGCGGCGGCCTTTGTGATATGGATAATGAGGTTTTATGAGCTGACTCTCGGTGAGAGTGCGGCGATCTATATTTGTATCGGAGCAGTGCTGTCTCTTGAGCTTGTAAATACAGCTATCGAGAGCATAGTTGACCTTGTATGCCCTGAAAAAAACGATATGGCTAAAAAAGCAAAGGACTGTGCCGCAGGCGCAGTCCTTGTTATGGCTTTTATGAGTGTGATTACAGCGGTGTATATTCTGTGGGATACAAAGGTGTTCAGGCACATCTGGAAGGTTCTCACGGACAGGCCTTATCGGCTTTGTATATTTGCTGTGCTGGCATTTTTGTGGCTGGCATGGGTGTTCGGAAAGAAAAACAATGACAGTAAGGAAGTAAGAAAATGAGTGAAAGCAAAAGTGTATTCGTAACGATAGTAGGAAGAGCAAATGCGGGAAAATCCTCTCTTCTCAACAGGCTTGTAGGCGAGAAGATAGCTGCCGTCAGCTCAAAGCCGCAGACCACCCGTACAAGAATTACGGGAGTGCTGACCGAGAATGATATTCAGTACGTTTTTTTGGACACACCCGGAGTTCATAAGGCGCATAACAAGCTTGGCGAGCATATGCTCAAAACAGTGAGTGATTCAGTCTCCGAGGGTGAGCTTATACTTATGATGGCAGACTGCTCAAAGAAGCCGAACGAGAGCGAAAAAAAGCTTGTCCAGAGCTTTTCAAAGAAAACCAAGGTGATACTTGCCCTAAACAAGACCGACCTTATAAAGGACAAGGAAAAGCTTTTAGAGGTCATCACGGAGTATTCATCTCTGTATGATTTTTCCGAGGTTGTGCCGATAAGCGTTGCACAGAATGACGGCCTTGACATCATCATGAAGATACTCAATGAAAACGCTGTTGAAGGTCCTCACTATTTCCCCGATGACAAGTTCACCGACCAGCCCGAAAAGGTGCTTATGGCTGAAATGATAAGAGAAAAGGCGCTCCTGAATCTCAATGAGGAAGTACCTCACGGTATAGCCGTGACAATAGAGCGTCTTAATGAGCGTGAGAACAGAAACGGCGAAACTATCCTCGATATTGATGCAACTATCTTCTGCGAGCGTGAAAGCCACAAGGGAATACTTATAGGCAAGGGCGGATCAATGCTCAGGAAAATAGGCTCAGAGGCAAGAGCCGACCTTGAAGAATTCTTCGGCATAAAGGTAAATCTTCAGTGCTGGGTCAAAGTCAAGGAGGATTGGCGCAACCGTGAGGGTCTTATCAAGAACTTCGGCCTTGAATAATTGGTAAACAAATCCGCTGATAAAAATCCCTCTTCCGAGAAAACTAATATCGGGAGGGATACTTTATGTCATACTGGGATATTTTTTTCAAAACAGGCAGGATAGCCGATTATCTGAAATACTGCGAAGCAGAAAGGAATGAGCACCGTGATAACCTTGAAGGGTCTCGTGATAAGGGAGAGCGACAGCGGCGAAGCGAGTAAGTATATAAACATACTCACTGCCGAAAGGGGCATATTGAAGGTGTTCATCAGGGGCGGAAAAAAGAGCTCAAAGAATGCCTCTCCGACTGAGATATTTGCGTATTCGACCTTCTGCCTTGAGGAGAAGAAAAACCGCAATCAGCAGATATATTATCTTAATTCCTGCGAGTCGGAAAAGCTGTTTTATAATATAAGACTTGATGCTGTTAAAATGGCACTTGCAATGTATTTCTGCGAGCTTCTGAGCTATACAGGCACAGAGGAAACCCCCAGCGAGGAGGTGCTTCGCTTAGCGCTCAATACCTTCTATTCGCTTGATACCGACCGAATGGAAAATGAGCTTCTGCGTGCTGTGTTTGAGTTCAGACTTCTCTGTGAAACAGGCTTCAGACCTGCGCTTCTGGGCTGTGCCGAGTGCATGAGGAGCGAATCTGACATGATGTACCTTGATATCTCATCGGGCAATATGCTCTGTCAGGACTGCTATGAGGATAAGGGCGAACAGAATATAGTTGAAGCCGACAGAACGCTCCTTTACACTATCCGCTTTATAGCCCTTGCAGAGTATGACAGGCTGTTCAGCTTTAAGCTCAGTCAGAAATATCTCGCTCAGCTTACAAGCTTTACTTCAAGGTTTATGCGCTATCATGTAAGAGGCGAGCTTAAAACCCTGAGATTCTATAAAATGCTGAAATAGGTGAAAAAATGGCAAGCAGTAATGAATACCTTGAATACATACTGGAGCAGTTATCTGCTCTCAGTGATATAACATACAGAAAAATGATGGGAGAATACATACTCTACTACAGGGGAAGAGTGTTCGGCGGAATTTATGATAACAGACTGCTGTTAAAGCCGACCGCTTCCGCCCGTGAGCTTTTGCCCGATGCCTCAGAGGAGCTTCCCTATGAGGGTGCAAAGCCAATGCTCATGCCCTCGGATACCGATGACAGGGAGCTTCTTGCAAAGGTGACAGAGGCTATGTACAGTGAACTCCCCGAACCTAAAAAGAAAAAGTAATGGAGAATAAAATGAATATAAAAAACTGTGAAGTATTAGAGCTACATAAGATACTTGAAATGCTGGCTTCCAAGTGCTCAAATCCCGAGGCGAAAAAGCTGGCATCTGAAATAGAGCCAATGGACGAGCTTGCAGACGTTCAGCGAGAGATTGACAAGACCACTCTCGCCCTGGAGCTTTCTGTGCGCTACGGCTCGCCTGTGTTCTATAATATACCCGATGTTTCGGCGGCTCTTAAAAGAGCACAAAGCGGCGGTGTGATGTCGCTTGATGAGCTTATCCGCATAAGGCGCCTGCTTGCGCAGGTGCAGGAGCTCTACAGCTGGTTTACTCAGATCAGAGATGAGGACACTTCAAAGCTTTCCTACCTGTTTGAACAGCTCTTCCCCGACAAGAGCCTGCTCACCAGACTTGAAACTTCTATCGCCAGCGAGACCGAGCTTACCGATGATGCAAGCGCACAGCTGCGCTCTATAAGGCTTAAAATAAGCCGAGGCGGCTTAAAAATAAGAGAGTCGCTTGACCGCATGATAAAGTCTTCAAGCGTTACTAAATATTTGCAGGAGAGCGTAGTCACCCTGCGTGACGGGCGCTTTGTTCTGCCTGTCAAGACCGAATACAAAAGCCGTGTCCCGGGTCTTGTGCATGACACCTCGGCAACGGGCTCAACCCTGTTCATAGAGCCTATGAGCGTAGTTGAAGCCAACAATGAAATACGCATACTCAAAGGCGAGGAGCAGGACGAGATAAGACGCATTATCCGTGAGCTCTCGGACATCTGTGCCGCAAGCGCAGAGAAGCTTATTTCGGGCTACAATGCAGCGGCTGAGCTTGATGTATACTTCTCAAAGGCAAACCTCGCTGCCGATATGAGAGCCATGACCCCCGAAATATCAGATGACGGCATCATAATACTCAACAAAGCAAGACACCCTCTGCTTGATAAGAACAAGGCAGTGCCTATAAACTTCTCAATAGGCGAGCAGTATAAATCTCTTGTCATAACAGGTCCTAACACAGGCGGTAAGACGGTAGTTCTCAAAACGGTGGGACTGCTTACCCTTATGACTATGTGCGGACTTCTTATACCTGCATCTGACGGAAGCCGTATTTCGATATATAAAAAGATACTTGTCGATATCGGAGATATGCAGTCGATAGAGCATAACCTCTCAACCTTCTCCTCTCACATGAACAGAGTGAAGGAGATACTTGACGAAGCCGACAGTGAGAGCTTAGTTCTCCTTGATGAGCTGGGCTCGGGCACCGACCCTGTCGAGGGTGCGGCACTTGCAGTCGCTATTATCGAACGGATAGGGAAGTTCGGGGCAACACTTGTTACGACAACCCATTATCAGGAGCTCAAAATGTATGCCCTTGATACCGAGGGTGTAGAGAATGCCTCCTGCGAGTTTGACACAAAGACCTTGAAGCCTACCTATCGTCTTATAATAGGCTCACCCGGAAAATCAAACGCATTCGATATTTCCCGAAGCCTCGGCATAGATGACGATATAATCAGGTACGCAAAAAGCCTTATTACCGAGGACAACCGCCGTTTTGAAAACGTGATAGAGCGCCTTGAACAGTCAAGGACTGAGCTTGAAAGCAGCAGAAAAGCCCTCGAACGTGAAAGAAAAGAAGCCGAGAAGATAAGAGCAGAGCTTGAGACCGAGCGTGAAAAGCTCTATGACCGCAAGGAACGTGAGCTTGAACAGGCAAGGCTTGAAGCCGAGAACATAGTTAAGAATGTTCGCATAGAGTCTCAGCACCTGGTCGAAGAGCTTGAAGCTATGAAAAAAGAAAAGGACAAGGCTGACTTCTCACAGAAAGCGGCTCAGGCAAAGGGCATACAACGCAGAGCAATCAATAAGCTTTATGACGAGTCAATGCCCGAAATGGAGAGCAGAAACAAGGATTACGTTCTCCCGAGACCCCTTAAAAAGGGAGATCGGGTTCTCCTTGCCGACAACGGAAGACGTGGTATTCTTACCTCGGTTCCCGATGCTTCGGGTTCGTGCTTTGTGCAGATAGGTGTTATGCGCACAAAGGTAGACGCATCAAAGCTTCGCCTTATCGAAGAGCAAGAGCAGAAGCCCGTAAAACAGCAGAAAAAGCCCAAGGGCGGTGTAACCAAAAACGGTGTTGAGAGCCGCATGACAAGAAAGCTCTCCACAGAGCTTGACATAAGGGGCTTTGCCGCTGACGAGGGAGTTCACGAGGTCGATCAGTTCATTTCCGATGCGATAATGTCGGGAGTATCAATGCTGACTATCATTCACGGCAGAGGAACGGGAGTGCTCAAAAATGCAGTAAGAAATCATCTGAAGCGTCATCGCTCGGTTAAGTCTTACCGCCCGGGAGTTTACGGCGAGGGTGAGGACGGAGTAACTATAGTTGAGCTGAAATAGATATAACAGCGCCTTCCTGCGGAGGGTGCTGTATTTTTAACATATAGTTATTGAAATATTCTGCATGATGTGATATAATATTATGATGTGAGCAGTAAGGAGGTGCCTTATGGACGTACAAAAGGGCGATGTTCTTGTAATGAAGAAAAAGCATCCCTGTGAACAGAAAGCGGATAAAATGCTGGTCCTGCGTTCGGGCATGGACTTTAAGCTGCGGTGTATGGGCTGCGGAAGGGAGTTTATGATCCCCCGTGTAAAGGCCGAAAAGAACATCAGGCAGATACTCCGTGACGGCTTGTAGCTGTGCTTTCAGACAGTAACAGTATAAACCGAAAAAACAGGAGGAAAAAATTATGTTTGAAAAATTACTGTCCTTAGAGGACAAATTCAATGAAATAAATGAAAAGCTCATGCAGCCCGAGGTTGTAAATGACAGCAGGCTTTACACTGAGCTTATGAAAGAGTATAAGACCCTGGAGCCTATAGCTCAGACCTTTGGCGAGTACAAAAAGGCAAAGGAGCAGTTTGAGGAAGCACAGGAGCTCCTCGATGCGGGCGGTCTTGATAAGGACTTCAAGGAAATGGTGCAGGCTCAGTATGAGGAGTCGAAGGACGAGATGTCAGAGCTTGAAGGAAAGCTCAAAATCATGCTCCTGCCAAAAGACCCGAACGATGAAAAGAATGTTATAATTGAAATCAGAGGCGGCGCAGGCGGCGAGGAGGCAGCTCTTTTTGCAGGCTCTCTTTTCCGTATGTATACTATGTATGCGGCATCGCAGGGCTGGCAGACAGAGGTTCTCAACGCCAACGAGACAGAGCTCGGCGGCTATAAGGAGATCACCTTCAATGTGTCGGGCTCGGGTGCATATTCAAGGCTCAAATACGAAAGCGGTGTTCACCGTGTTCAGCGTGTCCCCGAGACCGAGTCTCAGGGCAGAGTGCATACCTCAACCGTAACGGTTGCAGTACTTCCCGAGGCTGAGGACGTAGAGCTTGACATCAACGAAGAGAAAGACCTTAAAATAGATGTGTTCCGTTCCTCGGGAGCAGGCGGCCAGCATATTAATAAGACCTCATCTGCAATCAGGATAACCCACCTGCCGACAGGCATGGTAGTTGAGTGTCAGAATGAGCGTTCACAGTTCCAGAATAAGGCTAAAGCCCTGCAGATACTTCGTTCCAGACTTCTCGACCAGAAGCAGCAGGAGCAGGATAAGCAGATCGCAGATAACCGCCGTTCACAGGTCGGTACAGGCGACCGTTCCGAGAGAATACGCACCTACAATTTCCCTGAGGGACGTATCTCCGACCACAGAATAGGACTTACCATCTACAGACTTGAGCAGGTGCTCAACGGTGCTCTTGATGAGGTAATAGATGCTCTCGCAACAGCCGATCAGGCGGCGAAGCTCGCAGGAGAAAAAGACGATTAAGGAGGCAGATGCCTTGAAAACCGAAATACTCGGAATAGACGGCGCATCTCTGGACAGAGCAGCCGAGCTTCTTGCAGAGGGTCAGGTTGTTGCTGTGCCTACAGAGACAGTTTACGGCCTTGCAGCAAATGCCTTTGACGAAGCCGCTGTGCGAAAGATATTTGAGGCAAAGGGCAGGCCTGCCGACAATCCTCTCATAGTTCATATAGCCGATGTGTCTGAGCTTGAAAGGCTCTCGCCAAAGGTTCCCGAGCTTGCCTATGAGTGTGCAGAGCGCTTCTGGCCCGGACCTCTCACGATGATACTGCCGAAGGCTGATATAATACCCTCGGTAACAAGCGGAGGCCTTGACACAGTAGGTATCAGAATGCCTGCCGATAAAACCGCAAGAGCCGTTATAAAGCGCTGCGGCTTTCCTCTGGCAGCACCTTCTGCAAACCTCTCGGGAAGCCCCTCGCCGACAGCCTACCGCCATGTGTATGACGATATGAACGGCAGAGTTTCAGCCATTATTGACGGCGGCGACTGCTCTGTAGGAGTGGAATCAACGGTCATCTGCTTTGACGGCGATAAGATAAGAATTCTCCGCCCGGGCTTCGTTTCTCCCGATGACCTTGCCGAGGTCGCAGAAACAATAGTTGACAAGGGCGTTCTGGAGCAGCTTTCACCGGATGCGGTAGTGCGCTCCCCAGGAATGAAATATAAGCACTATGCCCCCAAGGCAGATGTGACTATAATAGACTCCGACCGTGACAGCTTTATCTCGTATGTCAGAAAAAATGCTGATGAGGCCACTATGCTTCTTGTGTTCAGTGAGGCTGACTGTCAGGGTCTGGATACAGGCTATGTCAGATACGGCGAGACCTCCGAGGAGCAGGCAAGAAGGCTTTTTACAGCACTTCGTACTCTTGACGAGCTGGGCGCCGAGCGTGTTTATGCACGCTGTCCCGAGAAAAGCGGAGTAGGTCTTGCAGTTTATAACAGACTGCTTCGTGCGGCAGGCTTCAAGGCGGTGAAGCTGTGAGTATCATCGTAGGACTTACAGGTCAGAGCGGAGCAGGCAAAAGCACCGTCAGTGAGACTTTCAGAGAAGAGGGATTTGTTATAATAGACTGTGACAGTGTAGCCCGTCAGGTCACGGAAGCAGGCTCGGAATGCAACAGGAAGCTTGCAGAGCATTTCCCCGACTGCTTTGATAAGGATTTCACTCTTGACCGTTCAAGAATGGCTTCGATAGTTTTCGCCGACAAGGAGAAGCTTGCACTGCTTGAGGAGATAGAGTTTAAGTTCATTACCAAAAGGATAAATCTGATGATAGAAGAACTGTCCGAAATTTCGGACTGTATTCTTCTTGATGCACCCACTCTTTTCGAGGCAGGAGTCGATAAGCTGTGCAGGGTGATAGTTGCGGTTGTCAGCGATGAAGAGCTTCGTCTTGAAAGGATAATGGAGCGTGACGATATAAGCCGTGAGGAGACTCTGAAGCGCTTTTCTTCACAGCATGATGAGGCTTTTTTCAGAGAGCACTGTGATTATGTGATAGATAATGACCGTGACCTTTCCCATGCTTTTTTACAGGCAAGAGAGGTCGCCCGACAAATAAAAGGAATGTTTAACTGATGCCACAAAGCACCAAAAGTACCGCTAAAAGACCCTCTCAGCAAAAGCGCTCAGGGGGAAAAAAGCGCAAAACAAAAAAGTATATAAAAAAAGGTCCGCTTATCTGCGCTTTGCTGATACTCGCAGCAGTGATCTCTCTGGTGATAATTCACCGAGAGGAAATCACAAAAGCCGTCAAGCAGCTGCCGCAGGCATTTACCTACCCGACCGATTACGAGGAGTATGTTCTTAAATACTCAAAAGAGTATGACTGTGACCCCGTGCTTGTGTTTTCGGTAATCAAGACGGAAAGCGGCTTTGACCCGAACGCAGTCTCCGAGGTCGGAGCAAGAGGTCTTATGCAGCTTATGGAAGATGCCTTTGAGTGGATAAAGTTCAGGCTTGACGATGACAGGGGCTACACCTTCGATGATGTGTTCGACCCTGAGCTTAATATTCAGTACGGCACATATTATCTGAGCTATCTGCTTGATAAGTATGACGGCTCCATAGAGCTTACCGCAGCGGCATATCACTGCGGAATGGGTATGGTAGACAGCTGGATAGAAAACGGAACTATCGACCCCGAGCATTTCCGCATCTCGGATATACCCGAGGAGAACGACCAGACTGCAAACTATGTTGACAAGATAATGAACGCTTATGAGCACTATAAGGATAAGCTTTCGTCAAGTCATGAAATAGCTGAACAATAATAAAAGGAGGAACTACAATGAGTGAAAAAGAAAAGTCACAGGCAGAGCTTCTCTCGGAGAAGATACTGTCCGACAAGAAAAATGCAGGTCTCAGAATGTCTGATGAGCAGATAGCTGAGGCTGACAAGTTTTGTGAGGGCTATAAGGCTTTCCTGAACACTGCAAAGACCGAGCGTGAGGCTGTTATCGAGGCTGTAAAGCAGGCAGAAGATGCAGGCTTCAAGCCCTTTGAAAAAGGAAAGAAGTATCAGCCGAATGATAAGTTCTATTATGTAAACCGTGAAAAGGCGATCATTCTCGGAGTTATGGGCAGCGAGGACATCGGCACAGGTGTGCGCCTTGCAGCTGCGCATATCGACTCCCCAAGGCTTGACCTCAAGCAGAACCCCCTCTATGAGGAAAAAGAGCTCGCCCTCTTCAAGACCCATTATTACGGCGGTATCAAGAAGTATCAGTGGCCGACTATTCCGCTGTCTCTGCACGGTGTTATCGTCAAGGCTGACGGCTCTAAAATATCTGTCGCTATCGGTGAAGACGAATCCGACCCTGTTTTCTGCATTACAGATATACTTCCGCACCTTGCAGACGAGCAGATGAGAAGACCTGCTCCCAAGCTTATTCAGGGCGAGGAGCTTAATATCCTTATCGGTTCACGCCCCTTCAAGGACGATAAGATCTCCAATAAGGTAAAGCTCAATATTATGGCTATCCTGAATGAAAAGTACGGCATTGTCGAGGACGATTTCATCTCCGCAGAGCTGGAAGCTGTTCCGCAGTTCAAGGCTCGTGACGTTGGCTTTGACAGAAGTCTGGTAGGCTCATACGGTCAGGACGACAGAGTGTGCGCATATACAGCTCTCAGAGCTATTCTTGAGTGCGACAGCCCGAAGAAAACCTGCCTTACTATCCTTACCGACAAGGAGGAAACAGGCAGCGACGGCAACACAGGACTTAACAGCTCATATCTGCCTTATTTCATTGCAGACCTTGCAAAGCCTTATGGTTATGAGGGCAGGGAAGTTATCTCTGTATCCGAGTGCCTCTCCGCTGATGTAAATGCAGCAGTAGACCCGACCTTCTCCTCTCCGTTTGAGATCAGAAACGCCTCTCAGATAAACTACGGTGTAGTAGCTACCAAGTTCACAGGTGCAAGGGGCAAATCGGGCACATCTGATGCATCTGCTGAGTTTGTCGGCAGGATAAGAAAGCTCTTCGATGACAACGAGATCGTATGGCAGACAGGTGAGCTCGGCAAGGTAGATGCAGGCGGCGGCGGAACAGTTGCCCAGTATATCGCAAACCTTGACTTCGATGTAATTGATGTCGGAGTTCCGGTTCTTTCTATGCACGCTCCCTTTGAGCTGACCTCAAAGCTTGATGACTATATGGCATTTAAGGCATTCTGCGTTTTCTTCGCTGATTGAATGTAAAAAATGCAAGCTGTATTAGTTTGATATTTGTACAAAGTGGCGAAATTTGTTCATATTTATTGTATTTTCTTGACATATATTTAAGAATATGTTAATATTTATTTGCATACGAAAACGTTTGTTATTATATGTAAAGGGGAATGATAATTATGAAAAAGTTTGTTGCAATGGTACTCGCAGCAGTTACCTGCTGTCTTATGCTCGTAGGCTGCGGCGACAGCAAGTATATCGGAAAGTATACTGCTGAAATGATGGGTCAGAAGGCTACGCTTGAACTCAAGGATGACCACAAGGCATCGTTTATGGGCGAGTCAGGCGGAAAATGGGAGGTCAAGGACGACAAGATCGTTGTTACATCTGATGACAGTGATGAAGATGGCGAAATGGAATTCACTATCAATGATGACGGCGACCTTGAACTGACCGAAAGCGGCATTACCGTTACTTTTGAGAAGGAAGACTGATAATACGTTCTTTCATGCACCCTGTGCTTAGCGGCACAGGGTGTTTTTTGTCGTGAATATGTCGGGACAAAGCCTCATAGATTGTAATATATCTGAACGGAGGCTGTCTGATGAAAAAACAAGGCTTTATAAAGGGCTCTGCAATACTGATGATAATGATAGCTGTAACAAAGGCGCTGGGTATACTTTACAAGGTTCCGCTGACGATACTGCTTGGCGGAGGCGGCATGGGTCATCTGTCGGCGGCAATGTCAGTATTCACGCCTGTGTTTGCGGCGGCAGTTTCGGGGATAACTCCTGCTGTAGCAAGACTTACGGCAGAAAACTGCGCACTCGGGCGATATGAAAACATGAGAAAAACACGTCGGGTCGCTCTGAGAGTGTTTCTGCTTGCGGGAACTGTCGGCTGTTTTCTTCTTATCGCAGGAGCTGTACTGCTTTCACGGCTGAAGCCTTCGCAAGCTGACCTTCCTGCGGTAATGTGTGCCGCACCTACGCTTATTTTCTGTGCTCTGATGTCAGTTGAGAAGGGCTACTACGAGGGACTATCAAATATGCTCCCCACAGCTGCAGGAGAGATAGCAGAATCGGCTCTGAGGCTTATTTGCGGTCTGGGTCTTGGTTACACAGCAGGGAAGGTCTTATGCCTCTCCTCGGAGCTCTGTGCCGCTGCTGCGGTGCTCGGGACCTCTGTTGCCTCTATGTTTGGCTGTGTATTCATATTTTCTCTGACATTAAGGCACGGTGACGGTGTTACAAAGGAGCAGCTTCTCTCCGACCCTGTTACTGACAGCGGCCCGAGGATTGCTTCAAGACTTATTCGTATTGCCGCACCTGTAGCATTTACAACAGTTGTGAACACCCTGACAGGTCTTATCGACCTGCTTACAATACCAAACGGTCTTTCATCAGCGGCAGAGCGTTCTCCACACCTGTTTGACAGGCTCACTGCCGCAGGCATAGCACCCTCGGAGATGCCAAACTTTATTTACGGCTCATATACGGCTCTTGCCCTGACGGTTTTCGGGCTTGTTCCCACAGTAACGGGTATGCTCTCAAAAAGCCTTTTGCCCGAGATAACCTCAGCGTATGCCTCTCATGACAGAAAGGGTATGTCGAGGGCACTGTCAAGGCTGATAACAGCGGCAGCACTGATTTCAATGCCGCTTGGTGCGCTTATAGCAGCCTGCCCCGAGGGCATACTCGCTTTTTTGTTCGGCTCACGGGAAATGGAGATATATTCCTGCGAGAAGGCCTTTATGATACTCGGTGCTGCTGCAGTTTTTTCGGGGCTGTCCGCACCTTGCTTTGCAGTGCTGCAGCTATTGTCAAAGCCCTCGGTAAGTGTAGGGATAATGCTCGGAGGTTCCGCAGTAAAGCTGTCGCTGAATGTGCTTCTTATCCCGATACCTGCCTTTGCATTCACAGGGGCGGCAATTTCAACGGCAGCGTCATCGCTTTACATACTGGTGCTGTGCCTGATAAGGCTGTGCTCGCTTACTTACGGCGAGCTGAAACCGCTGAGACTGCTTGTGAAGCCGTTTTATGCAGGGCTTTTGTGTTTGTCAGCAGCGTTCATCAGCCCAAGGCTTACAGAGAGGTTAAACTGCTGCAGTAATGGGAGAATTCAACTTTTGGCGGTATTGTCAATTAGCTGTATGGTGTATGTGGTGTCTTTGATATTATTGTGCGAAATGCCGAAAAATGCTTTTAATGGGTCAATTTTCAAAAAAAAGCGGTAAAGGACTTGAAATTTTGAGCAAAATAGGTTATTATTAATAAAGGCAAATGATAGGTTCATTTGCAGACTGCTTGAAAGGTATGGTCTTTTGGAAAACGAGTATGCAGAGCTGCTTTCTAAGGAGAGCTATGGTATAAATGATCTGGTAGAGATCGTGAGAATACTCAGGAGTGAGAACGGCTGTCCCTGGGATAAGGTGCAGACGCATAAGACTATCAAGAAGGATTTTCTCGAAGAGGTTTATGAGGTCATGGAAGCGATTGACCTTGACAGCCCTGAGATGATGAGAGAAGAGCTTGGTGACGTTCTGCTGCAGGTTGTTTTTCATTGTGTACTGGAGACTGAGGTCGGGCATTTCGGGCTGTCTGAGGTCACAACGGATATATGCAGGAAGCTCATTGTGAGACATCCTCATGTGTTTGGTGATGTTCAGGCTGATACTGTAGATAAGGTGCTGACTAACTGGGATTCAATAAAGAAAGAGACCAAGGGTCAGGAAACATATACGCAGACGCTTGAGAGCGTTCCGAAGAATTTCCCTGCGCTCATGAGGGCTCAGAAGCTTGTAAAGAGGGCTGACAGGGCAGGAGTTGAGACAGGCGGAGTACAGGAGCTGAGTTCAAGAATCGGCGAGCTTGCAGGACAGGTTGCCGAGAGAGACGAAGCAGGCAGCAGAGAAGAGGCTGTAAAGGCTCTGGGACAGATGATGTTTGAGTGTGCTGCACTTGCAAGGGCACTTGATGCTGACGCAGAGGAAACGCTTACAGATGAGAATAATGCGTATATAGAGCGCTTCAGGCAGGCAGAGGAACAGTCAAGGCAAAATGGGTCTGATATAAGACTCTGAGCATAGATTTCGCGTAAGGCGAGTAAAAAGTAAATAATGGACTAAGGTCCGATTAAAATGGAGGTAAAAAACAATGACAAAGGCAGAACTTATCAGCGCAATCGCAGCTAAGGGTGACTATTCTAAGAAGGACGCAGAGAAGGCTCTTGCAGCTGTAACAGAGGCTATTACTGATGCACTTGCAGCAGGCGACAAGATTTCTCTCGTAGGCTTTGGTACTTTCTCTGTAAAGGACAGAGCAGCTAAGACTTCTATCAACCCAAGAACTAAGGAGAAGATCAACGTTCCTGCTAAGAAGGTTCCTGCATTCAAGGCTGGAAAGGCTTTCAAGGACGCTGTAAATAAGTAATTTATGCGAGACCTGACCTCTAGTAGGTCAGGTCTTTTTTTATGGAAAGGAGAATATATGAGACTTGATAAGTATCTCAAGGTCACAAGGCTCATAAAAAGGCGTACAGTTGCCAATGAGGCCTGCGATGCAGGCAGAGTGACCGTAAATGACAAGGTCGCAAGGGCTTCCTATGATGTTAAGGTCGGAGATGTTATCACTATCTCTCTTGGAACAAGACCCATAACCGTAAAGGTGCTCGGAGTGAATGAGGTCGTCAGAAAAGAAGAGGCGGCTCAGTACTATGAGGTAATAGGATAAAAAAACGGCATCCGCTTTTCGGATGCCGTTTGTGTTTGTTAGCAGTTATACCTGAGTGCTTCCTGTAATCTGCTTGATATCGCCGAGGTCAATATCATCAAGATCATAGTTCAGGTCAAAGCCGTAGTCATAATCATCATCATCATCATAGTCGTAATCATAATCATCATAGTCATCTACGATGTAGTTGCCTGCTCCGCTGCCGAAAAACTTGTTATAGAGATCCTCACCAACTACAGACTTGATGTTCTCAAGGAACTTATCAGTATCTACAGTATCAAGGAATTCGTTTCTTGAAGCCTCATCAGTGATGTCATAAATCTTGCCCGACGGAACAGTAACTTCCTTAACATCGGTCTTCTTGCCCTCAAAGCTGAAAGCAATGAAGTCTTCGCCGTTGTAGCCTGTATCAACTGTCAGGTTCATTTCGTCTTCGCTTGTGCTTGTGATTACCTCCAGCCAGCCTGAAACAGGAGTACCGTCCATATCAGCACTGCCGTCAATTCTGATTGAGCCGCCGTTAGGACCAACATTTGTAAGTGTGAGCTTGCCCTCTACAGCGTCATCATCAATATCGGATTTAAGCTCGAAGCTTCCGTTAGTAACTCCGTCCTCTTCCTCAGCAGCACCAACAATAGTAAGGCTTCCGTTGTCCGCATAAGCCATATTGAAGTCAACAGCAGTAACAGTACCGGTAAGAACAGTCTTGCAGTCCATTACAAAGCCTTCCTGATCTATCTTGAAGCCTGCGGGTATATCCTGATTGAAGTAAACATCAAAGGAGAACAGCTCGCCTGTATCCTTGACGCTGCCGCCATATTCTTCCATGAGCTTGTCGATAAAGTCGCTGTAGCTGATGCCAAGATTTGTTCCCTGAGATGCAGCGGTTGTTGAAATCTGCTCATACAGATCTGAAAGATACTGGTCATTCTTAGCCTGCTCAAGGACAGCCTTCAGCATATTGTAAAGGTCATTTCCTGTGAGTGTATAGGTCTTTGTAGTATAGCTGTACTCATAGCCGCTGATGTCACCGCTTACATCATCGCCGTCCTTGCCCTCGGGGAAGTTATCAGCTATAGCCTGAGCATATCCGCTGAGGCTTTCTGTCATAGCAGCAGGATCAAACTGCAGTGAGCCTGCCATCTGCTCAAGCTGAGAGAAGTCAAATTTCTGAGTAAGCTGACTCTGAGCCTCAGACATAAGCTCCTCATAGTTTACGGACATATAAGAATCTGTAAGCTGAGGTATCTGCACATAGGCATTGCCTGTGTCTCTGTCAATTACAGCGTTGAGCGATACAAGATCATTATCATTATAAAGCAGCGACAGATCAGCGGAAGCCTTGTTTCCGTCCTGATTTGCATTTGCAGTAAATGCAATGCTGCCCATATCATTTATACCTGAAAGCTTCTTAAAGCCTTCGCCGAAGGTAATTGCAGCCTTAGCATCATAAGAAAAGTCAAGCTCACCCTTGAGAGCCTTCTCGGCATTCTCAACAGCCTCGGTAGTAGTTGCAGCATTGAAGCCGTCAGTCAGCTTCTCAACAGGGCTTACAACCTCAGTTGATGACTTCTTGGAGCTCTTTGAATCGCTGTCCTTATTAACAAGCACATATCCGACTGCTGAGCCTGCAACAGAAACACCCAGTACTCCTGCAAGGACAGGTGTAAGAAGTTTTGTCTTAACCATAATAACTCCTCCTTAAGTTTTACTCGTATATGTTTTTCTGATCATTTTCAAGACCGATAAAAGTCTATTATCTTACAGATAAACTATAACATACATTTACTTACTTGTCAACAGCAATAAGGTTACAATTACGGTTACGAATCAGAGTATTTATGCACATATCTCACAAATTATTAATATATTTATACTGCAAAACAACAAAAGAGACTGCTGAAAGCTCAGCAGTCTCAGTCTGTCGATAAACTCAAAATAGTGCAGATTTTGCCTCGTCAGGTCTGGACATTACGTCCAGACAGCCTCGGCTTGTTGGGAGAGG
>OCVV011358231.1_pt1 | contig 18001 bp, 18 predicted proteins | sample 1539721 | NCBI WGS metagenome assembly OCVV01 (sample SAMN02144230, study PRJEB22623) | gut metagenome | biome: sheep rumen | host: Ovis aries | place: New Zealand | reverse complement strand
ATTTCATCTTCTATTGCACACTTAACGCAAACAACAGAGCGATTTGTAAGCGTTTTGTAAGCATCAAGCAAACCCTTTGCGCGTTCTGTCTGTTCACAACTCATGCGCCAATATACATCGTTATCGTCTTCGCTGGACTGCTCAAAGAAGCGTATCGAGTTGTTTTCACGGTCAAGTGCTGAGCAAAGGATCCGATATGCAGAGACAATAACGTCATTCTGATAGTTAGAACCGTTGAAGCTATCAATCATGTTTTCGAAGTAAGTCATTTCAATTCCCTTCACTAGCAGTATTTCCAACACCAACTATACTAAAGGAAATTATTGACAATGTCAACGGTTATTTTCGTCCAATTCTGTCCAATGCTTGATATTCCCACGATAGCGTTTGATTTTAATGTCCCCATTTTGGCACACCTTGAGCATGTACACATTAGACCGTTCACGGCCATTACCGGACATATCAAACAATAATTTGCCTATCATAAGGCACATTGCAGCAAGCAACCCAGAAAGCACGATACCGAAAAACAAAACAGCGTCAATCATTTAGTTTTACCACCTTTAGTGTTTTGGTACGTTCGGCGCAACGCCGGGAATGTATAGGGTGGGTTCAATAGGTTCAATAGGTTCTAAACAGTGTGGGCAATGGTTATAAAGCCCGTACATTTCCTCAAAGGTACGGCCACAATGGGAACATTCCCATATATGCACAAGCTCGTTTTGTATGGTGTATTTTGTTTCGGTTAAATGAACTATTGTCATAGCTAGATCATCTTCTCATTGATAATCGCCTGTACATGCTCATACGTGCCAACAGGAAAAGTAGCCTTTATAGCCTGCTCACGGTTCCAACCTACACCCCATTTACCTGCCAACACTTCATCTGCGATTTGCTCACAAGTCTTAGCAGAAGAAACAGCATTTTGCTTTTCGGCCGGGGCATTAGAAACGGATTCCCCTTTATCTTTACTTCCTGAGTTCTTTTCGCATGTTGCATATTTCATCCATCCTTCACGGTTCATGTATGCCAGATCTGCGTCGATTTCGAAACCGTTGCAGTTGAGCGAGTCGGTGAATTGCCATATAGCGCAAAATTCCCAAGGAGCAACGTCATAATGGCAAAATTGGTTAATCCAGTTTTTATAGATTCTCGGATAACCGGCAATCCATAGACCGCATTTTTTAGGCACCCAAGAGCCAACCAGATCTTTTACATTGCCGATGCTCGAGAGCGCGGAAATATAGACCATAGGCCAAACACCGCTTAACTCGTGGTATTCAGCGCAGAACATTTCCAGATAGTTCTTTGCATTGGCAGAACCATATTCATAATCAATGATAGGGATACCATGACCGCTATACCCTAGCGTATTGTTCCAAAAGTAACGCGCTTCTGCCTTCGGTACATCATGCGCAAAATGGTAATACCCGAAAAGCACATTGTTTTTGATGCAAGTCTGTATGAACCCGTCACAGTATGAATCAACAAAGTTAGTTCCCTCAGTGGCCTTGCATATGCAAAAATCAATATCCGAGGGGATTTCAAACCCCGCTTGATGATTGCTGATGTCGATGCCCTTTAACATTATGCCTCGCCTTTGTCCTTGCGAATGAAGTCAAGAATATAATCAAGTGTAGTGTTCATCTTGGTTAATGCCTCGGTCATGGCGTTCCGTTCATCAGAATGGCGTTGTTCGTCCTTTATGCGCTGTTCTTCGCTCATGTGGTGCATATACGCCAGATAACAGCATGCCACAATGGGAAAGCCTAAGCTACCAATTGCGTTGATGATTTCCTGCTCCATGTTTACCTCTTTTCAGGTCTGCCCGGTTTGCGTTTCTCTTTATATTCTATTACATCAGACATGAGAAAGACGTTTGTACCGCCTATGTTGAAAGTAGGAATTACACCGTCTTGGGCAATTTTGTTAACGCGCTGGCGGGATAGCCCGAGGATTTCCATCGCTTGTGTTTGCGTGCAGATCTCGATAGGATTAAATACTTTTCTGTCTATGTTGTATTTCTTGATGCTGCTGTTGTAGTTCATGTGTATGGTTTCGTGCGTCAAAGGATGCACGAAAACCAGTTTACCGTCTGCATATTCAGTTGCCTTGAACGGTAGCCCGGTAAAAGGACAAGTTAGAAACACTTCTTTCATTTGATGTATTGCCTTCCTTTGTTTAGGTTGATACTATCAATAATTATATTTCAATTGATGGGAGGTTTGCAAATGCCACGAGCGCCGAAGAAAGCAACATCCAGACCAAGGAAAAAGGGCGATGACAGCACCAACGCACGCAAACGCTATTACAGGGCAGCAGAAAGGAATCTTGCAAAGGCCGAAAAGAGTTCGGGCGCAACAGCGGCACGGTATAGGCAATTAGCACGCCAGAATTTCGAGGATGCGCTATCGACTTACGACCCGGCGAACACACAGAAGGTGAGCAAGCCTATACAGAAACTAGCAGACCAGTTTAACGTCGATATTTCAGAATATCAGCAGTTAAGGCAGCAAGCGGCTAAAAGCACTGATACCAGGATTAGAGAACAGGCAGAAAGCAAACAGCGCTTGAGCATTTGGCGTTCACAAAACGTTCTCGAGAGCAATTTGAAAGACGAACAGTTTAGAACTGAGCTAGAAGCACGCGAGATATTCAATAGCCCCATTGGTTCGCGCATTATCGGCGGTTTGGTCGATGTGTGGCGCGATGCAGCTACAGACGCAAGCGGCAAAGTTGACAGATCCAAGATTTTCAGCGCGATACAAGATTATTTCGGTGTCGATAATTTGGCAGATCTATTAGACAAGGTTGAAGAAAAAATTGGCGATGAGCTATACAAAGACCCCGGCAATTTGGAAATATATGATGTTATTACAATCCTTCTGCAAACGAAAATAGCCGATAACATCTTGGTTGATTAACTATGCAGAAGTACAGCCAAAAACCCTATAGGGTTATTGGCGCTTATGACTCCGAAACGACCAACTACACAGAAAACGGCAATGTCGTTGCATTTCCAATACTGCACCAATTAGGGTTGCTGGACGGTACGCCATTGGTGGAGATAAGCGCCGAAAACGTTGAAGAACATGTGCATGTAGAACTATACAGGCACGCGCTAGACCTATATGCAAGGTTAGATGATCTGTTAGAAGCTCAAAGCGATTATGTTCCCGTAATACTCTGTCATAATCTATCGTTTGACATGTACGGCCTTAGCCCTTGGTTGTCGCGTCATGATGTGCGAGTGCTGGCGAAAAGCGCACGTAAGCCCATTACATTTACCGTCAAAGATGAGAGTGGTCAAAACGGTCTTGTCATTTGGGATTCGCTTATATTCACGCAACAATCGTTGGAGCGCATGGGCAAAGATTGCGGGTACGTCAAAGGTGTTGGCGAGTGGGATTACAACCTGATTAGAACGCCTGAAACGCCGCTGACAGATTCGGAAATTGACTATTCGAAGCGCGATATTTACGCGCTTCTAGCATGGTTTGGCTGGTGGCTTCGCAGGAGTCCAGATATTCAGCCTGAAAAGTTGGGGTTGAATGTCGTTACCAAAACGGGCATAGTCCGCGAGCGTCGCAAAGTCCGTTTTGACCAATTGAAAGGTAACGGCCACAGGCAAAACGTTGGCCGTTATTGGCTTTACAGGAACAGGCTTGAAGCGCCTAAAGACGATGACGAAGTCTTTACAATGTTTGCATGTACAAGAGGCGGTTTTACGTTCTGTGCAGGCAACAACGCAAGTAAGCCGTTTAATCTGGATGGCACCGATTACGTTATTGCGGGTTACGATGCAACGTCACAACATCCGGCGCAACTCGTTAGCCATAGATACCCGTATGCATTTCACAAGGCAGAGCAGCGAGTTTTAGATCTTGCCTTCAATTTAATTGGCAAGATCTCGTTAGAGCGTGTATTGGACATATGGGATAAACCATTTCCCACTGCTTTCAATGCATGTTTCGAGTTCACGAACTTACGGCCCAAACCCGGCACAGTTTATGAGCGCGATTGCATATATCCAATTGCATCGGCTCGTTACAAGACGGTAGAGCAGATAAAGCAGGACGAGGAAAACGGAGATAAAGCAGCATATAGCGCGGAAATGCAGAATAGGAGCTATACGGACAGCGTAGAGAACCCGGTTAGCGCATTTGGCAAGCTGATAAGCGCCGATAAAGCACGCTTGTATTTAACGGAGTTAAGCGCCTGGGAAGTATGGCAATGTTACATCTGGGATGATGTTAAAGCGGTTCATGGTTATCTGACAGGTCGATTTACACGGCCTAGCGACATGGACGTTATTAGCACTATGCAATTCTACAAGGCAAAGAACGCATTCAAAGAAGCTCGAGAAGCCTATTACAGCAAAGGCACTATAGACAATGCAGAACAGTTGAAAATGTTGGGCATCGCACCCGCTTTCGTTTCCGAGATGGTCAATGGGTCGCTTACAGCGGGAGACATAGAAAGCATGTATCTGTCTTTGAAAGCAGATCTAAATAGCATTTTCGGCATCAGTTGCTCAAACGAGTTTCGCAGACCGTGCGAATTAGGCGCAAGCGGTATCGAGTATACGGGCGAATTCGGCATCTGCAATGCGCCCAAGAATCCTAAAGTTTGGTATCAATTCGGGCAAAGGATTGTAGGGTGGTCGCGTATTGCGCAGATCTGCGCTATCGAGCTATTACGGCCGCATGTGAAAACAATCATCAACGGAGATACCGACTCCATTAAAGTTCTTGTTAAGAAAAACGAATTAAAAAAATGTGCAAAGGCTTTAGACCGTTTAGGCGCAAGTATAGACAAGGCCAAAGAAGATGTATGCAGGCGCGTCAAGTTCGGTTATCCGGCTATGTTCGACAATTTGGATGAGATAGGCCATTACATGCACGAATTCACGGTTAAGCGTTTTTGTGCAAGCTGGAATAAAGCATATTGCATGCAAACCGATAAGGGATTTTCTTTCACGTTGGCAGGCATTCCAACCCGCAGGCGGCAAAGCGATTTTTCAAGTTTTATCGGGCTAAATGGTTATGCTGATAGGCTTTACAAACTCGGTTGGTCCTTTGAGGACATTTGCAATTTGTTCCTTGGCTACAACGTCACTTTTGCAAACGATGTTATCAAGCTCAATGCTAGGAAGTTCCCCCAATGGGGCGAGCAGGTGTTTTTAAATATCGTAGATTATCAGGGCAATAAATCGTTAGTAGCTGAACCTGCTGCATTGGCGCTTTATCCCATGAGCAAGACGATTAACGACACATCAAACGCTAGCAATTCGGTAAATAGCCGTTACGCGATTAACAATAATCCTAACGTCAATTTAGGGCGGAAAATAGTTTTTAGCAAGGGCATATTAGACATGGAGGAAATTATATAAATGGCGAAATATTATAACTGGGATAAAACAATGAGCTATCAAACTGGTACTAATGGTGAAATATGTATAGTTTTGGGCGCTAAGGACATCGGCAAAACTTTTGGCTTGCGCCTGAAATGCATTAACCGATACATCAAGTACGGTGAGAAGTTTTGCGAGATCTGCCGGACTAACGAGGAACTTAAAGCGGTGATGCGCGGCTATTTCGACAAGCTGCAAAATGATAAGTTTTTCCTAGAATATGTTTTCAAGACCGAACAGGGATGCGGCTATATTGCGCCGATACCGCCCGAAGGCGATAAACCAGAATGGCAACTAATTTGTTATTTCGTCGCGCTCACCAATTTCCAGCGCGAGAAGAAACGAACCTTTGCGAAACCAAAACGTTACATCTTCGACGAGGCCGTTATAGACACCAAAGACCGTTACCATAGATATCTGCCGGACGAGTTTTTGATCTTGGCTAATTTGCTCGATTCGATATCACGGCAGCAGCCGGGGGATGAAAGCTATTACCTTTACATCTTGGGCAATTCGGTTGATTTGACATGTCCGTATCTGCGCAATTTCGGAATAAACAAAATACCGTCTGATTTCGGTTACAGCTACTACAAGAACAAAACCGTGCTTCTGCATTACGTCGAACCTTGGGACGCTGAGGACAGACGCGCTAAAACCTTGGTTGGGCGCATGTTGGAAGGCCACGACGAGAGCAAGGTTATCTTCGATAACGAGTTCAAGGACACAACTGGCAAAGAGGTTATGAAGAAAACAAGCAACGCAGAATACAAGTTCGCTATCCGCTGGGCTTCGCAAACTTTCGCTATTTGGTCTGACAAGAAGCGCGGTTTGTGGTTTGTGACCTCCAAACTCCCGAAGGGCGCAGGCAGCATATACACGCTTGCGAAAAAGGATTCTAGCGTGCAATACCAGGCGATAGAGAAGGCCGACCCACTTCTAAAGTTGCTGAACCGTTTCTACTATATCGGCGGTTTGCGCTATGAAACGGCATCAATTCGCGAAGCGTTCTTCGAGGTTCTTTCTTTCATCGGCATAAAATAAACTATTGATATTATATTGTTTATCCGATAAACTACGATGCAGCCTATTAAAAGGAGGTAAACACAATTGGGGTCAAATATGACTAGCTCGGATTGGTGGGACTCATTGCCCAGATGGAAAAAGATTCTAGTTTCCATTTTTGTGGTGCTCATGCCATTTATAGGCTCCATCCAGGCGTTTTAAGTTTCCTTAACTTTCTTGAAGGAGGTGAGAACATGGCAATACGTGATTACTGGGTATACCAGCAAAGGCCCGTTGCAGTTCCTTGGGCGCTTTACATAGTCAAGGAATACGATAAGCGCTATCCACAGGATACGACTTGCATTGACTTCACCCTATACCATGAGGATATCGAAAACCCTACGCATAGCACAAGCAAAGTCGGTTTGCATTACGATACCGTAGGCGCGTACATTTCCGACATTGCGCTTACCATCACAGACGAAACCGGCATGCCCTTCACTAGCGCAGATCAACAACAGTTGGAAAAATCGCTTTTCAGTATTTTGCAGGATAAGGCTTAAACACGGCAAAAGGACGTGTTAGCGAATAGAAAGGTTTTAACCATGTCAGAAGAGACCACAACATTGAGCATTGCCACCATCATGAACGAACAGCCGGGCACTATGCTTTGCTCCATCAAGGCCGAACCCGGCAACAAGGAGCAGGCGAAGACGATTTATAACGCTATGAACAACCCCACGCACAAGCTCAGCGATTTCATCAACAAAAATATTGTTGTGGAAAACGTGCTTATCGAGGTTAACGACCTCATGAACGATGAAACGGGCGAGATTGACCGTGTGCCGCGTACCGTGCTCATTTCGCCTGACGGTACGAGCTATCGCGCAACTTCCAAGGGCGTTTTCAACTCCATTCGAAACGCTTACATGGCCCTTGGTTCCGCACCTTGGCCCGGTGGCATTGAGTTCGAAGTTAAGCAAGTCGCAGTTGGGCGCGGCCAAATGCTGACGCTCGCAATGGTGTAAAATGTCATCAGGTGGCACCGATTGAAGCGTGTTTCATGGTAGATCTGGATTTTGCGGCCTGTGATGGGCACCAGCACCAAACCGGGGCTTTTAGCCGTGCAAACCGGGTGACATGTTAAACGGAACTGCTACCAGCAACATGCGCCCTCGCAACTCTGCTAGGGCGCTTTACTTTAAGGAGAAACAACTATGACAGAACAATATCAACAACAGCCACAGCCACAACCAGCTCAGCAGCCTACACCACAGCCCCAGACAGCGCCGCAGCCTACACCACAGCCCCAGACAGCGCCGCAGCCTGCACCACAGCCCCAAAACGCCTATGATTCGATAATCGCACAACAGCAAGCGCAAATCGAAGCGCTCATAAACGCAAACAACAACTTGACGCAGCAAGTAACGCAGATGGTGCAGAACGGCGCGCAGTTTTACCAGCCGCAACAGCAACAGCAAGTAACACAGCCTGTACAGCAGCCTACTTACAACCTGTTAACAGGCCAATTAAACATACCAACACCATTGCAAAACAACGAGGATTATTCGCTTGAAGCGCTTGCAAAGGAAATAGGCAAGCGCGACGATCTGCCACCGAAGAAATAATAACCCATCCACCCCATTTTAAACCCGCCCGAATTAGGGCGGGTTTTATTTTGCCTTCAATTGGTGTTACAATACATTTGCCTGGTAACACTTGGCGCAGGTTGAAAGCCAGAAGACACGCGAGACGAAACAAGGGCATGAAACGATGTTAACTATTACTGAAAGAAGGTAAAACAAATGAGCGTCCTTAATTCAACCGTGCTGGAACGCGCGTGGTTGTCCGGCACGTCGGATTTCCAACAGCGCATCCCGAATCCGTCCACTAGCGGCTATGCTGCTACAGTAGAGCAGCTTTTCAATCCGCTTAACGGTGATCTCTTCAACGAGTTCGGGCGAATCCTCAACGGCCTTAACGCTACGTATGTTGATATTCGCCGCTTCGAAAACCCGCTTGCCGTGCTCAAGCGCAACGCCGCAGATTGGCGGTTCGGTTCCAGCGAGCGGCATTTGGCCGTGCATTACCTCCAGGGCCACGCACCGAAGTTCGATGATGAAACGCTTCTGAAAGTCGAACGCCCGGAATTCGAAGAGTGGTTCTATTCGCTGAACTACGAGAACCGTTATGAATTCTCTTGGTCGCGCTACGAACTGCAACAGGCGTTCAGCGCCGACGGTTACGGTTATGACCAGCTATTGCAGGCCACTATCACCCAAATGTACAGCTCTGCATCGTATGACGAAATGAATGTGATGCTTCAAACGTTCTGCGAAGCTGACAGACGTATGGGCGGTTTGTACCGTTACAACGTTTCGGCTATGCCCAACGATGAAGCAACCGCAAAGGAGCTTTTGAAGGCAATTCGCACCGTTGCGGGATACATGCGTTTTCCGTCCATGCGCTACAACCACCTGCCCGTACCTGTTCACACTGACGGCAGTAGGCTTATCCTGTACGTGTTGCCGGAGGTCATGGCCTCGATTGATGTCGATGCGCTGAGCGCTGTTTTCCAGCTCGATCGTGCGAATCCCGAAGAAGTCCTTTACCGAATTATCCCGGTGCCGGAGTTCCCAATTCCCAACGTTGTCGCAATTCTCGCTGATGAGGACTTTATCTACTGGCGCGACTATATGACGGGCATGGAACCCCCGTTCTATAACCCCGGCAACCGCACGTTGAAGTATTACTATTATGCAAGCGCTGCCGTTGGCTGCAATCCCGCGGCCCCTGTCTGCTGCTTCACTACGGAGGAAGAAACCGTGATTCCCACTATTACGATGGCAATTAGCGGTGCTACGCTTGCGCCTGCTGACAATGTTGCTACTGTCGAAATCGGCGGGACTAAGCAACTCGCATTCAACCTTACGGGCACGGTCACTAACGGTTCCGGCACGTCCATTGCAGTCGAACCCGATGCGGCCACTTACGAGGTAAGCGCCACCGATGCCGAAGCCGAAAACGCCATTGCTCTCAACATGCGAACCTACGTTGACAAGTATGGCGTGCTGCATGTCCAGAAATCGGGACTCAGCGCAACCGACGTTATCACGGTTACGGCGAAGAGCGCCTATGTCAATCCGTCGGGCGATACGACCGAATACACAGCAAGCACCACGCTTACCGTCGTAGCGCCTACCGTGCACGGCGCTAAGGAGTGCCCGGTAGCTACTGAGCCGTATATTGAATATACGGCTACAACGGATGAAGCTACCGCATCCGAATAACGACGAGCCTTAATTGGCTATAATGGGCGCTAGGAAACTAGCGCCCATTTCTGTATAAGGGGTTAACATGGCTCATAAATTTCACAAGCTGAAAACTGAAAGCGATTTTCCGTATCTGGACAATCAGAACGTTTACCAATTCGATAACCACTTTGAATATCAACGTTACGACTATACCCAAATGAAAATAACGCTTTGTACGGTGCCTTGGGACATGGGCGAAGCGCACATTGGAGCGCGTACTATTTCAGGCATCGGCAATGTCGTTTATTTCGGGTCGAAGGAAAACCGCGATGCATGGTTTGCTGCAATTCCAGATAGCGAATGTTTCAGGTTCGAAACAAAGTACAAGGAGCTGCACCGAAACCAGACAATTGACGTACCGATTCCGTTCGACGTTGCCGCTAAATACAATTACGTTGTTGTCGAATACTCGCTATTTGCCAATAACAACAGTCCTGTAATGTACGAACACGACGGGGGCGTGCGCAAATGGTTTTGGTTCATCCGAGAAGTAGAGTTCATAGCGCCGAACAATACGCGCCTTCACATCCTGGACGATGCTTTTCAAACTTGGATTTACGACGTGCATATTTCAGGGATGATCTTGGAGCGCGGACATGCGCCAATGTTCGCCACGAAAGCGGATAGCTACCTTGCGAACCCGCTCGAGAACAATACTTACCTGCTAACGGAAGATGTTAATTTCGGCCAGATAGAGCAGGTAAAGCACATCGACGCGCTAGCGCTCAATGCTGGCGATATGTACGCCTGCATAGCTACTACTGCGAACCCGCTCACGTCCTGGGGGACGAAAGCGGGTAATGACTGGCATACACCCGCAAGCGCTTATTACTTTAACGATGGTGTGCCAAGCGTGTTCGTATTCGCCGTAGAGGTTGCAGACCTCGACAATTTGCTTGCTAACATAACTAGCAGTTATCCCCAATTCAAACAGACCGTGCAAGGCGTTTTCTTTGCAAGCGCCGATTTGCTGACCCTTGGAGCAGAATTCGAGTTTGCGGATGTGTCTTGTTATCAAGTCAGTGCAAGCCGTAAGACGTTCGATTTATGCGAGCTGAGCAAATCACTTTTCGGATACGACGCAAAGTATAGAGACATTGCAAAGCTATATACAAGCCCTTATGCGCATATCGAGATAACTGACGAAAATGGCAATGTTGACGTTGTGCGCATCGAGGACACGACAGGCGATATAAATGTATCTGTGGCGCTGTCCATTGCCTACCCATTCATAAACATTGAAAGTCACCTGTTTGGCGTTGGCGGTAATGCGAGCGCTTCGGTTACTTATAGAAACGTATCTAGTAAATCGTTCCCAGTTAGCGGCCAATGGTATGAAACTTTAAGATCTTGGAAAGTTCCCACCTTTGCCGTCGTGCTGGATGCCGCGAGGGAGTGCGACTATTCAACCCATTTCGACCGGGCGCAAAGGGTTGTTGACTACACGACGGCATACGACAACGCTAGCGCTAGCGCACTAACTGAAAAGGCAAATGCAGATGCAAGCGCCGATACTGCAAAAGCTAATGCAGATGCAAGCGCCGATACTGCAAAGACCAATGCCGATGCAAGCGCCGATACTGCAAAGACCAATGCCGATGCAAGCGCCGATACTGAAGTAACAAACGCTGGTTTAAATGTTGCGACAAATATTGCCATTACCAATAAAAGCAACGAACTAGGAAACACGCTAAGATTTCAAAATGTCAGCAATAATAACGATACACGCGATGCCAATGCCGATTTAACCGACCAAGCAGCAACGGCAACTATTGACGCTGCTAATCAAACGGCTGCATTATCTGCTACTGCTGGCGGTGTTTCTGCCGTTGCAGGCGCTATCACCTCAGCGGCGAGCGGCAACCCTGCCGGGGCTGTTGCTTCTGTTGTCAATGGTCTAGTAGGCGCAGGAACAACGCTTGCAAGCAATGCAATCGGTGTTGCATTAACCGCAACGCAAGCCGCTATTACAAAAGATCAGGCGCAAGTATCTACAACTGCCACTAACAATATGGTCAATGCCAATTTTGCCATGCAGAAGGGCATGACCGAATATACAGACGGCGATGTAAGCGGCAAACACAATTTATTTATTTCAGGCGTAGCGGCAAACAATGCAGCAACGCAAAAGGCAAACGCCTTAAACGACAAGACAACGCAAAAGGCAAACGCCTTAAACGACCAGACAACGCAAAAGGCAAACGCCTTAAACGACCAGACAACGCAGAAGGCGAACAATAAGCGCACTTATGATACGGCAATTGCAAATGCAGGCCGATCTAGGGCGCAGGCGCAAAGCGCTATAACAAACGATATCGCTCAAGCGGCCTTGCGCAGTCCCTTTGTCTACGGATCCTTTGCCGATGGCGATAACGCCACTACCAAGCCAATGGCGCTATTTGCCAATATCGTCACGCAGTCGAAGAGCGCCATTGCAAGCGCCGGGGATGAGTTCTTGCGTTACGGTTATGCGCTTGATAAGCAATGGGACTTCAACGGCAATTGGAACATCGGCAAGTATTTCACTTACTGGAAACTACGCGATTTCTGGGTAACTAACTTGAACGTGCCCGATATGTACATGGATAAGCTCAGATTCTTTTTGTATGGTGGCGTTACAATATGGCGCAAACCTGAAGACATTGGAAAAGTATCTGTATACGACAATTTCAATTAGAAGGGCTGCACAATGGAGTATCAGAAATTCACTGGCGAACAAACGCGCAAAATTGATGAAATGTTGAAAAACAATTTTGAAGGTGCTACACCAGAAGATATCGAACTATACGCAGCGTGGAAGGCAGAGCGGGTAAAGCGCGAAATTGATTTTGAAACTAAAAAAGAAGAAATGAAAAATGAATATGAAATGCAAAAGGCCATTTTGGAAAAGCAATCCGAAAGCGCTGAAAAGGCTTTGAATGATTTGGTAGCAGGCATTTTCAATAGGTTGAAGGTGGTGGAAAATGGGCAGGAAAAATAGGGGAAAGCGCGGGGATTTCTACGGGGATAACTTTTGGCAGACAGACAGTTACAATTTCCGCAGCTTCAACAAGAACTTTGACATGCTCCTGTCAATCGCCATTAATCGTTTTCGCTGGGTCAATTTGCCGGATACGTGCGATAGCAGATTTATGGAGCGCTGTTTACATCAATACGGCATTGCCACGCTATCCTATGTCATGAACGAACCGACGCGCATTTACACGACGTTGCAGGCGATACCAAACGGCCAATATAACATGTACGGTCTACCGGTCCAATGGCGTGCCGTTGGTTACGACGGTTTGACTGATTACCAGGTGACGCGCGAGAACGGCGAACTGTGCTATTACTCTAACTCACGTTTTAGTCCCTGGAACGCCTTGGAGATCTTCGCACGCAAGATGACGCATTACGAGCGCACCGAAGATGTTAATCTAACAAATCAAATGCAACCTTACATATACATTGCGCCACAAGAGAAGAAAATGGAGCTTGTCAATCTGGTAAAACAAATCCAAGGCGGGGAACCTGCCGTTATGGGTGATTCTGGTCTATTAGATCTAGTGCAAAACGTGACTGCAATTGACGTTAAAACACCGTTGATAACTGAAGAATTAGCGCGTTGTTGGCAAAACGAGCTGAACCGTGCGCTCCTTTGGTTGGGCGTGCCGCATTTGGCCTTCGAAAAGGGTGAGCGCATGATAGAGGACGAGGCCCGGGCGAACACGGCCCCGACTAATATTATGCTCATGGACTGCCTGAAAGCGCGTCGCGACTTCTGCGACAAGGTCAACGAGCGTTTCGGGCTGGATGTGCAAGTCTACTTCAACGAGGACTTGGAAAGCTACAATTACAACTACACGAACAATATAGAGCAGATGGCGCAGGACAAGCTAATTTTGTCTACCGATGGAACAATAAACCCGCAAATGATTGAAGGCGGTGAAAATGATGAGTAACTGCTATTGCTTCGATGATATGCACATTGACCCCGAGAAATGGAACGACTACACCGGGCGCGATGAATGGAACGCAGTTTACACAATCCAACTGGGCGAGCTGATAGAATCTGGCGTTTTCGACTGGTCCAAACCGATGTTGGATTGGTCTAGCGCTGCTTACGATGATGAACAGTATGAGCGGGTTTGCGCGTACTTTATAGAACGCTTCTATTATCGTGAGATAAGCATGGAGCCGTTCGCACAGTGGGCGAATTTCCTTAAACGAAAACTAGTTTATGAGCTGATGCCGAAGTACAAGCCGCTTTACGAGCGTGTGTATGAAGGGATTAATCCTTTTGCCGAGTCAGATGAATACTACAAGAACCGAACCATAACCAGCGCATATCCTGAAACACAGCTGAGTGGCAACTCTGACTATATTACAGACGGACGCGATGAGGAATTTGAACGCCTGAAAGAGGGACGCACGGCAGATCATATTATTTACTATGCCGAAAATTACAAGGGCGTTGACCAATTGCTACTTGATGAGTTGGAATCGCTTTTCATTTCAATGTATACTTCAAATGTCAATGCTACGTGGTAAGGAGGTTGTAACACTATGGATTGTAGACCATGCCACGACGATAAAAGGCGCATACCTAGCTTTTGGGGATTTACCGAATTTACAGCCACAATCCCAAAAATGTATTGGGACGTGAAAAGCCAAGAGCAACGTATTCACCGCATTTGCGAAATGCTCAACAGACTTATTTGCTATACCGCTTTTTTGGGAGATAAAGGCAACGAGTTTGCCGAAGAGCTGGAAAACCTCGCAAACGAGTTCGAAAAGTTCAAAGAATCGGGGTTTGAAGATTATTACCTTGAGCAGATAGAGCAATGGGTTAACGATAATCTCGAGACGCTTTACCATCTGCTAGTCAAGCAAGTCTATTTCGGGCTAACGGATGATGGGAATTTCATCGCATATATCCCCGAGTCGTGGGATGATATCATGTTTGATACTGGCTTTAACTTTGAAGATGATACGTATGGGCGCTTGATTCTCAGGTGGGATGTTGACAATTCTCACCCGGTAACGCAAACACCCTATGAATCTAACCATCATGGAATTATTGGAGGTTAAACAATGAGCGTACGTGAATACATCGGGGCGCGTTATATTCCGCTGTTCTCCGACCCTATCCAGTGGGATAGCACGCTTAGCTACGAGCCGCTTACGGTGGTTACAAATCAAGGTACTAGCTATGTTTCTAAACAATCTGTGCCGGAAGGTATCGACATTCTCAACGAAACATATTGGTTGCGTTGGGCTGACTATAACGCGCAGCTTGAAGAGTATATTAGACAAGTGCAAGCTTATAGCGGACGCATTAGCGCATTGAATGACGCTCTCCCCATTGCAGACTTTGACGCAAATGATACGGTGAAAGATGCGATTGATGCTGTTAACACTGATATTAACGCAATTAAAGCCGATTCTTGGGTAACTGCAAACCGAATTGCAAACAATGCTATTACAACCGATAAAGTAGCAACTAACGCAATTACATCCGCAAAGATAGCGGATAACGCCATTACCAGCGAAAAAATTGCAAACAAAACCATTGTTGCGGCAGATATTGCAGACCATACGATCACAGCACAACAACTGCAAAACCCATTTATAATTGTTCTCGGCGATTCATGGAGTGATGAAAACGTAGCCGCTAGTAGATGGGTTCCAACGCTTCGAAGCATGTACCCTAATGCAACTGTTAAAAACTATGCTAAAAACGGATGCCATCACTCTAACGGCAGCTTTGAAAACATGTATAACGCCTTTATTACCGATACTACTATTGATAAAAGCAAAATTACACATGTTGTACTCTTGTACGGTGTAAACGATCAATACACATATCCTATTGCTGATACGGGCGATGAAGCTAGCGTTATTAAAAATTTCTATAATGCGGTAATTGCGCAAATTCCTAACGACGTGCATATTCAGTGGGTTATTAATCACAGCTACGGAATACGTTCTAATCCCTGGGATTCACAATATGAATATTGGTTAAGAGTTATTCAGTCAATTGGCGCTAGTTGCCCCCGAATGACTCCACATGAAAGCATGTCTTGGTTCAATTGGTCTGAATACAACTCAGATAATTGGTTCCACCTTACAGAAGGTGCTCAAAGAAACCATCTAGCTAAAAACATGCGAACTGTTATTTTCGGAGATGGGGCGCTTGTAAAATATCCAACTGTTACTACGCTATTGCAGGAAGATACACAATCAACTGGCTATATAGTACGCATGGACATTACTGGCTCATCGTTGGTTTTCGAATGTCAATGGAACGCTAAACACGAAGTTATCAACCAGCTAAACAAACCGCTTTCAGCACCATTGCCGCAATCATTCGACGTATTCGATGCTATTCCCGTTGGTTCAACTTCTTGGACTGTTAACGCATTTTGCCATTTCAAGACAGAACAATTAGGAGATTATATCAACCATATGGCTGTTACTATTGGTAACACTGGCGATAACATTCCGGTGAATAGTCAAATTAGAAAAACGTTCCATTTCCAAGGTTTCTAGCCCATCTCCCCACAGATCCACACCCGGCCATGCGCCGAGGGTGCTTTTTGTGGAGTGTGTGGGGAATACAGAAAGCATAAACGTCAATTGGCTAACGATTGGAGCATAAAATGAGTGAACGCGAATACATCGGGGCACGTTACGTACCTATCTTTGCAGATCCGGCAGAATGGACAAATACGCGCATGTATGAACCGCTTACTATTGTTATGCACGAGGGAAATTCTTTCACGTCGAAACAATTTGTCCCGTTTGGCATTGACATTAACAATGATGCTTTTTGGGCGAAAACAGGGAATTATAACGCGCAGGTTGAACAATATCGGCAAGAAGTTTTAAACATTTCTGATGAATTGAATGACATTAAAGAAGTGCTAAATAAGGCCGAAATTGTACCCACAATTGATGATATTGCTAAAACAACAAGTGATTATGTTCTAGTTCTTGAAAATAATTCAACATATGGCCTAGATAATTTTATTTTCTATGAAAAAACGTCTGCTACTAGAGACACAATCGAGCGAGATGACGGTACATATATTGCAGTCTCGCCAATTAATTTCATCGAAAAACCTAGTAACGCGCCAATAACAGACTTATTTAATTGCGCTGCTAGTTATATTTCGCAATCGGGTTTGACCTATGGAAACGAACACACATTGTTTTCTAATTTTGTCGGAACGGAAATAAATTGTTCTAGTTTTGTCGAAGCGTGTTTACAGGGGATTACCTATAACAATTCGAGGTATCACATAGGTTCTATTAATCAAAACATCATTGGGAGATATACAACAGAAAATATGAATAAAACCCCCGGCGATTTTGGGTATTTGGAAACATGGAAACTAGCTAGCTGGTTTTTGCAAAGAAAAGAATTTTATGAAATCACATCGCCTGACGATATTAAAAAATTAGAACCTGGTGATATTCTTTTCGGTTCAAACAACATAAATACCGATGTAATTTACAAAATAGATCATTGCATGATAGTTTTGCATGTTTTCAAAGATGACGGCGCTATATTGATTGCACAAGGTGGTGGCTTACCTAATGGTGTTTCATTGGTTAATATGCAAAATACGGTATGCAAAATAACTTTAGCTAATTTTGCCGGATTTGCTGGCAATTATTTTGTCGGTTATGCAAGGCCAACGTACGGCAGCGGTCAAATTAACGGGGAAAATATCACTAAAGGAGTTAATACTAGAGGGACTGTAATTGTTGAGCCGAATAGCAGCACGCCAGACCCAATACTAGCATCAATTCGAACAACTGAAAAAATTGATTCTACCCATATGTATTATTTGGTGTGTACTGGAAAGCTGCCTAATTATGATGAAGACGGAGTTTATTTAGCGCTAACTCGCCTTAATCCATTTGCAAATCTTGCGAGACCTTACCATGTTAATTTTCATGATGGCGTATGCATTATTCCATTTGTAGTTCCAGATGCAAACGAAATGAGTTATCAAGACCTGCATATTAGAGCAATCACTCAAAATGTTACGGAAACGCAAACATTTAGAATTGACACCTTGGCAATTTACAAAGGATATTGCCCGTTGTCAGAAGGTTATGCACCGATTAATCTAACTAACATTATAGGCAATGACTTTTTTGAAAACTATTCATATATAGATAACAATGGTAATAATCACTTGCAAATTCAACTAAGGTTAGATGCTGATAACGTTATGCCTAATAACACCAGTAAAACAATTGGAACAATTGAAAACTATGT
>OCVV011354265.1_pt1 | contig 18009 bp, 12 predicted proteins | sample 1539721 | NCBI WGS metagenome assembly OCVV01 (sample SAMN02144230, study PRJEB22623) | gut metagenome | biome: sheep rumen | host: Ovis aries | place: New Zealand | reverse complement strand
TCTTCCTCTACCTGCTCGGATGTCTCTTTTGCCACGAGCTCCTGGATGAGCGGGTGCGCGGTGTTGACAACGAGGTTGTACTGGTCGGGCATCTGACCGTAGAAGGACATGCCCTGCTGGTGTGCGGACATCTCTTTCATACGACGCATGAACTCGTTCTGCGTCAGGAACACAGGCAGTGCGTCCGCAGCCGCAGCCTCGCAGGTGACGAAGTAACGGAGCTTGTCCTCGGCACTCGGCAGCAAGCCCTCGAACGCTTTGCGCAGTCCCTCTTTCTGCTCGTCGGAGAAAGTATCCTTGGCGGTATCCTCCTTGCGGATGAGGTTCTCGATGGTGTCGGAGTCAATGCGTACGAACCGAAGCTTGCCTTCCTCGCTCTTCTGCTCGGCTTGGGACATGGCGTGTACATCCAGTTCGCCGTCCATCAGCAGGACGTCATAGCCCTTCGCTTTCGCGCGCTCGATATAGGTGTAGTGCGCGTCGGGGTCGTTGGTGTAGAGGAGCACGAGGTTGCCGTCCTTGTCGGTCTGCGCCTCCTTGACCTGCGCCTTGTACTCCTCCAGCGTGGCGTACTTGCCGTCGAGGTTCTTGAGGAGGGCGAAATCTTTCGCTTTCTCGTAGAACTTCTCGTCGGTCAGCATACCGAACTGGATGAACATCTTGATGTCGTCCCATTTCTTGGCGAACTCGTCCTTGTCGGCTTTGTAGAGCTCGGCGAGTTTGTCGGCTACCTTCTTGGTGATGTAGCCGGAGATCTTCTTGACGTTATTGTCGCTCTGGAGGTAGGAACGGCTGACGTTCAGCGGGATATCCGGGCTGTCGATCACGCCGTGCAGCAGCGTCAAGTACTCCGGTACGATGTTCTCCACCTCGTCGGTCACATAGACCTGGTTGCAATAGAGCTGTATTTTGTTGCGGTGTACGTCGAGGTTGGACTTGATCTTCGGGAAATAGAGGATACCGGTCAGGTTGAAGGGGTAGTCCACATTGAGGTGGATATGGAACAGCGGCTCGTCCATCTGGGTCGGATAGAGCTCGTGGTAGAACTTGTCGTAGTCCTCGTCCTTCAGCTCTGACGGTTTGCGGGTCCACGCGGGGTTGGTATCATTGATGATGTTCTCCTCGTCGAGCTCCACCTCCTTGCCGTCCTTCCACTCTTTCTTCTTGCCGAAAGCGATCTCGACGGGCAGGAACTTGCAGTACTTACGGAGCAGGCCCTCAATGGTGGCGTCCTCCAGATACTGGCTGAACTCGTCGTCTATGTGCAGGACGATATCCGTACCGCGCTCGGCTTTGATGGTGTCCTCCATCGTATATTCGGGACTACCCTCGCAGCTCCAGTGAACAGCTTTCGCGTCCTCTTTGTACGACTGGCTGAAGATCTCCACTTTCTTGGAAACCATGAAGGCGGAATAGAAACCGAGACCGAAATGGCCGATGATGGCTTCCGTCTTGTCCTTGTACTTATTGAGGAACTCCTCGGCGCCGGAGAAAGCGATCTGGTTGATGAACTTGTCCACCTCCTCGGCGGTCATGCCGATACCGTGGTCGGAGACCGTAAGGGTCTTCTTCTCCTTATTTATAGACACGCGTACGCGCGTATCGCCCAGATCGCCCTTCACCTCGCCTACCGACGAGAGGGTTTTCAGCTTGGTCGTGGCATCGACGGCATTGGAGATCAGCTCACGGAGGAAGATCTCATGGTCGGAATACAAAAACTTCTTGATGACGGGGAAGATATTATCGCTCGTTACCCCAATGTTACCTTTACTCATATCTGTGTTGATTTAAAATACCGAACAAGTATCTTCAATTTCTGTGCCAGCAGGAAAATATCTGCCAAAATGGCAGTTACCCTTGCATATGTCAAAAAAAAGCAGTACCTTTGCAGCCGTTTTGCGGCTGGTGCTTCCGAGCACTCCGAGAAAACACAGTATGCACAAGTATGAACGAATTCTTAGAAACAGAAGAACAGATTTTAAAGATGCTCAAGACCGTTTTTGACCCCGAGATACCGGTCAACGTGTATGACCTGGGGTTGATTTACGGCATAGACATCAAAGACGACGGGCTCTGCGAGATCACGATGACGCTCACCGCGCCGTCCTGTCCCGCGGGCGATTTTATCGTAGAGGACATACGCCAGAAAGTGGGCTCCGTGGAGGGCATCAAGGATGTGAACGTGAATATCGTCTTTGAGCCCGAGTGGAACAAAGACATGATGAGTGAAGAAGCCAAATTAGAGTTAGGATTCTTGTAAATTTGAAATCATAAATTTGAAATCATAAATGATTTACTTTTTATCCGACGCACATTTGGGCAGTCTGGCGATTGAGAGAGGCTGGGCGCACCAGAAGAAGCTGATTGACCTTCTGGAGGAGATGAGCAAGGACGCCGTCTCCATCTACATGTTAGGCGACATGTTCGATTTCTGGATGGAGTATTTCATCCACGACAAGTCGAAGCGGCAGTTCCACCCCTTCTGCAAAGAGATCCGCAAGCTGGTGAAGCAGGGCATACACGTACACATGTTCATCGGCAACCACGATCTCTGGACCTTCGGCGGTCTGGCGCAACTGACCGGCGCGGAGATTCACTACGAGCCCTGCACCATCATCCGTTACGGCAAATCGCTGTACCTCAGCCACGGCGACGGACTGCTGCCCTCCGACTGGAAGAGCCTCTACCCGAAGCCGGTGATGAAGAAGATCAAGCGGTTCATGCAGCTCCGTAAGATCTTCAACAACCCGACGCTGCAGTTCCTCTTCCGCTGCCTGCCGCCCGCATGGGGCAACAAGTTCGGATACGGATGGGCGAAGAAGAGCCGCCTCAAGGAAATCGCCAACCCCTGCCCGTACAAAGGCGAGGACAAGGAGGAACTGGTGCTTTTCGCCAAAGACCAGGAGAAACAGGGCAACCACCGGGACTACTATATCTTCGGGCACCGGCATATAGAACTCGACCTGCAGATCGCCTCCGGCAGCCGTGTAGTGATTCTGGGTGACTGCTTCCAGCAATGGACCTACGCCAAACTGGACAATAAAGGGCAGTTGACGCTGCATAATTTTTAATTCGTAATTCGTATATGCATAGCAGAGAAGAACAATTAGCCGCGTTCGGACGGCTGCTGGATATCATGGACGACCTCAGGGAGAAATGTCCGTGGGACCGCAAACAGACCTTCGACAGTCTCCGCCAGAACACCATCGAGGAGACCTACGAATTAGCCACCGCCATCTCGCGCCGCGACATGAACGAGATCAGCAAGGAGTTGGGCGACGTCCTCCTCCACGTCGTTTTCTACGCCAAGATGGGCTCCGAAGAGAAATGGAATTTCTCCGGCTCGTCCGGGGAAGACGAGCCGCGCGATTCATTCGACATAGCCGATGTGTGCAACAGGCTCTGCGACAAACTCATTTTCCGTCACCCGCATGTCTATGGCGAAGCCGCCGCACAGAACGCGGAGGAGGTGAGCCAACTCTGGGAACAGGTCAAACTCAAGGAGAAAGGCGGCAACAAAACCGTCTTGGGCGGTATTCCCGACAGTCTGCCGAGCCTCGTCAAGGCATATCGTATCCAGGACAAGGTGGCGAATGTAGGCTTCGACTGGGAGAAACGCGAGGATGTATGGGAGAAGGTGAAAGAGGAGATAGCCGAGTTTGAAGCCGAACTACGCAACACTCCTCAGGATACGCCATCCGCCGAGATTGGCGGATCTGCCGTAGAGGCGGAGTTTGGCGACTTGCTCTTCTCGCTCATCAACGCCGCGCGGCTCTATAAGATCCGCCCCGACAATGCCCTGGAGCGCACCAACCTCAAGTTCATAAACCGCTTCAATTACATCGAGGCGAAAGCCAAAGAGCAGGGCCGCGAACTGAAGGACATGACCCTCGCCGAGATGGACGCACTCTGGAATCAGGCTAAAAGCCATGAAAAATCAGACCCAAAACCTTCTAAAAGGGGGTGATTACCGGGTGATTAGTGGGTGATTAGTGGGTCATTCGGCTTAGATCAAGCCAAGAAAAGAATGTGTGCGGCATAAAAGACTCGAACTTTCACTCCTTGCGGAACCAGATCCTAAGTCTGGCGCGTCTACCAATTCCGCCAATGCCGCTCGCGTTCGGCAACAAGATTGCGATGGTCCATACCGCTCCGCTAAATGGACGGGCAACTTGTGCCTCCGCTCTTCGGTCCGCAAACAGCCTTCGGCTTGGTTTACGTCCCGAGGTGGATTTGAAAACGGGTGCAAAGGTACAAAGAATTTTTGAATTATGCAAGAAAATACGCAAACTTTTTATCATAATTTGCCAAATGGCGTCAAAATCGTGCACCGGTGGACGCCTTCTCCTGTAGCGTACGTGGGTGTGATGGTGGGTGCGGGTACGCGGGACGAAGTGCCCGAAGAGAACGGCATGGCGCATTATATCGAGCACTGCGTCTTCAAGGGTACCGCGCACCATTCGGCGCGACAGATCATCCAGTCCATAGAAGGTATCGGCGGCGAGATCAACGCCTACACGACCAAAGAGGAGACGACTTTCTACGCCGCCATCCTTTGCGAGCACGTGCAGCTGACGCTCCATCTGATCGCCGAGATGATTTTGGAACCCGCCTTCAAGAAAGAGGAGACGGACAAGGAACGGATGGTCATCCTGGACGAGATAGAGAGTTACAACGATTCCCCGAGCGAACTGATATACGACGATTTCGAGAGCCTCGTTTTTGCCGGAAGCAGCCTGGCACTGCCGATCCTGGGCACGAAAAAGACGCTGCGGCACATCTCTTCCAAACCCTCCTATCCCCTCGAATGGATGAGAACCCACTACAAACCGGAAAGGATGGTCGTTTTCTGTCAGGGAGACATCAAACCCGAACGCATCTTCCGGCTCGCGGAAAAGGAGTTCGGACATCTATCCGGCGCAGCCGGTCTGTCAGCGAGTGAAACGAGCGGTCTTGCAGGCGCAGCCGGTCTTACAGCGAACGAACGTGAGCGGTCTTACAAAAAAAACACACACCAGGTCCACGCGATGTTGGGCGGAAGAGCCTTTGAAATCGGGCATGAAGACCAGTTGGCGATGTTCCTGCTCAATAATATCTTGGGCGGCGGAAGTCTCAACAGCCGGCTCAACCTGAGTCTGAGGGAGTCGCGGGGGCTGGTCTATACGGTGGAATCGACTTATACGCCGCTCTCCGACACCGGTTACTGGTGCGTCTATTGGGCGTGCGATCCGGAGGATTACGGGCATAGTCTGGAACTGGTACAAAAGGAGTTGGAGAAACTATGCGAGAAGCCGATGAGCGAGGCGTCCGTAAAGCACGCGTTGGAGCAGTTGAGAGGCCAGTTGGCGATCTCGGCGCAGAACCAGGAAAACAGCGCTTTGGCGATGGCGAAATCGGTTTTGTATAGAGGTGAAGCTCCGGAATGGCAGGATACGTTTGCTAAAATTGCAAAAACGACACCTCTAAAGCTTTTTAAAGTTGCAAATGTCATCTTTGATGCCCAAAATCGTTACATTCTGACATACAAATAGGTCAAAAACGAAAAATTCAGCATTTTTTCCCGAAAATATTTGGTTAATTGAAAAAAAAGTGTTATCTTTGCACGCTTTTTTGCGCTACGCGTGTGCGTATTCGTACTCCGTATATATAAATACGTGTGCGGGCGTAAGGAAACCGGGAGGCCAAAAGAGCAAGAAAATCAGGTAAAATATAAAACATTTAAAATAATGAAGCATTATTACATTGCATTAGTCTGTCTGTTCCTATTTCCTCTGAGTGTAATGGCTCAGACCCGGGTATCAGGCGTAGTGCTTGACGAGACGGGAGAGCCTGCGATAGGCGCAAGCGTCATAGTAGAAGGCACGACGACGGGAACAGCAACAGATTTAGATGGTAATTTTGAGTTGACTTTGCCGGCAGGTAAGAAGAACCTGGTGATTTCCTACATGGGCTACAAGACTCAGACGGTAGCTGCCAAGTCGGGCATGAAGGTCAAACTCGAAGCAGAGACCCAGCTGATTGAAGAGGTGGTTGTAACGGGAATGGTCGCACAAGACAAACGTATATTCTCGGGTGCAGCGACAAAGATTGACGCCTCCGAGACGAAGCTGGACGGTATGGCGGACATCAGCCGCAGTCTGGACGGCCGTGCCGCCGGTGTGAGTGTACAGACGGTGAGCGGTACCTTCGGTGCCGCGCCGAAGATCCGTGTACGTGGTGCCACCTCCATCTACGGTACATCCAACCCTATCTGGGTGGTGGACGGCGTAATCATGGAGAGTACGACGAACATGGGTGCCGATGACCTGAGTAGCGGTAACGCCGAGACGCTGGTATCCAACGCCATCGCCGGTCTTAACCCGGACGATATCGAGTCCATACAGATTCTGAAGGACGGTTCCGCGACCTCTATCTACGGTGCGCGCGCCATGTCAGGTGTGATCGTTGTGACGACCAAGAAAGGTCAGGCGGGTAAGACCAAACTGAACTACACCGGTGAGTTCACCTACCGCATGAAGCCGCTCTACTCCGACTATAATGTATGTAACTCGCAGGAGCAGATGGCTATCTATCAGGAGCTGCGCGACAAAGGGTGGCTGGAGGCTTCGGTGCTGAATAACGCCAAGAACTCCGGTATCTACGGCAAGATGTTCCACATGATCGACACCTACGATCCTGAAACGGGCAAATTCGAGCTGGAGAACAACCAGAGTGCTTTTAACGACTATCTGCGTCAGGCGGAGTACCGCAATACGGACTGGTTCAATCTGTTGTTCAACGACAACGTGATGATGAACCACTCTCTGTCCTTCTCGACCGGTACCGATCGTGCCCGTTTCTATACATCCCTGTCGGCGATGTACGACCCGGGATGGTACCTCAAATCGTCGGTACAGCGTTACACAGGTAACGTGAAAGCGAGCTTTGAACTGCTGCCCAAGCCGAGCAAGCAGAGCCTGACGCTGAGTATCAACACCGGCGGTAGCTATATTCGCCAGGAGGCACCGGGATCGGTAAACCAGACAACGGACCCTGTATCGGGAGCCATCAGCCGTGACTTCGATATCAACCCGTTCTCGTTTGCGATGAACTCTTCCCGCGCTTTGGACCCCAAGGCTACTTATCGCCGTAACTACTGCGATTTCAACATCTTCGACGAGTTGAATCAGAACTATATCGGTTTGACTCAGACGGATGTGAAGTTCCAGGGCGAGTTGAGTTGGAAGCCGGTCAAGGGACTGGAAGTAGCCGGTTTGGCAAGCATCCGTTACCACAACGACGAGATCCAACACCACGTGAAGGATTTCTCGAACCAGGCACGCGCTTATCGCGCCGGTCTGGGTCTGGACGAAGGCGATGTAGAGAACGACTTGATCCGTGACGCGAACGAGTACCTCTATACCGACCCCGATGTATTGGGCGCTCTGCCGCAGACGGTCCTGCCGAACGGCGGTATTTTCCGCGACAGGTTCAAACGTCTGCTGGCAGTCGATCTGCGTGCTTCGGTTTCCTACAACCATGGTTTTGCCAATGACGGAAGCGAGGGTGAGGATCACATCGTCAATTTCTATGCCGGTGTAGAGAGTAACTCCACCGACCGTCAGGTATCGGAGTTTGAGGGCTGGGGTTATCAGTACGAGAACGGCGGTATTCCGTCCTTCGACTACAAAGCCTTCAAGCAGATGAAAGAGGAAGGAACGCAGTACTACGTCAACAGCGACTACTACGACCGTAATCTGGCTTTCTTCGCCACCGCGACCTACTCATACCAATCGCGTTATTCCGTAACCGGAACGATCCGTTACGAGGGTTCGAACAAGTTAGGTCACTCGATGAAAGCCCGTTGGTTACCGACGTGGAACGTCAGCGGTATTTGGAACGCCGATGCAGAGAAATTCTGGCGTCCGACCTTCGGCGAGTGGTGGACAGCTGCAAGCTTGAAGTTGAGTTATTCGCTGACCGCAACCCGTGGTCCGGAGTCCGTAAGTAACTCCCTTGCCATCTTCCAGGCATACAATCCTTGGAGACCGTTGGCATCTGTTTCGGAGACCGGTATCGAGTTGGTGGATCTCGCCAACTCGGAGCTGACTTATGAGAAGAAACATGAGTTCAACGTGGGTACCCATTTAGGCTTTGTACGCAACCGCATTAATCTGGATGTGGACTTCTTCATCCGTAACAACTACGACCTGATCGGTCCGGTACAGACAGCCGGTGTCGGCGGTACGATTACCAAATACGCCAATGACGCCAACATGAAGTCTTCCGGTGTCGAGATTGCGCTCTCCACGGTGAATGTGGACATCAAGAACTTCAAATGGACCAGTAATATTGCTTTCAGCCATATTACGAACACGATTACCCGTCTGGATTCGCGTGACCGCGCGTACACGCTCCTTAACGGTTACGGCCGTCAGGAGGGTTCGCCTCTGTACTCTCTGTACTCCATCCGTTTTGCGGGTCTGAACGAGGAAGGTCTTCCGTTATTCTATTCCAACAAGGAGTGCACCGAGACCTACAACCCCTCCAACTACGGTGATATCAATTTCCAGGACTACGAGAACCTGGATTACCTGAAGTTCGAGGGAACGATAGACCCGACCATCGATGGTGGTTTCAGCAACGAGTTCACGATCTTCAAGAACTTCAAGGTGGGTATCTTCCTTACTTTCCGTGGAGGAAACGTGATCCGTCTGAATAACCTGTGCAATGTGTATGCCAGCGAGTATAACGACCTGAGCGCGAACATGCGTGAGATGAAGAACCGCTGGATTGTAGCCGGGGACGAAGCCAAAACGAATATCCCGACTATCGCGTCCAAGCGTCAGTTTGAGACCATCGACGGTCTGCGTTACGCTTATTCCGCTTACAACTACAGCGACCAGCGCGTAGCCAAGGGTGATTTCATCCGCCTCAAGGAGGTTTCGCTGGAATACACGTTCCCGCAGAAATGGTTTGAGGGTCAGAAGGCCGTTTCGTCCTTCTCCGCCAAGTTGAGCGGAACGAACTTGGCGTTGCTCTATGCCGACAAGAAACTGAACGGTCAGGATCCTGAGTTCTACAGTTCAGGCGGTGTAAGTTCCCCTGTACCACGCCAGTTTACGTTAACGTTCCGTCTGGGCTTCTAATGACTTTAACATGAAAATAAGAATGGATATGAATAAGAACATACTATATATATTACTCTCGGTTCTCGCACTGTCCGGTTGCAACTTTCTGGACAAGAACCCGGATAACCGTACCGAGATAGATAGCAAAAAGAAAGTGCGTCTGTTGTTGGTCAATGCGTACGATGCTCCGAACTACGGTCCGATCGGAGAGTTCAGTTCGGATAACATCATTGATAACAATACTCCGGATGCCGTAGGTCACGTAAACACCAAACAGCCGTTCGACCAGGGCTACAACCAGATTTTCGCATGGCAGGACGTCACGGCGTTCTCCGGTCAGGACAGTCCGTACTGGATCTGGGATCACTGCTACCACAACATCGCCGTTGCCAACCAGGCGTTGGAGGCGATTGCCAAGTTGGAGGCAAAAGGTCAGGACATGAGCTCCGAGAAAGCGGAGGCATTGCTTTGCCGCGCGTACAACCATTTCATCCTTGTCAACATCTTCGGTAAGGCTTACCGCAATGCCGAGTTGAGCAAGAACGATTTAGGCGTACACTATATGACTGAACCGGAGACGGAGGTTAAACCGGTTTACAAGCGTCACAGTGTAGCAGAGGTCTATGAGTTGATCGAGAAAGATCTATTGGAGGCTCTCCCGATCATGAGTGACGAATACTACACAGTGCCGAAGTACCATTTCAATATGAAGGCCGCTTATGCCTTTGCCGCTCGTTTCTATCTTTTCAAGCGTGACTACGACAAGGTGATCACGTATGCCAACAAGGTGCTGGGTTCGACTCCTTCCGAGGCGGCCATGCTGATGTTTGACGCGAAGACCTGCAAAGAGAAAGGTAATATTGAGCTGGAGCTCTACGCGTGGACAGACGTTGCATCTCCGTCCAACCTACTGATCCTCAGCACCTACTCGTTTGCGCTGTACGGCAACACGACTACTTCGTGCCGTTACACCTTCAACCGTGATCCGCGTGACTACACGGTGAACGGTCCCGGTCCGTGCTGGAACAGCACTTTCCCGGGTGTAAGTATCTGGCGGTTCAACGCCAACTTCGGCGGTTTCCTGAGCAAGATGTACGAGCCGTTTGAGTACACGGACAAGGTAGCGGGAATCGGTTATCCGCATACGCTGCGTCGCGAGTTCACCACCGGCGAAACTCTCCTTTGCCGCGCGGAGGCAGAGATCATGCAGGGTAACTTAAGCGCAGCCGTGGCAGACATGAACGTATGGGCAAAAGGCTACCTCTGCACGCAGGATCTGACGGATGCGAACATCAATAATTTCTTCCGCAAAGGCAAGAACGTACAGCACACACCGGTATTGCATAACACCGACATGAGTCCCGATTGGACAATCAGCGATGACAAACTTCCCTACCTGTGGTGCGCGCTGCATTTCCGCCGTATAGAAACCCTCCACGACGGTATGCGGTGGTTCGACATCAAGCGTTATGGCATTGAGATTACCCATGAGATCGGTAATCCGGTAGTGACCAAGACCCTGACATGGAATGACGACCGTCGTGCCATCCAATTGCCGCAAGAGGCAATGATCGGCGGTCAGCAGCCGAACCCGCGTGAGAATGTAGGAGACAATAACTCCGTAACGATTGATGGTCCGAGCGGTACTCCTAACGGAATGGAGCTGTTCCTGCAGTTACAGAACGAAATGAGTACACTCACCAAAACTCCGGAAAACGAATAATTATACAGACGCAGAAAGATGAAAACGTATTTCAAACATAGTCTGATGGCTGTATTTGCCATCATCGCCCTGACGGGTTGCCGCGAGCAGCTGGATAAAGACTCGGTCTTTCCCCATCTCCCGGTATTGGATTCCACGCAGGCTACCTACCCGTTCGACAAGTACCTCTATGAGAGTTACCAGAAACCGTATAATATCGCTTTCCAGTACAAACTGGCAGACGAGTCCACGGATGTAGATTACAACTTGGTTCCCGTGAATTATGACAAGGCTCAGATTGTAGCGCACGCCATTAAGTACCTCTGGATTGATGCCTACTCCGCCCAGATGGGTCCGGATTTCCTGAAATCATACGCACCGCGTATCATCAACGTGATCGGTTCGCCGGCTATCAACGCAGCACAGGGGACGGAGACTTTAGGAGTTGCAGAAGGCGGTATCAAGATCACGCTCTACAACATGAACGATATAGATTTGAACGATATAGAGTGGCTCAATTTCTACATCTTCCATACGATGCATCATGAGTTCTCCCATATTCTGCACCAGACCAAGTCGTTCCCGAAGGAATACGAGCAGATTTCCGCGGGTAAATACGACTCGCAGTCGTGGCAATACCGCAGTGACGAGGAGGCCTATAAGTTGGGCTTTGTAACCCCCTACTCGATGAGTGAGGCGCACGAAGATTTCGTAGAGGTTATCTCCTGCTACATCACCGACCCCCGTGAGACGTGGGCTAAACGCGGCTTCACGATGGCAGAAGACCACACCCACATCGTATCGATCGATGAGAGCAAAGAAGGCGTTGATATTCTCACCACGAAGATCAATATGTGCAAGGATTGGTTGCAGGAGAAATACAACTACACGCTCGACTCCATGCGCGCCGAGGTACAACGCCGTCAGGACGCACTCTCCTACGATGTAGTAATGAACGATTCTTACGGTAAATAAGACGAACAGGTATAAATCCAAACGATATGAAACGAATATTTATATATATACTGACAGCGGTGGTTTTCCTCGGGCTTACCGGTTGCCGCGAGGAGGCGAACGTGTTTGATCAGTCCGCAGCGGAGCGCTTAAAGAATTACGAGCAAACGCTGCGTAAGAACCTAACGAGTCAGTCCAACGGATGGGAAATGCGTTATTTCCCGACCGCCAGTTCAGCCGGCTATCCCCTGCTCATGAAGTTCAATGCGAACGGAGAGGTACTTGTAGCCGCCAAAAACCCCGTTTCCAGCAGGAATATCTACGCAGAGGAGACGAGCCTCTGGGGCATAAGTTCCAATCAGGGATGCGTATTAAGTTTCCACTCCTACAACGAACTCCTTTCGGTGTTTGCCGATCCGGGCTCAGACGGTATCGGTCATGGCGGGGACTATGAGTTTGTGGTTCTCCAGAACGATTCGAACTACATACGTCTGTTAGGTAAAAAGCATGGTGCCTATATCACCATGGAGCCAGTGCCGGATGCAATGACCTGGAAAGGTTATTTCGATGCTGTAGATACCTATAACGACCACCTCTTTGCCGACAACGACGGTATTGACCTGACTTATTTCGATGGAAAGAAAGAGACCCCTCTTTCCTATTCTAACGGAATAATCAGTTATAAGAACAAGGCCGGCGAAGATGTTATCCAGGGTATTATCCTGACTCCGACGGGACTGCACATGTACTCCGGTTTGATGCTGGCAGACAGCACCCGGATAGTAAATGATTTCGTTCTAACGGAAGACAAGAGCGCGTTGGTATCGACGGACGGCTCCGCGTTCATTACCAGTAACTATACCGCAGCGGATTTCTTCGCGTTCAAGTTTACCAAATACAGCCGTTGGAAATACGTCGAGGATGGGACAGACGCGGCAACCGTCGCTGCGTTGCAGGCTTTGGAGTCCGCAGCCGAAGCGAATGGTGCAACGGTTCACAATCTCGCATACGAGCGTACTATTCTGGTTAACTCGCGTGGTACCAAGACCTACTCCTACTCTCTCTATTTGTCCTACCGTGTTGCGGAGGGCAAGGTGTTTGGAGGCCGGATCAAACTGGACTACGCCAAGACCGACACCACCATTACCCTTCAATACAAGGGCTATGAGGAGGCTCTGCGTCCGTTCTTCGCCCGTATCGATGCTAATCCCGAGAATGCCGCACAACAGTTTGCCGACATCTTCTGCGGGACCTTCACTCCCGAGTCCTACACGGGTTCAAAGATCAACATGACTCAATTGAACATGAAGAAAGCAGATGGCTCTAACATCCATGTAGTGGCAGAAAAAATCATTATGTAATATGTATAAACTCTGAACGAAGATGAAAAAGATAATGATAATTGCACTTCTTCTGGCAAGTACCGGTGTATTTGCCGAAGGCCCCAAGAAACTTCCAGCGGTTCCTTATCCCGCACACTCCGATTATTTTCTGGAGTCGCTTGATGGCGCACGCTCAATGGGCAGGGATATTTATGTGGACGAGAGCACCCTCCCCGCAACAGTAGAACAGCCTTCCCGCGCACCTCTCGCCGAAGCGAGCGATCCTGTAGTAGGATATACCAACCCCGCCGGAACTCTCTTCTTAGGAATGGATGAGAGCGGAAAAGGTACATGGTTCAGCCGTCCCGGCGTTATCGGCGCATGGTCGGACACCATCAAGTGCTGGAAATGGAACAATAATATCACCGACTATAAGACCATCAAGTATGTGACGCTTTTCGCGGACAGAAACCCCTCCATGGTAGAAAATGCGTACTACTATGTGGACGCCAAGGGTAATTTCTACGACTCCATCGTATCCGGCGGCGGTTTACAGGAAGCCTATGCGATGGATGCGGACGGCGATGCCGGTTACATCTGGCAGCAGGCAACTCCGCTCCAGACAGTCACCTTCGAAGACGGGACGAGTCAGAGTTTCCTGCTTCTCAGCAGCGCGAAAAACCCATCGGCTCAAAACTGCCCGTTGGCAGCCGGAGGACTACCGAGCGGCAATTCCTCTGACGGCTTATGGCCGCTGACCAACGCTGTTAATGTCAATCCAAACGGAGTAAGCGCCGACCTCATAGCTGAGACAGACGAGGATGGTTATGTACACTATATCTTTGGTCCCAAAGCCATAAATACAGATATAGACACCATTCGTAACGTTGCGGACACAGAGGACTCCGTCGTATATACGCGCAGCAAGCCTGTGCTCTTGCGTACCATGTATGACAAGCCTCAAGCTCCTCTCTATATCAAGAGCGTCACCATGGCTCTGGGCAGTGATAAATACTCCGCCTTCAATCAATCCGACCTCCATTTCGACACCCTGTACATGACGATTCTCACACAGGGCGGAGATACTCTGGCAAGTTCCTTGGCAACGATGGCTAACATTTCCGCCGTGAGTTATCAGAAATGCAAAGGCAAGATCGTGCATTTCCTGATGCGCGACACAACAGCCTACGGCGAGTTGTTAAGCGAAGGTGTGCTCGTCAGTGATGCTTTCATGATCGATATCCGCGGATTCAAAGAGGAGGATAACTGGGGAATCTATGCCGCTAAATCCACTGTGCATGATTCAAAGAGTTATATGGAGTACGAGGACGGATTAATCAACATCCGGGACTACGACCCGTACATCATGCTCAATGGTATCTACCCGACGTTAGAGGACTACTATGTCACCCGTGGCGCAAAGACAGGCCAGGTAGGCGATACTATTCCCGTGAAGATGATAGAGTACGAGACCGGCAGGTACCATTATACCGCAGCATACAAAGACTGGGGAACGGCTAACACCGAGTTCGCATTCTACTCTACTTTTACGCCCTACGACTCCATCAGCCGTACTTGGAACATGGATATTGTACAACCTGACTATATTGAGATTACTGCAGACTATGAGACAGTCATCGGAGGCGGTGATGACGACGAGGAGCCTATTACCCTCTGGTCGTACTATCGTCTGTTCACCATGCATATTTATGCAACGGGGACTCCGCAGGTAGGTGACTTGATCAAGATTAGCAAGGCCGGCAAGCAGATTGTCTTCCGTATTGACCAAGTAGGCGAAAAGAGCCAAGGCATAGAAGATATCCATTATGACAACAAAGCGGAGAAAATACTCCATAACGGCATGATATTCATCCGGAAGAACGGAGCAATCTACAATACATTAGGTATTCGCATAAGATAACACTCCACTTCACCCCACATTTCAACGAAAATGTTAAGAACCCGCGTAAGCAACTGAGTTTACGCGGGTTACTTTATGTTTACAACTGTTGAAAAGCTGTTAATAAAACAATTGAAAAATTTTTATGTGGGGAAATGTGGTGAATGTCAGTATTTTTTTGTAATTTTGTGCCCGAAATTGAAATACTATCGCTGATGCAGACATTTATTGGAAATATAGAAGGACGGCTGGACGAGAAGGGGCGCATTTTCGTTCCGGCAGGTTATCGTAAGATTTTGGCAGAAGCCGAGTCAAAGCGTATCGTTATGCGCCGCGACACGGACAACGAGTGTCTGATGTTCTACCCGGAAGAGGTATGGAACGAGAAAGTCGAGCAGTTGCGCCAGACGCTCGACGAGTGGGATCCCGAGGACCAGCTCATTCTGATGCAGTTCATGGCCGATGCCGAGTATTTAGAGATGGACGGCCAGGGCCGAATCCTGTTGCAAAAGAAGAACCTGGAGACGATCGGCGCCCAACAGGATGTGCTGTTCGTAGGCATGTTGAACCGGTTTGCCGTCTGGGCACCGGAGACGTTCGCTGCGAAACGGCTCAGCCAGAGTGAGTTGGCGGCACGGCTGCGGGCAAAGATGAAACGAACAGGAGACAAATAGTATAGAAAGAGTACGTAATTAGTACGATAAGAAACAAAGATGAACCAAAAAAGGACTAAATAAGAACTAAAGAAGAACTAAAGAATTATGTAAAACAGATAGGAGAAAGGATGTAAGATGGAGAGTGAGATTTACCACATACCGGCGATGCTGAAAGAGACGATCGAGGGCTTGGCAATCAAGCCCGGGGGCGTGTATGTGGATGTCACTTTCGGGGGCGGAGGACACAGCCGCGCAATTTTAGAAAAGCTGCCAACCCCACCCCAGGAGAGTTCTACGACCGTCCACTGGACGCTCGATCGAGCGGAACTCTTCACCCCACAAGGGGAGGGAGGCCGGATAATATCCGGCACAACGGACATAGAAAATAACGGCGGCAAAAATGCCGCCGAACAGAACGAAGAGAGAGGCGCGGGGCTAAAGGCCCACGAACAGAACGAAGAGGGCGGCTCGGGGCTAAAGACCCGCGAACAGAACGAAGAGGGCGGCGCGGGGCTAAAGACTCGCGAACAGAACAACGAGGGCGGACACCTGTATTCGTTTGATCAGGATATAGAGGCGTATAACAATTCACAATGCACAGTTCACAATTCACAATTTGTCAATAATCCGAAATGGACGTTTGTGCATAGCAATTTCCGGTATCTGCGGAACTGGATGGATTATTACGGAGTGAAAGAGATAGACGGATTGCTGGCAGATCTCGGGGTCAGTTTTCACCATTTCGACTGCCCGGAACGAGGGTTCAGTTTCCGTTTCAGCGCGCCGTTAGACATGCGCATGAACCAGACCGCCAAACGTACCGCGGCGGATATAGTGAACGGGTACAGCGAGGAAGAGTTGGCGCGGGTTTTCTGGCTTTACGGCGAGATGAAGAACGGGAGGGGCATCGCAAGGAATATATGCAAAGCCCGTTCTCAGAAGCCCATTTTACGGACGGAGGAGCTGATCAACGCGGCGCTGAACCTCCAGATAAATCCGCCAAGCATGGCGGATACAAAGGAAATGGAGATACCGGCGCAGTACAAGAAGGATCTGGCGCGGCTGTTTCAGGCGCTGCGGATAGAGGTGAACGACGAGATGGGGGCTCTACGGGAGATGTTGGTGGCAGCACGGGATCTGTTGAAACCGGGTGGACGGATTGCGATACTGACGTACCACTCGTTGGAAGACCGGCTGGTGAAGAACTTCTTCAGAAGCGGGAACTTGGAAGGTACGATAGAGAAGGACTTTTACGGAAACGCGCTCACTCCGTTTGATGTCATCGAGAAAGGGCGTGTAGCCAGCGACGATGAAGTAGAACGGAACCCGCGGAGCCGGAGTGCCAAATTACGAGTGGCTGAAAAAAAATAATGGCAGATGCTCATGACATACAATCGTGGCTGAACGGCGACAGGCTGCGGAGCCGGAAGATCAGGGAACAGTATCCGCTGATCGGACTGATTGTAGGGCTGGTGTTTCTGTATATTCTGACCGGCTACCAGTCCGTCAAACAGCAACACAGGCTGACGGACACGAAGAAAGAGATGTTAGATGCCAAGTTCCGGTACATGACCGTCAGTGCGCAACTGACCAACAGCACGAGGCAAAGCCAGATATTGGAGGCGCTGCAGGCGAACGGCAGCGAGTTGAAGGAGAACCGGGTGCCGCCGGTGAAGATAAAATAATTTACCATTTAGTCATGTACCATTTACCATTTATGTACAATTTGACTATTTAGCCATTTTACTAAATGGTACAATAACAAAATAAATGACCAAATCGTAAATGACAAAATTGTAAATGAATTTATGAGTGACGAGCAGAGAAATACGGTATGGCGGTTTGCAATCATATTCATTGTGATTGCAGCGGGGTTCGTGGCTGTGCTCGGCAAGATTATTTATATCCAGGCGGTGGAGCGGGAGCAGTGGCTCAAGGTGGCCGAGAAACAGGTGCCCGCCAACCGTCCTATCCAAGCCACAAGGGGCAATATCCTCGATTGCAACGGTCGGCTCCTCGCCACCAGTATGCCGCAATACTATATGTATATGGATACACGCGTGCCCGCGTTGCACGAGAAGAACGATGCACTGTTCAAGGCGCACATCGACACGCTGGCGCTGGATCTGGCGACCATCGTAGGCGAGCACACACAGGCGGAATACAAGACGCGTATCACGCAGGCTTACCGCAAAGGTGAGAAGCGTCTGCGGGTCTGTGACCACCGCATCAATTACCTGCAGCGACAGGAGTTGGAGAAGAACAAACTGATCAAAAAGGGCAAGTACAGGAGCGGCATTTTCTTCGAGGACCAACACCGGCGGATCAAGCCTTACGGTATTCTCGCGAGCCGTACTATCGGAGG
>OCVV012848973.1_pt1 | contig 18019 bp, 20 predicted proteins | sample 1539721 | NCBI WGS metagenome assembly OCVV01 (sample SAMN02144230, study PRJEB22623) | gut metagenome | biome: sheep rumen | host: Ovis aries | place: New Zealand | reverse complement strand
TTCCACTAAAGGGTCGTGTTGTAAAATGACAAATAATCAAATCACGTTCAATGACCTTCCGCAGGTCGTTGCCGAACTTCGGGATGAAGTGTCGGGCATGAAGGCGTTACTGCTGAACCTTCAGAACAGACCAACTCAGCAGAGAGAGAACAGGCACCGCCCTGTCACACCAGAGCAGGTTGCCGAGTACACCAACATTCCCCTTGCGACCATCTACCAGAAACTTGCAAACATGGAAATCCCTGGCACCAAGCCAGGCAAGCGGTGGGTCATCTACCTTGACGAGATAGACAAGTGGCTGGAGGCGAACCGCAAGAATCCCATTCCTTTGACGGATGAGGAACAGAATGCAGCCATCTTAGCATCGCACAAACGTAAGCCCAACAAATCCAGTTGGAATGATGAAGGTTTAGCTCGACGAAGTCAACCTATTGTAAAACCATTTGACGGGGATAAAATCTAAAATCAAGCAATTATGTACGACCATAAAATTCATTACTGCTTCACGCTGTCCGAGGAACAGGTGAAGTATCTCCGCAGCAAGAAATATAAGATAGACCGCATGGAATGCTTCATGTCACTTGTAGAACTCGCTGAACGTGAAACGAAACTGGTACAGATAAGCAAGGTTCAACAAGTTGAAATCTTGCCCGGCCAAGTGATGGTTGATAACACCGAGCTGGCAAGACTATGGAACAAAGACCGTAAGACTGTCCCGAAGATTTTGGAGGCTATGGAAACTTTGAGGATTTCCTCTTCACAGAAGGTGGGAGATAACCGCATCCATACGCTTCATGCTTTTTCGGGCTGGTATGTGGATGGCAGATTTGTCAAGAATCCGTTTGCAACAAGAAGGAATGCTGATGGCTCTGCAATCGTCACCGCGGAAGTTCCACCTGCAAGAATCATCACCATTGAGGTGTCGGACGCCAAAAAAATTGGTGAGGAAGGTTCTGGATCTGATAGCGACAAATCCGCTGATAGCAACGAGAGGAAAAAACCTTCTGCTGTTGGTTGTGTGTCACACCCATCACAACAATCTAATGATAGTGTCAATGAGGGTAAATCTGTGACGGATGAAAGAACTTCCAATTCTTCTCTGAACAACAATTCCGCTCACTCTGACAGCACACCTTCTTCCTATGCAGAAGCCGATGGCAGTCAGAATGGAGGGAAAGGAAAAGACGAAACATCAGCACAGCAGGAAGGACAGCCACCACAGCCTGATGGCATCTTATCTAATGACAATGGAAGCTACTGCCAGAAACATGATGGCTACAACCACTCTAATGGTTCCCAAAGTGACAAGTGACAGCCTTGATGGACTCGGACTGCGGACTGCGACCTGCACCGCCCAACCATCCCAAGGGAAGTTTGTCGATGCAGGACGCTTGGAAAGTCGAAACGGACTTCTAAGTCCTGACGGGAACTTCGCAGTTAAAAGACCCGATATTTTAGAGGGACTTTTCGAGAAATCCTTTTGTAGTACAAAACAGGTGACCCGGTTTCTGTCCTCCTAAAAGTTTCTTGGGCTACTCGCAGGCTCGCAGACCGTGTCCTTCTTTCTAACAGTTCTATATTCATTCACTTTCATTAAAAACTCATAAAAATGAAGAAAAAACATATTATAAAGAAACCATCGACCAGAGTACATGCTTTCAGATGTACCGATGAAGTCTGGTCGCAACTCAAAGAACTCGCCAAGGAATGTGGCATAAGTCTGAACCGCTATCTCACTGAGACTGGTTTGAAACATCATCCACGTCAACGGCTGACCAAGGAAGAGGTCGATGCCTTGAACTCACTGGCTATTGCCAGGACTGACCTGATAAAAATCAGCAACGTCCTTTCAAAAATGACGGATGAGGAAAAGTTGAAGCTTTTCAAGTCGGAGAAGTTCATGATGTGGTGGATAAAGTCTGTTGCAGAAATCGTCCAACATTGGTACAGCATCGAAGAGAACATCTCATCTCCTGTGCTGACCAAAGAAAGGAGTGCCCTATGATTATGCTCGCAAAAGTTGTGCCTTATGGTGGCAATGCCGTGAGGTACGCATTGGAGAAGGAGAAGGCAAAAGTGGTCAAGGTGAACCACATGCCGGAGGGCATCGACCCGATCGCCATCTGGTACATGATGAAGCATCATTGTGAACTCCATCAACAGAACAGGACTGTCGGGAGAAAGTTGGAACGTTACATGGTCTCGTTTGTAATCTCCCCCTCAAAGGAAGAGGCAGAGAACTACATCATAAATGACTGGGCGAACCTTGGTGACGAAAGTCTGGAAGTGATGGACTCCCTCGGAATTATCCCCAAAGGTATGAGCCAGGAGATCAAGACCAAATTCCGCAACTCAATGAATGTGTCGGGCTTGCATTCCGACTCGAAGTCCGGGACGCTGCACCTTCATATGGACTGCTGCCGTGTTGATCTTGAAGGCAATACCAACGATGTCCACGATCTTCACATAAGGGCAATGATGGCTGCGGAAATTATCAACATGAGGCATGGATGGAAACAGCCGAAGGAGATACGTGACATGCGGAAAGCGGAGATTGCGGACTTCTGCGAATACACCCTTCAGAAGATGCAGGAGTTTGACATTGACTTTTACTTCAAGATGCTTCGTATGAAAGGCTATGAGGTTACACCTCGCTATGATAAGAGCAAGAAACTTGTTGGCTACACCATCGGCAAGAATGCCTCTGTGTTCAAAGCTTCCGAGGTGGGACGTAGGTTCATGGCATCACAACTTGAAACCACATGGAAGAAACTCCATCCGAAGCCCACTCAGGCCAAAGTGAAGCCATCTTCACCAACTGTTACACCAAACAGCCGTCCCGTCCGTCCGACTGCCCAAACAACGACATCAACCCAGCCCAAGGTTCTTCGCAGAGCTCAGGCGCAAGCGGAACAGCCGATAGCACAGTTGAAACCAGTGCCTTCCTTCACTACGTTCAACATCAATACGCCCAAAGGCAGCAAGGTAGTTGAAATTCCGAACATTGTCAAGGACATCTTCTTCAATGAGGCACAGATTCCAGAAGACAATGATACTGCCACTATTGAGAATGTTGCTCACGTTGCCATGTTGCTCTTTGTCGGGTACATCGATGCTGCCACATCCATGTCAGAATCTTGCGGAGGTGGTGGGGGGGCTGCCCCAGAATCTGGTTGGGGCAAGAAAGACGACGAAGATGAACGTCAGTATGCTCGCCGCTGTCTCAAGATGGCTCATTCCATTTGTAAACCAAAGCCACGTCAGCGTGGTTATCACCGTTAATACAATCACAAATATCTATTATCTCTATGATACGAACAAATAAAAACAAAGAGGCCAAGCCCGACTTCGAGGAAATGATGATCGAGGTCAAAGAGGACATTCAAGAACAGGATGCCGAACAGGAAATCATCAGTCGTGTTCCTGAACTGAAGGAACTGAGTGGCAATATCGATAAGGCTACCAATAATTGTGTGAATGCCACGCTTCAATGTGAGTCAGTAATCCATCAGTATCAACGAGCCGAAAGAAAGCTGGACGATTCAGTTACAACCATCAGCGGCAAAGTTGACACCATCAATGAGCATATTGACCAAGTCATGGAAGATGCACCCACAAAGTTGAAGGTGACAGTAACGTTATGTGATGCTGACTGGGAGAAGATACAAGAGATGTTCAGCAAGCAGCGAGAATGGTTAGTCAAACAAGCACAGGCAACTGTTCAGACTGTCAATGCCATGTTAGTCGAAGAGCGTAAGAAAGCCATGGACCGCTATAAGGAATATGATGGCTGTTACCTTGGGCATTATGTCCAGTGGTTCTTCTGGTTCTTCTTCGTCCTAGGATTCTTTCTGTTCACTACAGTCATAGTCATGATGGTAGGCAAATGCCTTGATTGGTTTTAGACATCATCTAATGTTTCCATCATGGTTCACATGATGCTATTTGGAAACAATGAACCCACTGATAATCGGCATTACTGCTTCATATCAGTGGGTTTACATGTTCTTTTGTCTATCTGTTATCCAATCTTTTCGCAATTGAAATATCCACTGTTCATGTTATTGACATTAATCTCTATACCATACTTGTTCAGGAACAGCTGTGCCAGCATTGGTCGTTCTCGTGAAACCCCTATCGGAGGTATGGGTGATACAGTACTTGTTTCAATGAACATGCCCTTTTCAAGGCGTTGACGTTTGTCTTTACAAGCAGCGTTGCCACTGTTCTTGACTACAATTCTCCAAAGTGCCATAATGTTTTTTGTTAAATGATTATTAAATAAGTAATTCCGCAAGACTAAATGCGATGTAAAAATTCTGATTCCATATTCTTTCATCATCATAGTCACACAATGAAAGAATTTGCATAAGAGTGTTGAGTTCTATATGACGAGAAATACAAAGCTTAAACAAATGCGATATCAACTCATTGAGATTGTTAATATTGTCATTATTGTCAAACTCCTTTTTCAAAAAGTCAATAATGTGATTCGCTTCTTCTCTTTCTTCTTCACTATCAATAACCAACCCACCTCGTTCGCCAAAGTAGTTGTCTGTATCAAGAACTGGAGGGTCAAAGATTTCAAGCATTTCAGACGTAAGAGTTTCTATATTTATTATCCCATATGCATCTGCGCAATCCATAAGGATGAAACTCTCACCAAACGCTTTGATTTCACCATCTGCTTTAATCAATAATTCTTTTTCATCTGTGGTTACTCGAATGAGACCACTTCTGACTTTGCTTACTTCAAGTAATACCATAATATTCTGTTTTTAAACACGAATTGCAAATGTGGTATAATACCCATCTTGTACTCGTTTATCATTGGAATCTATATAATTGGGAATGATAAGTTGTTCTTTTCTTTTGACTGAGCCGTTTCTATAGAATTCCTTCAGATACGAAGACTGTCCCCAGTACTTCAGAAGGTTTAGCATCTTATCCTGCACAAAGTCATTTCTCAGTTGCTTGATTGTCTGCCCTGATGTTGGTGCAGATAAGTCCAGCCCAAGATATAACCTCTCAGCAATCTGCCAAAATGCAGGCCCATGTCCACGTTGGAAAAAGTGAGCTAGTTCGTGGCATACGAGATAGTCAATATAAGTTTTTGAGGCTGTACAAATAATCCAAGGATTATACTTTATTAAACCTCTATCAGCATAGCAACAGCCCATATACTTGCCACGTGTTGACATTTCAATTCTCTTACATGGAATGCAATAACGATTAGCGTACAGTATAGTACGGGTTGTAAAGATGCGAAGTGCTTGTGCCTTTACTTCAGAAAGCATCAACCTTCGAAGTTTCTCCTGGTACTGATACTTCTCAATCTTCCATTTGCATGGAATATAAATGTCAAGAGTGCCATCACCTCTTTGCGCTGCTAGTTTCTCTATGTTATTTTTCCTGTGGATATGTAAATGGAACATATCAGTTTCCACCTGAAAATTCTCGTCTACTACACCATAGAACGACAAAGCCCATTTTTCTGAATCAAAGTCTTTTTTAACCATACTACTTAGATCTGATAAAACAAAGTCTTTATATATGAGTCGCTTTTTTCATATATGATGTTCTCTTGGTTTTAAACAGATATGGCGTTCTTCAAAATCATTACAACTATGCCAAAAACTCAAAAGTCTATCGCTTATGATTTTATCTCCAAAATCTTCAAATTTTCCCATAAGCCGAGCAATGATTAATCCGAATCTCACTTCTTTCTGTAGTTGATTATGTATTTCCGTGTCCATAAAGGTGTCTGGAAGAATCTCAATATTGTTAATGCTTTTGTTGTATCTTCTATAAAAGCCACCGATATTTACCCAGTGTTCCCATAATAGAGCAAACTCATTCTTTTCTTGAATTGAGATAGGTTTCATCACATCGTTTATCCAATTAACTTTAGCAATATCATTTGGCGAGAAATGGCCAAGCCCAATACTATTAACCTTTTCAAGACCTCTAATTCCTACAAGTGTCATATCGATGTGAAATAGCTTAGCATCTGTAAGATTGCACATTAAATACAAAAGCATTAGTTCATTTACATGGTTGCCATGCCAAATAACAACTTTGTCATACATCATGTAGTCACAAGAAACAAATTGCTTAAGTTCAACAAAACGTTGTCTGAATTCATTAGGAGATAAATTTAATGACTGTAGATGAAAACAAAGTTCCTTGTCAGATAAGTCCTTGGGCAAATATCCTTCTTCAAACATTGATGGAAACGTTACAATGTTTGCATTAACGCCTTGCATTGACAATCCCCGATTTAGAGTATAGCTATACCCTGCAACTATATGTAATATGTTCTCTTTCATGTCTATATTATATTTTTCAAATCATCTATTCTATATCACTATTACTCATCACAGAAAGAAATTCTTCAGGATAGTTCGCTTTGAGGTAGCCCATTTGATAGCCTAACCATGAATAGCATACAGCGTGTGCCTTGTTGAAAAGATACATACCATTTTCTTCCCAATCGTCCCATATTTTTTTCAAAACACTCTTTTCATGTCCATTATTTAGGCCACCTTCTATGAACCACTTTTTCAAGATTAAAAGTGGAATCTTTTTTTTCTTTCCCAAAGCCTTTCTCAGATGGTCACTGTCCCCTCTACTAAAATCTGCAATCAGACGGGAAAGCATCATCAATTGCTCTTGATATACCAGAATTCCATACGTGTCGTTGAGATATTTCTCCATATTGGGTATAGCATATCTGATTTTACTTTTACCTTTCTTTCTTTTGATTAGCAGTGGAAGTTTTTTCATCACCCCTGGACGATACATGACATTCAACAGCACAAGGTCATTAAATGTTGTTGGATGGAGTTCACGAAGATATTTTTGCATTCCTTGTGTCTCGTATTGGAAAATATCTTCTGTGTCGCCTCGCTGAAACAGTTCAAAGGTCTTTTGATCATCCAGAGGTATCTTCTCTATATCGAAGTCTTTCCCTGTGTTAACCTTGATTCTTTCGCAAATCTTCTTTAATTGAGAAAGAGTTCGCAGACTCAGGAAGTCAAACTTAATCAGCCCCGTTTCTTCAATGGTTTTGCCATCATATTGCGTACATCTAATTGTTTTGTTTTCTTCGTCAGGATTGTCTTGAACACAAACTGGTGCCCAATCACTGATGGGACTATCACTGACAATAAAGCCACAGGCATGTACTCCCATTCCTTTAATTGTGCCTTCCAAAACCTTAGTGTCACTAATCGCATTTTGAACAGTTTGGTCTGCAGAACGTACTATCTTCTTTAGTTCTGGAGAATACTTTATGGCATTATCCATAGTCTTCGGATAATAAGGGAAATACACAGGAATGGCCTGGTGAATGGCATTAGCAGTTTCTGCTGGCAACTGTTTCACTTGGGCAACAGAACTAAAAGCTGTTCTTGTGCTAAATGTTGAGTAGCTTATGATATGTGCACAGTATTCCTTCCCATATTTTTTTTCGAGCCATTCTATGACACGAGATCGTCCATCTTCATCAAAGTCCAAATCTATATCCGGAAGCATTTGCCTATCAGGACACATAAAGCGTTCAAACAACAAATCGTGTTTCAAAGGGTCTATCTTGGTTATTCCTAAACAGTACGCAACCAGACTCCCAGCTGCTGAACCACGTCCAGGGCCAACTAGTGCGTCCAACTCTTTTTCTGCATAGTTAACCACATCCTGTATAAACAGGAAGTATCTTTCTGCTCCATTCTTCTTGATGATTTCCAATTCAAATTGGAGACGGTCATCTACTTCTTCTGGAAGTGGATTTCCGTAAATAACCTTTGCTGCTGTGTATATCAGATGTTCCAAATAGTCAGCATCACATTTGAATCCTTCTGGTATTGAAACCGGTGGCATAATAGGAGCATGATGGATATCGTATGTCTCTACCTTGTCGAATATCTCCATCGTGTTCGTAATGGCCTCAGGAATATCTGTGAACAATTCACACATCTCACGTTTGCTTCTTAACCAGCGAAATCGAAGTGGGTCTGTATCGAATTCTTCCATGGTTTTCCCAACAAGAATACATTGTTGTATGTTATAGACGACCAAGTCCTCAGGATTGACATAATGAACGTAGTTTGTTGCAACCACCTTAACTCCATGTTCTTTCGATGTATGTATGAGAACTTGGTTAACTTTTCCCTGTTCAATCATAAGTTCGCTTGGAGCGTCTTTTGAAAGGTTATAGTCTGCTTCACGGCGAATTTCAAGATAATAGTCACCCCCAAAGACTTGTTTATGCCATTTTATGGTCTCTTCTAATGCAGCCATGTCCTCCTTCATGGCATGAGTGAACACCTCACTGCTGAAGCCGCCTGATAAGGCAATCAATCCCTCGTGATACTTCTCCAAATCCTTACGGTCTGTTCTTGGAGCCGCATAGAATCCGTCAGTCCAGGCATTGCTTACAATCTTGATAAGGTTCTTATAGCCTATCAGATTTTTAGCAAGAACTATCAGATGATAGCCCTTAATATCCTTGACTCCATTCTTCTGCTCTTTAGAACCATACTTGGCAACATACAACTCACAACCGATAATAGGCTTAAAATGTTTCTTTCCCTTCTCTTGTCTTTCTTGATTTATGCGAGCCACGTATTCAATGAACTCCATAATACCAAACATATTTCCATAGTCTGTAATGGCTATGCCTGGCATCCTGTTTTTTATGGCAGAGTCCACAATTTGTTGGATAGTGGAGCACCCGTTTAGAATCGAATAATGTGAATGTACATTAAGATGTACAAAATTTGGAGTTTTCATATATGTGTTGTTTTCTTGTTAATCCCATAAATTGAAAAAATACTTTCGGAACAAATCAAGTCCTTGCTCGATAGTTCGTTCCTCTTCCTCAGTATGTGTTGCACCTGCATACTTCATCAACTCAAAGGCATCGGCCATCTTCTGAATTGTATTGTTCCATTTACGCATGTCATCGAAATCAGGTGGATAACCATGCTTGTCAAGAGCTTTGAATGCCAGCAAACGTGGTACTATCAACTGTGCTAAGGTGTTGTCAGTGTTCCATACCTCCTCTATGGGGAAGTCATTTTTATGACTCCAGTTTCCTGTATTGCTCGGTTTTCTTTTCTTCATACTCATAAAAAGCTATATTCATTCGCAATTCTTGTTCAAGAGCATCATCCGTCTTAACGATGAATCTAATGTATCCCTTACTCATTTCAGCAATGTGTTCGACCACTCTTATTTCCTCCATTAATAGAGGATATTTTGGGGAGGTGGAGAGTACAATCAGAGCATTTGGCAATATTCCATATTCAAAAGCTTCATATCGATCAATCAATTCTATCAGATAATCTGCTCTGTTATTCTCATCCTTACAATACGACCTATAATCGTATTCTATATAGTGATTGGCAAAGAATAGTCTGCAAAGGTCAGCAACGGATATGCTAACAATGTCTGAGTCTGATGGCAAGTTGTTTGCTACAAATTCTGCAGTTTTGCCAATACGATTCCAATACTCTTGCATCATCGAATCCTTGGTGGCCTCCACTTTATCTTGGAAAGAAGGAACAGCCATCAATTCTTTTTCAGTAGGTACACTACCACCAGCATCATTTACTATTTTTACCCACTTTTGTGCCTGCTGACATTGGTACTCTTCATCAGATATATGGCGTTCCCAACTTTCAAACTTGGCTTTAGTCTGTTCCTCCGTGAACCCATAGAAGGACGTGTGCCAGAGGCAGCATGCTGCAATCTCTGCCATCGACTCAGTTACATCTGGCTCCAAAACTAACTTCATAGTCAGTGCTCCTTCCCATATCTGCCCCTCAATGGGATGTACGGTCAAATGCGGTTCTGGCCAGTCTTCATCCTGCTCTCCGTGACTCACAGTGGCTGTCTTATAATAGGCATCCTCTGGGTTTGGGGTAAGATGACACAGCATATCATAGTGAATCTTATACAAGGTGAGGCAACCTTATCACCATGATATTTCTCAATGAACGGTACAATCTCCTCAAATGAGACTGAATCAAGTAATTCTTTGTAAGTCATATCGCATTATTTAATCATAGTAGTCACACTTATCCCAATGTAAGTCGTCACCATAATCATCGTTTTTGTATGTATGGTAGTTATACTCCACATGTATTTCAATGTTGAAGTCCCTAATCCAAAGCAAATCAAATATGGAGAAATCAAGGTGGCTAAACAGATTATGGAATGCGTATGTAAGGTGCATGTCCTTTGTCATCTCTCTGTCAAGCCCCTCATTCCAGTTATCTAAATCTTCATTCAGATACAGGAGTTCATTATCTGACTCTATCTTAGGATCGTGGTTATTGATGTAAAAACTGTTCACTCCGTCCTCACAATACAAAAAGATATAATCATCGAGGGAACCATTTAGAACAGCCCACATTTTCTTTGCACGCATGGATTGCACAGGATGAATCTTTGAGTATTCATAGCCCATGAAGCACTTACCTTCCACTTCGACACTGCCTCCCATGTCTGACTTATACACACTATTATATAAGTCTATGGCTCGTTTACGCATTTCTATCAGCTGCTGTTTCATCGCTTCGTTGAACTCTGCCAATAACTGCTTATTCTGTTCATCAAGAACAAACATACTGTTGAGAATCCGCCTTCTAACTTCCAGCAAACTTTTTATAGCTTTTTTGTTTTCATCATTACACCAGTGTTTTCTTTCAGTCTCGTGGTAGAGATCGAGAATCTGTTCCTCTACGCTTCGTACTGCTGTACTATTGAAAATTTTCTGAATAGTCATGTTATGGATAATTACTTGTTTAACAACAGATGATTATTTATATAAGTTTCATTTATGCGTGAATTAGCAGATAATATAAAAACTATTATTGTCTTTTTATATTCAATTGCCTCTTTTTCTATTGAATGTAAAGATTGGAATATATCACATTCATCGTTATACCATAACTCTGACAAGTTTTCTATCAAATATATGTTAGAAAAGGAATTGGTGAATGATAGTATCTTAAACTTATCAAAGAAAACATAGTTTGTCCAGAATGAACCATTAGGGACATAATCGTTCAATTCTTCTGGGTACCAGAAAAATCCATGATTATTGTACTCCATCATTTCTTGTTCCAGCCAATTCCTTTCTAATTCGTCTGACCCAGCCTCAATACATTTGACTTTTATGAAATTGAGAACTTCGTTTTGTATTTCTTTCTTTGTGGAATTTGAATATACCACTACAGGTAATCCTAATTCTACAGCCAAATCATATACATATCTGCTAAGTTGATTAGCAGGTTCTTTTGAACAGACAAACCATATTCCTGGCACGTATAACTTCTCGTATGAATCCATTTTGTCCATAATTATAAGTTTTCTGATGCAAAGAAAACAAAGACCCCTGCCAACTGGTGGCAGAGGTCTAAGAAAAATGCTAAATACTATATAAATTATGTGATTGGGTCTGAACAAAAATCTCGGCGTTTGCATAATTTGCAATGTTTGCCCATCCAGATTTCATCAAATTGACTCATGGCCTGTTCAACGATTTCATGGGTATCTGTCAAGATACCAGCTTCAAAGTTACGTCTGTTATCGGTTTTCATTCCAATACCGGCACCAGTAAGGTTCGCACTGCCTACATATACCTCTTTCCCGTCGAACACAATAATCTTGAAATGTACACGCGGACATAATACTCGCTCCAAACGGTCATAGAGTACAGGGTACTTGTCAAAATCCTCTCTGAAATTTTGACCAGGTTCTTTTGCATGAATAAGCCGCACCTCCACACCACGCCGAATAAGTTGGGCTATAAGAGCCAAAAAGGGCTTTTTCTCTTTACCCATCTCAATATAAAGATCTTTTATGTCGGCTGTACCAATCCAAAGCATGTGCTTCACGGATTGAACCCGTGAAAGAACCTCTTTATAGTGATCAGTATTCGATATGTATAGAACACTCATTATAGTCGTTCTTTGATATAATTAACTATACGTTTACCACGGGATTTAATGATTGTCGTTGAATCATCAATATACCTGTTGGCTTCTTGAAAGAAACGCTCTTTATTAGTATATCCACCTCTCCACCACGTATAACCTTTCGATTTAATAACGGGCAAATAGTTATCGTCAACATAATATTCAAGCATATTCCCATCAATGAAACGTTTCCATCCGTCAACTCCGAAGAAGGGATTAAAATCATCTCTATTAAGCATTACAAGTTCTTCCAAATCTTCATCTGCATCATCTTGGTAAGTTAGGACTTTGTATAGGGCATAGAGAAAACGGTCTTCATAGTCATGCCATTCATCGTGACATCCACGATGTTTATTTATACTCCATTCATCAATACGTTTATCTGGAAGAACTGTCATATTGCCTACTGTATGAAATGTAGTCTGAAACTCAGCAATCTTTTTTATGAGAAATGCTGGAGGATTCCATGTCGGAGTAAATCTGTCGTTCCACGGATATGAGAAAAAAGTTGCCGAAGAGTTCATAGTATCTCCTCTCATTTTTTCATTCCCACTATTATCCATACTGAGGTTAGGCCAAACAGAACCAAATACCACACAATAGATTGCTCGCATTATGGTGGTGTCATCTGCATCGAATTTTCTGTTCGGACATCCATAGACTTCATCCTTCATCAACTTTTTCAAATCAAATGAAATTAGATTATCCAAGTTGCTTTCAAGATGGTCTTCAGCAAAAGAACGTATTATATCAATGGGATTCTGTTCCATAATGTTCAGTAATGTATTCTTTTAACGAAGGCAAAAGCTGATGGAGCAATAATTGTATTCCTTTCCTTGAAAAGGTCTTTTCTGTTATATACCGTCCAGACTTTTCTTCCTGATGAATAGGGATGTTGATGTTTACATCCAAGAATGGTTTGAAGAAAGTGTAATTATTCTCAATATACAGATTCTGGTCGTTTTCCTCTTCATTAGTTGGACGCAAGAATACACTTAGAGCATAATCGTCTTCCTTTTTGCATTTATGGAATACGTCTATTGCCAGATTGCGTTTAAGTTGTGGCACAAATATTTCAAAATACATGCAGGTATCTTCTCTTGGCCATATGCCTACAGACCAACCATTTCTGTCATCCACCAAATCTTTTCTAATTGAAGTGTCGAGGTAGTCAAGATAAAGGGCATAAGTGCGTAGTTCCATCTTTCCACTATTGTTTCCGTTAGATGTCTTTAACAAAATATGAAGTCCATGTTCATCATCTTCTGGCCAACTACATCTGGATGTTCCCATATAATTCCATATACCTACGTGATGTATAAAATGAAGATTAAATTTATCATCTACTTTATTCTCTTCCAATTTCTCTTCATAGTCTCTATTTGCATTATCAATAGCCTCATGCATAGATTGAAGAAGAGATTCTGATATATCAGCACAAGAAGAATGCCTTAGTGCTGGCAAACAAGTTTTTATAATCAAAAGTCTTAATGAATTGATTTCTGTATCTTTATTATTCAGGAATAATCTCCATTCTTCCATATTATCGCAAAAACACCAATAGGCATTCCTATACATTCCGTAGAAATATGGGGGGAATGACATCAAAGCACGACGTAACAATCTGTCATCTGGTTTATCGTAGATACTTTTTACTCCACCATCACGACCATCTCCTGCATAAAAGATTTCCATCAATATGTTAGAGCAGTCGATGAAGTCTTGTAATGTATAGTTTTCTATGCCATCTTCATGCTCCAGCATACGGAAAACGCTACTGATACGCCCAGAAAAGAATCTGCTATTCTCCATCTTTTCCATTTGTGGGAAATACTCAGAGGGCATAGAGGCTTTTTTACATTCTTCCTTGATTTGACTTCCGAATGAATGCAGGAAATCATTCTCTTGCTTATCATATGATTGTAGTATCGTATATACATTGCTATGCTTTGTTTGTTCAGCAAAAGCATTTAAGCAATTTAGAATCTCAGGTAACTTTTCTTTCTGTATGTCGGTATTGAGTATCAAATTTCTACACTCCCTCATCCATGCTTTAGTATCAATGTCTTCAGTAATCAGCAAAACAGCATAAAGCAAAGGAAGAGAACGGCCATAAGAACTTTCTGAAAGAGCTAAATCGTAAATGGGCATAACATTTGTGTCAATATTTCCCATAAAAAGATCCAAATCATTCACCGCTCTATAAATGCATGACAGTTTGTTCAGCGAATCATGCGCAAATTTCAAAAAGTCTATCGGCAATAGTCCTAATCTTTCAATCCAAACTAAAGAAAGCATATCTCCCTTTTGCAATTTATCAAAGATATAGCTAACTATTTCTGATGTTCCATCTGTCTCTTTCGATTGAGGGAACAATGTCAACAACTGCTCATATAAATAATGATCAGTTGTTCTCATTCCTCGGATATTGCTTTGTAATTGTTCCTTGTTCAGCATCCAATACAAGATGATTAGATTACAGAAACAGAACAATTGTTCATCATCAATTTCTTCTGGATTTATTTGAGTAAGGTTACGATTGTTCCAAAAGAATTGAGTCCACGAATTATCCATGTTTTTTATCCACTCATGCAGCCATAATTCATCACTATCCTTCATAGCTTGCATTACTTTCTCGTCGATCCATGATTTAAGGTTTTCAAAAACACTTAGTGGACGACCACGGCCATTCATCTTAATATAAATATCATCATCAAGCCCGTTCTCTTCTGACATATCAAGAAAAGAAAAAGTAATACCATCTTCTGACAAAAGGTGTTTCCATAATGTTTCAGCCTCCTGACCTGCACACTCTCGATGAATATACTTCAGGGTCAGGAGCATATTTTTCACCGTTGTATTATTTAGCCATGAGGATAAAAACCAATACTCGTCTTGAATAATTGAATTTAAGCTATCATTTTCGGTGGCTTTCTGTAAAACTTCAGGCATTTTACACTTTAATCTTTCACAGAAATCCCCAGCGTATTCTCTTGACAAGAAAGTAAGATTAACGGTAAAATCTGACATCATCCCAGCTTTGGCAGCTGCATAAAGATATAAAAGCCATAACGTTGTTAAACGTTGTTGACCATCCACAGGAATAAAACTCCCATGTTCCGTATAGCCATAAATATAGTTCAAGTCTGATGGATTTGTTTCATCGAGCAATGAATCTATAAAGGGCGAAATAACAGATTCCTTTCCACCTTGAACATAATCTCTCTGCAAAAGGGGAATGCAAATAACCTTGTTTTTGAATATATTTAGAAAGTTCATAACGAATACACTTTAATTCTTGAAATATCTTATTGTGTTACTCTCTGGCTTATCACACAGTTTTTGTTTGATGTCTTCTCTGTATGCATCGGCATCTGGTTGAAGCCAAGAATTAAGCTTTGTGCTACTCTTCTTACTGTACGCTTTGGTAAAACATTGCATTGTACATGGAGGTATATAAACCTGAGTAACATTTGTTTCCTCATCATCTTCTGATTTCAAGCCATTTGCTATAACTACAATCCTTCTTTTTCTGGGAAACAGAGAATTGTGGAAGCTTCTATTGGTATGGCTATCCAATAAAACAAGATTACCGACCTGATTCTTATCGTCTTCAGGAATATGGTCTCCATCTTGTGCATCATTATACATAATGACGGCCTTATAGAGTTCGTCAAAATTTTCTTTACTCTTTTTCAAGTCATATTTGGTTAATCTATCCTTAATCTCTGTGACTTCGAAATAAGAAGGATAGTCATTCCTCACACTGCTCAACCAATCTTTTCTATCTTGTTCATTGTCAAATTTTGAATCAGTTTGAGATGTAATATGCTCAATATCCCAACTTTGTTTATGCAGAAGTTCAAAGGGGAATTGTTCATATTCATGTTGCAAATTCAGCTCCTTACTACTTTTTAAGGTTTCATATTTCTGCAATATGGTTTCAATATTATGCAATAGGAAGAAACGACGTAACATCATAGTCGATATCTGACCATATTCAAAATCAGAAATTGATAACTTATCGTTAGGATTGATCGTTCGTCTAATACGCTCGCGGAGTCTGTTAACAAAAACAGTTTTTGAATATTCCCGACTACTTTTCAGGAGAGAAGAAAGAAATTTATATCTGTTATCTTGATTGCAATAGGTGAGATAACCAATATAATGATAGGTGTAGATATTCTTATACATATCATAAAGACGTAAGAACGTATGTCTTATCTTCTGCCACTTTGCTTCAAGATTGTCATTTGCCTCATTTGCAAACCACCTAAATGAGCTGCGGAAGTCTTTATCAGCTTCAGAGTCATCCACCTTGGCAATGAGGTTAAATAATAAATCCATTCGAGTATGGGGAAAAATCGGTTCCTCGCTTGATAGCATCGCCCAAAAATGGTCATTATTTATTATCTGCTCCATTTCCTCAAACTGTCGAGCAGCATCATCACGCAACCCTTCGTTTAGTCCAGAAGCACGGTTTAGGAAAAGGGCTTTTATTAGTTCCGTATTTGTTAATGATATTTTTCCACTATTCAGATTGCGGAACGTTTCATGTGCTTTATTCTCTGGAACTTCATACCATATGACCTGAATTGACTTAGCACTTTGTCCATTCAGTAGTTCAAGATACTTGCTTTTAATCTCTTCTGTCGTTAGTTCCTTATCTGCTGAAAAAATCTCATCATGATTAGTCTCAAAACAATCAGAAATGGTCTGGTATGCACGATGTATATAATACAAATCTATCTGGCTATCTGCCAATTCTATACTCTCTTTGCTTGATATATTTGTTAAAAAACTCCATCGATTTACAATATTGTCATCGTCCTCATTATCTCTTACAAATTCTAAAGTGTAGGCATTCTGATTGGTAAGATATTTATACAGCAGAAATAGAGTTGTCAATCTTTGTTGACCATCAAGTACACTATATTTCCCACTTAATGGAACCACAGCTAATGGCTGAAGGCAATAGACACGTTTATTCTCAGGAGCATTCATGAACTCCCATAAATCACGAAGCAGCTCTTTTATGTTAGCAGGAGTCCATTTATACCCACGTTGCTGACTCGGAATTTCGTAGATTTCACCTTTTAGTTTTGGGAAATCCCTCATTGGTATTTGTTCTGATAAAGAAGACATAATATGTTGTATCTTATAAAATTTCTCTTGCTATCCAGGCACAAGCTTCTGCATCTGCCAGTGCATGATGGTGATTCTCTAACTGATAACCACATTCTGCTGCCACCGTATGCAACTGATGATTCTCCAAGTCTGGGAAAAAACGACGTGATGCACATAGCGTATCGAAAAAGTCATAGTCGGGATAGTCCATCTGATAAACACGGAACACTGCTTTCAGACACCCTTCATCAAAAGGTTTGTTGTGGGCCACAAGTGGCAGACCTTCAATCAAAGGTTCTATCTGCTTCCATACCTCTGGAAAGATGGGAGCTTCATCCGTATCTTCGCTGCAAAGGCCATGTACCTGACTGCACCAGTAGTTATAATAGTTTGGCTCTGGTTGAATGAGCGAGTAAAAATTATCTACTATCTCTCCATTTCGGACAATGACTATTCCAACGGAACAAACCGAAGAACGTTCATTATTAGCCGTTTCAAAATCTATTGCTGCAAAATCTTTCATTTATTTGTCCTCTTTGTATTTGTTCCACATTCTTTTAATCTTTCCTGCAATTTCTTTACGAAGCCAAATAGGTTCCAGCACTTCCACGTCCTCGCCATTCCAAAGAAGTTCCTGCTGGAAATCAAACTCTGGACGAAGATTGAAGGTGAAGATGCTATATTCTTCGTTTCGCTCTATTTCTTCCTGAGACTCGTGCATCTTCAGGTCACGGATATAGTTTGCCTGTCCTGCAGAGACCTTCAACTTTACAGGTTGTATCTTGACAGACTGTTCTGCAATGATGCCAAAGCAGCCATCAAAGAAGTCATTGGCAGTCCAATCCTTCGGCATTTCAAATTTCTCTTCTGTAGCATGAAGATATTTGATGCGGTCAAGGGAATAGATG
>OCVV011358248.1_pt1 | contig 18029 bp, 15 predicted proteins | sample 1539721 | NCBI WGS metagenome assembly OCVV01 (sample SAMN02144230, study PRJEB22623) | gut metagenome | biome: sheep rumen | host: Ovis aries | place: New Zealand | reverse complement strand
TCATCTATCTTAGTTGTAGCTTCACCAATTAATTCATCATATCTTGCTTTTTCACGAGTTGCTTTAATTTGCTTTATATTATCAGTTACGCTATCTAGTTTTTCTTGGTATTCATCATCAGTTGCTGCAAGTTCTTTAGCTCCGTCGACAATAATATCTGCCTGTGTATAATAATCAGCTATTACATTTTTTTCTGACACATATACATAGTAACTTAATTTTCCTGAGCCAAGCGTAGTCGTTCCTCTATCTCTAGACATATAAAGAGGACTTATTATAATACCCGTTATAGTTAAGTTTGTTTCTTTAAATGCTGGATCTTCATCTTTCTTTAGGTCTTCTGTTATTTTTAATTTATCACCAATTTTTAGTTTTTCATATTGTGCCATTGATTTTTCAATAACACATTCGTTTTCTTTTTCTGGAAGTTTTCCATCAATTAATTCTACATCATTTATCTCTTTAGAATACTGCATAGCCTTAATTACTATTTCTTTTTCATTTACTACTGTATAAACATCTTTAGAATACAAACCATTTACGGATTCAACACCTTCTATTTTTGAAAGTGCATTTAGATCATCTTCAGTAAGTCCAAGTGTTGACATTACTTCTACATCATAAATGTTTTTTTCATCAAAATATGTATCTAGGATCATTTTCATGTCTGGAGATGTTGCTTTTACACCAGCAAAAAATCCTACGCCAAGAAAAGCCATTAATAGAATGGAAATGAATCTTTTTCTTGTCTTAATTATTTGCTTAAAACCATCTTTTAATAATGCCTTTTTCATTGGTGTTCCTTTCATACAATTTTACTTATTTATTATATCTATAATAAAAATTAAAGTAAATACACTTAAAAATGAATTTTTTTATTGACTATGCCTATTTGAGGTTATATAATGCTTGTAAATTAATAGTTAAGGAGAATACTGCCATGTATAGTGAGGATGCTTATCTAAGTAGTATATTTTGGATGAGAGTAAAAAGAGTTTTCATTATGATTGCTCTTAGTATTATTGGTTGCGTAATTGGCGTTGTAATTAGTTCATATTTAATCAATGTACTTAACTTCTCTACATCTTTAAGAATTATACTAATTGCTGGACTTACTATTGGATTCTTTTTTATAGGAGTTATATTTACATCTTCTATATCAAAAGAAATTCTTGATGCTTATTGGAGAATTGCTGCACTTAGAAAACTTAATGCTATTAGTAAAAAATTAGATTCTATCCAAATGAGTGAAGCTAAAAGTAATAGTCCAGAACAAATGACATTGTTTGAAAACTTTCCAAGAAGTTTCATCAACACAACTCCTAATGAAGAAGTACAAAACAACGTAACTATGTTTGAAGATACACCTATAGATAATGATAAAAAAGAAACACCGGTTAAAGAGAATAAAAAATTCAACTTTAATATGAGCAATATAAAAGTAACTAAACCTGAAGCAAAAAGGTCAAGAATTGAACCAAAAAACAGACCTAACAAAAAAGTAAATAATGTTACTAATAACAATTCCGAAACTGGAAAAAGATTTGAAGAAAGTTTGAATCCATACAAGTTTTAAAATCATAAAAAGCACTAGATTAAATCTAGTGCTTTTTGTTTGTATTTTAGTATCCTGGTTTTTCTAGTAGTTTGAACATATTTCTCTTATATTCTTCAACACCAGGTTGGTTAAATGGATTTACTCCAAGTATTGAACCACTCATAGCACATGCTGTTTCAAAGAAATAAATTAATTGTCCTATTGATTCAGCATCTAATCTATCGATTGTTACTAAGAAGTTTGGTACATTACCTGAAACATGAGCTAGAATTGTTCCTTCCATTGCTTTTGAATTAATATATCCTAATGTTTTTCCTGACAAATAATTCAATCCATCTAAGTTTTGTTCATCTGTTTGAACTTTAATTTCAGATGAGTTTTCTGCAACTTTTAGAACTGTTTCTATTAAGTCTCTTCTTCCATCTTGAATATATTGCCCCATTGAGTGTAAATCTGTTGTTAGGTCAACACCTGCTGGGAAAATACCTTTTTGATCTTTTCCTTCTGATTCACCATATAGTTGTTTCCACCACTCTGTCATATAGTGAAGTTTTGGTTCATAGTTTGCTAATACTTCTATTGTTTTTCCAGAATCATATAATAGATTTCTTGCAACTGCATATTGATAAGCAGCATTTACTTTTACATCTGGATTTGTAAATTCTTCTTGAGCTTGTCTTGCTCCTTTCATTAATCCATCAATATCAATTCCTGCACAAGCAATTGGAAGTAATCCAACAGCAGTTAGAACTGAAAATCTTCCACCAATATTGTCTGGAATAACGAATGTTTCATATTTTTCTTCGTTAGATAGTGTTTTTAAAGCTCCTCTTGCTTTATCTGTTGTAACATATATTCTCTTTCTTGCTTCTTCAACACCATACTTTGTTTCTAATACTTCTCTAAAAATTCTAAATGCTATAGCAGGTTCTGTTGTTGTTCCTGATTTAGATATAACATTTACAGAAATATCTTTATCTTGAACATATTCTAATAAGTCATTCATATATACTGGACTTAAATTATTTCCTGCATATAAGATTTGAGGTGTTTTTCTCTTTTTCTCTGGCATTCCATTATAGAATGTATGTGAAAGTGCATCAATAACTGCTCTAGCGCCTAAATATGATCCACCTATACCTATAACTACTAATATATCAGAATCCCTTTGAATCTTTCTTGCAGCCTTTTTTATTCTTTCAAATTCTGCTTTATCATAATTAGTTGGAAGTTTAATCCATCCTAAAAACTCTTTCTCATCATCAGCTTTTTCATGTAATTTTTCATGAATTTTTGCTACTTTATCAGCATATTTGTTAATCATTTTTTGATCAATGCTTGAATTACTAATATCTAATTTAATCAACTCTTCTACCTCCTGATTATTTATATATATTTATTTGAAATTATAACATAAGCATAATAATTATAAGTGAAAAATGTGTGAAAATTATATATTTCAAATGTGATTTTTATTTATCATTTCTATAAGTTATATAATTTGATTTTAAAAACAGTTCTTCACTTTTACTTAATTCTATATTATATCTAGGTGCTAAAGCTTCAGTTTTTTCACCACTATAACATTTATAATTATTATAATAAAAGTTAATTACTTTTTTTAATTTCTTTCTTTGCTCCTTACCTTCTTTAGTTAAATTTAATGCTATACTTCTACACATAAAAGAAAATGCATATAAAGCAAATGAAACAATTAGAATATTTATAACAGAACTACCTATTATTGGATCTAGAATACAAAGTAATGTTATTAACATTACTAAAATAGTCATAGATGTTATAACAATCATTCCAGTTGTATAATTGGCAGCTGAATACTCTCTTCCTTGGTAAACATACTCAACAGTCTCTTTCATTTGGAAGAAAGTTAAAAATTTATTTAAGAACTTTCTTTCCATTTTAGCTAGTTTTGGCTTATTATTAATCAAATTATCTGTAACCATTTGGTTCTTTAAAATATCTTTTGCAATTAAATAATATTTACCACGAGCATTTCCTTCTTTATTTAATTCTTTGGTAACCAAGCAAGAAATCGCTTCATCAATATTATCTGATGGAACTATTACTTTTTCATTTTCTTCATATGGTTGTTTTTCTTTATTATTCATTTCTGTCATTATAAAATTTTTTGTAGAATCATTAAGTAAAAAATCCATATCCGCTGTATACTTATGAAGCGCAATTAATTCATATGAAGAATATTCTGTAGGTGCTCTTATTACAGCAAGAGAATCATCATCGGTATATTCATACATATCCTCATCTTCATCTCTCTTAACAACTTCGAATAGACCAGATACATTATATAGAATTAAAGTAATAAATTCTAAAAGCACAAATATACTTACAAATGAAATAATAAATATATCTATAGCGTAATAGTCTATCCCCATAATAAATCTATATGATTCATTTGATAATTTTTCTACATCCATGATTAGGTTTGGATCATCACTAAGAGATGGAATTATTGAAAAATTATAGATTTTTATTGGTCCAGTCTTATAAAAAAGTGAAATAGTACCATTAGGTTCTGTTGGAGGGATATCTCCCCACAAGTATGCAAGCATTATTCCCATTATCATTGCTGTAATTAAATATGTCATATGAAATGCTGCAAAACTTTTAAACTTCTTTCTCTTCATCTTCTTTTACATCTTTCTTTTCTTCTTTTGATTTTTTCTCTTTTTTCCCTTTTTTATCTTTACTCTTCTTTTCTTTAGGTTCTTCCTTTACTTCTTGTTTTTCTTTTTTAGAAGAGTTCATTAGTTTGTCTAGAATGGAATTAATAAATGATAATACAATAAAACATGCATTAAGCGTTAAAAATGAAACTATAGACATGCCTATAGACATTTTAGAACGGAAATTAGCTTCATTTGTTCTTATCAAGTTTATTCCATTTTCATCTTGGTCTATCCTAAATCCATAGTCATCTGATAAAAATAATCTATACTTTTGACCAAATAGTTCTGTTGTAGCATGAATATCAACTAGGCTCATATTATTTTCTTCTACAGCATATGGTGAATAATTATCTACTATATGGTTTCCTACAATATGACCTAATGTAATGGAAATTACAATAAAACTAATTTCAATTATCAAAATAATTAAGAATTTTTTCATAATTTCACTCTCCTTGATTTCAAAAATAATTATATAAATAATAAAGTTTAAAATCAATAAAATAATTGTAACTTAAATTTATTATAATTTTTATTGATTTTTTGAATTAAAAATATTATTATGTTTTAGAAGAAAAAGGAGTATTTTTATGGCATTTGATGGGTTTACAACTAAAAAGGTAATATTAGAACTTAAAAAAGTATTAATTGGATCTAAAGTAAATAAAGTATATCAACCTAATAAACAAGAAATTGTCTTAGGCCTTTATAATGATGGTGTTAATTACTTACTAAATATTTCTACAAATCCGGAATTTTGTAGAATTAATCTTACGAAACACCAAAAACCTAATCCACAAACTGCTTTGAATTTTTGTATGTTACTTAGAAAATACTTAACAGGTGCTAAAATAGTAGATATTTCTAATTATGATTTAGAAAGAACTATTGAAATTAAGTTTGAAGCATATAATGAACTTAATGATTTAGTTTTAAGAAGAATCTATATTGAAATTATGAGTAGACAATCTAATATTATTCTTGCTAATGAGAACAATATGATTATTGATACTTTGAGGCATATGGATAATACGAGGGACCTACTTCCTGCTCATGAATATACATTTGCTCCAATTAATAAGAAATCTTTTATTGATATTAGTTTTGATGAGTTTTTAAAACTTAAATCTGAATATACAGAAACAAATCTAATGTCTGCATTTTTTATAAATACGTTTATAGGCTTTTCAAAACCGTTTTTAAGCGAAGTTTTAGCAAAGCTTAACATATCTAATACCGACTATAACGAAAAAGACTTAGAATTAGTTTTTAACTATATTAAAAATATAATTAATCAATTAGATACTGAAAAAGTATTTTGCAAGAAATTAAACGATAAAGAATATACTATTATCTATGATGAATCTTTTGAAAACAAAGATGATAATGATCCAGATAATATGATAACAGTAAACTCATTCTTAGATGAATTCTATTATGAAAAAGAAACAACTACTTTCTTTACTAATTCAAGGAATTCTCTTTTAAAAATAGTTTCTGCTTATCTTAAAAAAGTATCAAAAAAATTAGATAATATTAATGCTAAACTTAAAGAATGTGAAAATATGGATCAGTATAGATTAAATGGCGAGCTTCTTACTGCTAATCTATATAGATTTGATAATACAGCTAACTTACAAGAAGTTGTTGTTAATAATTATTATGATGAAAATAAAGAAATTACTATTAAGCTTGATCCATCTATATCAGTTCAAAAAAATGTTGAAAAATTCTATAAGAAATATAATAAATTAAAGAATACATTAGAGATAGTTACAAAGCAAAAAAGTGACGCTATTAAAGAATTAGATTATATTGAATCAATTGTTTTTAACTTAAGTAATGCTAAAAACTTAAATGATATTAATGAAATATATGAAGAAATTGCTGAAAACGTTTCTACTAAACGTGTTATATCTAAGCAAAAAATTAATATCCAACGTCAAAAGAAACAAAAATTAACTGCTCAAATAAAATTAGAAGCTGTCATCATAGATGGGTTCACTGTTTTAATTGGAAAAAACAATATTCAAAACGATTATTTAACCTTAAAACTTTCAAGAGCAAATGATGTGTGGTTTCATGCACAAAAACTTCATGGAAGTCATGTTTTACTCCGTAATCCAGATGGATTAGATTTAGATGAAATACCTGAAAATGTACTATTCAATTGTGCTAAGCTTGCTAAAGAAAACTCTAAAGGAGCTACCTCACTTAATGTTCCAGTTGATTATTGTTTTGTTAGAAATGTAAAAAAAGCACAAGGTGCTAAACCTGGTATGGTAAATTATACAAATTTTAGAACTATTATTGTTAAATAACAAAAAGGCCATAGATTTATTATAATCTGTGGCCTTTCTGTTTCATTGTGAAATACGGTTCTCAGGGATCAGTTCAGTCTAAACTTTCTCAAAATGGTTCCTTCCGGGACATACATTTCGTAATGATACGAATAGTCGGACGAATCATAGACCTTGAACGTACAAACTCCCATGAAAATCGGATGATAGAAGTGTTTCATGTCCTTGTGTTTTTCGACTCTCGGTTCGCAACCATCCTTCTCGTATATGACTGTGTATTTTGCATCAATGCTTTCTTTTTGAACCCCTCCATCACTCAATTCATAGTAAAATGAGTATGTATTCAGGTTTTCAATAGAAAGAGCATAATAGAGAAGTGATCCGCTGCCTTTTCCTGATATCTCTTGGTCGCTTTTTACAGAAATGAGTTTTTGTCTTTCTACTTCTAACTCGGTATATGTGTCGTGCTCGAGCAGGTAAAAAATAGTTCTAACTATTATAACTGCTCCAACAGATAGAATAACGAACCACAGCAAGCTACTCGCCGGGAACGGGTCGGTTCCATAGTAACGAAAAAAGAAGTAGTCCATTCCAAATTCACAAAGATTAAGAAAATGTAAAAAAGCTACCAGACTCATGCCTACTACCATTATCCACAACATTGTTTTTTCTCCTTCTTTATATGTGGCTAGGTTGATGATACATAAAGGTGCTATAAAGATGAGGAGTACCTCACTTATAGCTAAGTAAAGTGACTGATAAAATTTCTTTATCACCCTTTATTATACCATATTTTGACCATTTTTTCAATTCAGGCTCGATTTATGTAAACAAACAAAAAAACGAGCCTTGAAAGCTCGTCTTTTTTGTATATGTTTAAGTAATTATTTTTTCTTTCCAAAAGCAATTTCCATTGTGTCTCTAGCTATCATTAATTCTTCGTTTGTTGGAACAACATATACCTCAATTTTTGAATCTTTAGCAGAGATTTTTGCTTCTACACCAAATGCTGCTTGGTTAGCTTCATGATCTAGTTTAACACCCATAAATTCTAGATATTTACAGATTTCTTCTCTAGATTCCCATCCTCTTTCGCCTACACCTGCAGTAAATGTTAATACATCAGCTCCATTCATAGCAACTGCACATTTAGCTATATAGCAAGCTATTGCATAATGATAATGATCAAGTGCAAGTTTTGCTCTTGTATCTCCTCTTGCTAATGCTTGTTCGATATCTCTATTATCTGATGATATTCCTGAAATACCAAATAGGCCTGAATGTTTGTTAAGCATTTTATCAGCTTCATCAGGAGTCATATCTTCTTCTCTCATGATAAATGTAACAACTGATGGATCTAGATCTCCAGATCTTGATCCCATAGGAATACCAGCTACTGGTGTAAGTCCCATACTAGTTTCAACTGATTTACCATTTTGGATAGCACAAAGTGATGCACCTTGTCCAATATGACAATTTATAATTCTTAAGTCTTCAACTGGTTTTTTCATAAGTTCGGCAACTCTATTAGCAACAAATCTATGAGATGTTCCATGAGCTCCATATTTTCTAATTCCATATTTTTCATAATACTTGTATGGAATTGGATAAATATATCTTTCTACTGGAAGAGTTTGATGGAATGATGTATCAAATACAACAACATTTTTCTTGCCAGGCATTTCTTTTTGGCATGCTCTAATTCCTAGAACAGCTGCAGGATTATGAAGTGGTGCTAATTTTTCGCAAGCTTCAATTCCTTCAACAACATCATCTGTAACTAATGCAGATTTTGTAAATCTTTCTCCTCCATGAACTATTCTGTGTCCAACTGCGTCAATTTCTTTTAAATCTTTAATTGTTTGATATTTAGAATCAGTTAATTGATCAAGAACTACCTTTAATGCTTCTTCATGATTTTTAACTGGTTCTTCGATTTTAATTTTCTCACCGTTTACTTTGTGTGTTAAGAAAGCTTTTTCGCTTCCTATTCTTTCAAAGTAACCTTTTGCCATTGTTTCTTCTGTTTCCATATTAATTAATTGATATTTTAGTGATGAACTACCACTATTTAATACTAAAACTTTCATAATTTTCCCCCTAACATCAACAATGTTCTCTCATTATATAATACTTTTTGCATTTTTTCAACCAAAACAATTAATAGAGAGTATATTACAGCTTTCGTAATACGCTCTCTATTATTTTATTATATTATTTAGTTGTTAAAGCTTTTGTGTCTCTTGCAATAACTAATTCCTCATTTGTTGGAATTATATAAACTTTAACTTTAGAATCAGGCGTAGAAATCTCTATTTCTTCGCCTCTTACATTATTAGCTTCTTTATCTATTGAAACGCCCATCCATTCTAAGCATTCGCAAATTCTTGCTCTAATTCCTATTTGGTTTTCACCAATTCCACCTGTAAATACAATTGCATCAATTCCTCTTAATTGAACTGCATATCTTGCTATGTATTGTGCAACTGTTTGTACGAATACATTTATAGCAACTGCAGCCATATGATGGCCTGGATCAAATGAAGCTTTTTCAATTTCTCTAAAGTCAGGAGCTTCTCCAGAAATTCCATATAATCCTGATTGTTTATTTAAAAGTGAATTTGCTTCTTTTGGTGTTAATCCCTCTTTTTCCATAATATCAGTTACTACTGAAGGATCTAAATCTCCTGATCGAGTAACCATGGCAATTCCTCCTAGTGGAGAAAGTCCCATAGAAGTATCAATAGATTTTCCATTTTTAATAGCTGTAATTGATGCACCTTGTCCTAAGTGACATGTAACTATCTTTGTTTCAGCTTTATTTAATTTTGAAATAGCTATTTTTGAAACATATTCATGAGAAGTACCATGAGCACCATATTTTCTTATTTTATATTTTTTGTACATTTCATAAGGTACTGGATAAATATAGTTCTCTTCTGGCATTGTTTGATGAAAAGCTGTATCAAATGTAGCAACCATTGGTACTCCAGGCATAGCACTTTGGCATGCTCTTATACCTAATATAGCTGCTGGGTTATGAAGTGGTGCAAGTGCAGCACATTGATTGATTTTATCAATAACATCATCATCAATTACTACTGATTGATCAAATAATTCTCCACCATGAACAATTCTATGACCAACTGCATCGATTTCATCTAATGAATCAATAACTTTATACTCTTCATTCTTTAATTGCTCTAAAATGATTTTTAAAGCTTCCTCATGATTTTTAACTGGTGTTTCGATAACATGTTTTTCTCCATTAACTTTATGAGTTAAAAATGATTCAATTTCTCCAATTCTTTCAAAATTTCCTTTTGCTAATACTTGTTCGTTTTCCATATCAATTAATTGATATTTTAATGAAGAACTACCACAGTTTACTACTAAAATTTTCATTTATTTCCTCCTAAATTTTATTGTTGACCTTGAACTGCTGTTATTGCTATAACACCAGCAACATCTTCTGCTGAGCATCCTCTTGATAAATCATTAACTGGTTTAGCAATTCCTTGGCAAAGTGGGCCATATGCTTCAGCTTTTCCAAGTCTTTGTGTTAATTTATAACCAATATTTCCAGCATCTAAATCTGGGAATATTAATGTGTTAGCTGTTCCTGCTATTTCACTTCCTGGTGCTTTAGAAGCTCCAACTGATGGAACTATAGCAGCGTCTAATTGTAACTCTCCATCTACTTTCATTTCTGGATATGTTGATTTAACTAGTTCTGTAGCATTAATTACTTTTTCAGTTAATTCTGATTTAGCACTTCCTTTTGTTGAATAAGAAAGCATTGCTACTCTTGATTCTTTTCCAACTAATAATTCAAAACTCTTGCTTGATGAATAAGCTATTTCTACTAATTCTTCAGCTGTTGGATTTTGATTTAGTCCGCAATCACCAAATACAAATACTCCATTTTCTCCGTATTCACAATCTGGTACAACCATTAAAAAGAAGGCTGATACTAGTTTAGTTCCAGGAGCTGTTTTTAATATTTGAAGTGCTGGTCTTAAAGTATCAGATGTTGAGTGAATAGCTCCAGATACTAATCCGTCTGCATCATCACATTTAAGCATCATCATACCATAGTGAACTTCATCTTTAACTAACTCTTGTGCTTGTTCTAGTGTCATGCCTTTTTCTTTTCTTAGTTCATATAATCTTTCAGCATAAGCTTCTCTTTTGTCTGACTCCATTGGGTCAATAACTGTAGCTTTGCTTATATCTATTCCATTTTCTCTTGCCACATTAGCAACTGTTTCGTGATTTCCAAGAAGTACTATATTTGCATATCCTTCGTTAAGTGCAATCTCTGCAGCTTTTAATATTCTTGCATCAGATGCTTCTGGCAATACGATTGTTTTCATGTTTTGTCTTGCTCTTTCTTTTATTGAATTAATAAAATCCATCACAATATCCTCCTAAATAATAATTTCACAAAGTAATTATATAAAAATCAAATTCTAAAGTCAATTACAAAACAAAAAGACCTCGAAAAAATCGGGGTCTTTTAAATTATTTTTTCCTTTTATACTCATTGCAATATTCTTTTACTGGGCAAATCTCACATTTAGGCTTTCTAGAATCACAGATTTCTCTTCCATGATATACGAATATATGATTAGCCATATAATACATTTCTTTAGGAAGCACTTTTAGTAAATCTTGCTCTATTTTTTCAGGATCTTCTTTTGATGAAAATCCAATTCTATTACAAATTCTTTTTGCATGAGTATCAATCGCAACGCCTTGTGGATTATGAAATGCTTCAAGCATAATAACATTAGCGGATTTTCTTCCTACTCCAGGAAGTGATTGTAATTCTTCCATAGTATCTGGTACTACTCCATCAAATCTTTCAACTAAAGCAATGCTACATGCCTTAGCATTTTTTGATTTATTTTTATAGAAACCACATGGATGAATTATTTTCTCCAAATCTTTTATATCAGCTTTTGCCATCTTTTCAGGTGTTGGATACTTTTTAAAAAGTTCTGGTGTAGTTTTGTTTACCCTTTCATCTGTACACTGAGCTGATAACATAACAGCTATTGTTAGTTGAAAAGGTGTTTTAAAATCTAAACTACATGTTGCATCCTTATAATAAGAACTTAATTTATCCATTATAATAGATGTGTCTTTTTTTGTTTTCATTCTTATTCTTCTTTTCCTGCTTCATCGTTATTTGTTTCTGTAGAAACTGGATCAGCTTCAACTTTAGGAACTGATTTATCTACTTCGCTAGCATCAACTATATCAACTTTAACTTTTTTTGGTGTTTTATTTGAACCAATTTTGTGGAAATAGAATCTTAAACCTAAACAGCTAAAGATTATATTAATTATAGATCCAATCCATAAAACTGGAGTAAATATTAATAATCTTACTAATAAATCAATTGCTGCAGACAATAGAATTACTAGTCCAGTTTTGTCTGAAGAATCTTTTAAAATCATATGAGAAACAAGAACTAAACCTGTAACTTTAATGATTTTACCAACAATGAATAATACAGCGATTATTGTAAATGCAGCTGGTATTAAAACAATTGTTATGCAGCATACAACAATAATTGCAAATATAATTATGTAGTATAGTAATCCTTGGAAAATGTCTCTTACTGGATTTTCTAATAACTCTTCACGATTAATTGATTTCTTAAGTAGTAATGATACGATTATTATTAAAGACAATGCTATTAACCCTGTCATTACAACATAAGCTGTTTTTAATACTTTAGAAACGATTGATACTACTTGTTCAATAGCTTGTGAAGTTTCTTGAACTTCAACAGCTCCTTCTACAATTGTAGCTCTTTCTTTAACATCTTCTGGAGCTTCAATAGTTCCTGAATATGAAATCTTTTCTGGTACACCTGCTTCATTAGCAATAACCAAGTTTTCTTCAACAGCATATATTTCATATCCTATTGAACCACCTTGAATATTAAGTTTAGTACCACATGTTTTTAATGATCTTTCAATATTTGCACCACTTTCAATAGTAATGCTATCTCCTGCTGCATATAAGTCTTCCATTGTACCTGATACCGTAATATCATCACCAAGTGCAACTACAGATCCTGCAATGCTTCCTGAGATAGTGATGTTATCACCAACAACACAAACATTTCCTGATATTGATGGAGATGCTATTTTAACATTTGTTCCAACTATTAAAATATTACCATCAACAACTTGTGTTAACTCATAATTGTCAACGTGAATGTATTTATCACCTTTAATAACTTCCATGTCTTCAACATTTTCTGAGATTAGACTTGGAGTGTTAGAACCTGTATATGTGTCCATTGTTAGATTTTGATAATCATCACCAAAAATAGTTCTCATTATTTCGTCTTCTAATTCTGGAGAATACTTATCGTCTACATCATCAAGACTTGGTACATTTACAGTATTGTTCACATCAATTGGTTTTTCCATTATTAATGCGTCACTTTGTGCAAATACAACGTTTGCCATGATAATAACTGCAATAAATGCAATCACACCAAAAATTTTTGAAACTTTCATTTTCCCCTCCTATATTATTTTAATTTTAAAATAGTTTCCTTGTAATTATCTGAAGATACTAAATAACTTCCAACCACTAGAATGTTAGCTCCAGCTTCTTTTGCATCTTCACATGTTGTATCGTTGATTCCTCCATCAACTTCTATATCTATATCAATATTATTCTTTTCGATATAATCTTTAATTGTTCTTACTTTATCCAAGGTTTCAGGTATTAATTTTTGTCCTCCTTTTCCAGGAACAACAGTCATAACTAATACCTTGTGAACTTTATCAAGATATGGAATTATTTCTTCTACTGGTGTAGCAGGTGAAATTGAAATTCCAACTTTTGAACCAGCTCTTTTAATTTCATCAATAGCATTTAATGTTCTCTCTTCATCTTTAGTTGCTTCAATATGAAAAGTTATACTATCTGGTTCTAAATCTAAGTATTCATCTATAAAATATTCTACGTCTTCAACCATGATATGAACATCTAATCCTATATTAGAAATATGAGATATTGTAAGAGCATAGTCTTTCATAAGTTCAACATTATCTTTTTCTACAAATTTACCATCCATAACATCTATATGGAAATAATCTATCTTTGCTGTTTCTAAATTGTAGAAAACTGATATTGCGTCTTCTTTATCTACTGTTAAAATTGATGCTGATATTTCTGCCATATAAATCCTCCTGATATAATAAAATGAGGTATATTTTTCTCAAAACATACCTCACTTGTCTTAAATAACTAATTAACGTTTACAACTTGATTTCCTTTATTAAAGTCAACTGTTTGAGTGAATTTTGTAACTCCGTCAACAAGTATCTTTAGTTCTTTGACTCCTGAAGTAGTCCATGTCTTTGTAATGTCAGTTTTGTTTAATTTATAAACATCATTTAATATTGTATCGTCACCAACCTTAATTGCAACAGTTGCTGTTGCTACTTCAGCAGTTGTTGTAGTAGTTACATCGTTTCCGAATTCATCTTTCTTTGTTTCTGTAACAGGTTGTGGTTCTGTATAGTTCATAAATGATTTTAAGTTAAGATTTACAGTTAAAGTAGATTTTGTTGGTTGTTTATTAACTACTATATTAACTTGTGATCCTTCTTTTACAGTGGTTCCACTTTGTGGATTCATTGATAGAACTATACCATCTGTCTTAGATAGGTTTTCTTCGTAAGTTACATTTACTTTTAAGCCTTGTTTGCTGATTGAATCAACAGCTGCAGCTTCTGATGCTCCTATGATTCCTCCAGGAATTTCAACATCTTTAAATGCACTACCTTTACTTACTGTTAACTTAACAGGTGTTGAAGCTGTAATCTCTTCTCCTTCTTCAGGATCTACTGCTAAAATTATTCCAGCTTCTTTTTGTTCGTCGTTTATTTCTTCAATGTTATAAGTTACTTCTAACTCATCTAATTCTGTCTTAATCTCATCTATTTTCTTGCCAACAATCTTCTTTGGTAAAGTAACAATTTTTTGTCCTTTACTTATCGTTAGGCTAATCTCTTGATTTAGATTGTATGGGAAGTTTTCTGCGTATGGAGATTGTTTTATTACATAATCTTTTTCTACTTCGTCACTATATTCATATGTTGTTTTAATATTTGTAAATCCTGCTGCATTTAGTGCTTCAATAGCTTGTTTCTCTGTCATACGATTTGCTTCTTCGTGACTTGATACAAATGGCATTTCAACTTGTTTTGGTCTACTTCCATTTACTATTTTAATTGTTGCGAACATTGCTCCAACAAATAATAGTATTGCTATTACAAATATTAATAAAGCTTTGGCCCAACCATGATCTTCTAAGAATTGTCTGAATCTTCCATATTCTGGTTCGTCTTGATCATCTGATACTTTAGGTGCTTTTCTATCGTTATTCTTTTCCATCTCTATATCATATATAGTTGGAACTTTTTGTGTAGGTGAGTCATCTGATCTAACTGCAAGTACAACAAAGTCTTCATTTGGTTTTTTAAGAGCTAATGATAAATCTTTTAGCATTTCAGTTGCATTTTGATATCTCATTGCTGGATCTTTTTGCATTGCTTTTAGAATTATTCTACTTACACTAATTGGAATATCTTCATTATAAGTTCTTGGGTCAACTGGTTCTTCTTGTACTTGTTTTAATGCTACTGATACTGGTGTATCTGCATCAAATGGTACTCTACCAGTTAACATCTCATACATAACTATACCTAGTGAGTAAATATCTGATTTTGCATCAGTATATCCTCCTCTAGCATGTTCTGGAGAGAAATAATGAACAGATCCGATTGTTGTTCCAAAAGCAGTAATTGTTGAATTTGAAACTGCTTTAGCAATACCAAAGTCTGTTACTTTTGCTATTCCTTCTTCAGTGATTATTATGTTATGAGGTTTAATATCTCTATGAATTATATTATTTTTATGAGCTGTCTCTAATGCTGATGCAATTTGAATAGCAATATTTACTGACCATTTCCAAGACAAGATTCCATCTTCAGTTATTATTTCTTTTAATGTTTTACCTTGGATTAACTCCATAACTATATAATATAAATTGTCTTCATTGCATACATCATAGATTTGTACTATGTTTGGATGTGCTAGACTTGCAGCAGATTGTGCTTCAGAATTAAATTTCTTAATGAATTCACTGTCTGTAGTAAACTCATCTTTTAATATCTTTATAGCTACATATCTGTTTAGAACATGGCATTTAGCTTTGTATACTGTTGCCATGCCACCATTTCCAATTTTCTCTAGTACTTCATACCTATTATTTAACATTTTTCCTATAAGATTCATAATTAACTCTCCTTAGTTTCATCCGAAATCTCAATATTGTCAATAATTATAACTGTAATATTATCTGCTCCGCCATTGTTGTTTGCACTATCAACTAGTGCTTTAGCAGGTTCGTTTGGATTATCTAATAATGTTTTATAGATATCATTATCTCTTAACATATTAGTTAGTCCATCAGAACACATTAGCAAAATATCATCTTTTAAAAACCCTTTGCAAAGAACATCTGGTTCTATTAAAGAATTACTTCCTAATGCTTTCATTAACATATTTTTCTTAGGATGATTATAAGCTTCTTCTTTAGTAATCTGTCCATCTCTAACAAGGCTTTCAACATAACTATGGTCAGTAGTAAGTCTTCTCATGAAATTCTTTCTTATTCTATATACTCTACTGTCACCAACATGTCCTATAAAAACTTTGTTATTATATATCAAACACGCATCTACGGTTGTTCCCATATCATGAATTGTTGCATCTGATTGAGCTTTTTCGTAGATAATCATGTTAGCATATTCAATTGCTGCTTTCATAAGTTGCAGAATGGATTCTCTATCCTTTTTGGTACTTTCGAAATTATTAGTAATGAATTGCTTAATATTCTCTACTGCAAGCATACTTGCAATTTCACCACCTTTATATCCGCCCATACCATCGGCTAAAATATAAAGTTTTAATTCATCTTTTTCCAAATCTGATACGTAGTAATAATCTTGATTCATCTCTCTAACTTTCCCTATATCAGATTTTGCTATAATCCTCACTTACCTCACCTCTATTCTACTTTAAGTTTTGTTTTCTAAGTTGACCACAAGCAGCTGAAATATCAGATCCTAATTCTCTTCTTATTGTAGCTACTATTCCATGATCATTTAGGTAATCTCTAAATTTTATAATATTCTCGTTTGTACTTTTTGAGTATTTGCCATCTTCAATTTTATTAATTGGGATTAAATTAACATGGCATATCATTCCCTTTAAAAGTTTAACAAGATTTTTAGCATCTTCTAAGTTATCATTATTATCTTTTGCTAACGCATATTCAAATGATATTCTTTTGTTTGTTTTTTCAATATAATACTTACATGCTTTCATTAGTTCTTCAATTGGATAAGCCTTGTTTACTGGCATCATTGAACTCCTTGTTTCATTATTTGAAGCATGAAGTGATATAGATAAAGTACATTGCATTTTTCTATCAGCTAGTTCATATATTTTAGGAACTAAGCCTGAAGTTGAAATGCTTATATGTCTTGCACCTATATTTAATCCTTTTGGGTTATTGATGATTTCAATAGCTTTCATAACGTTATCAAAGTTATCTAGGGGTTCACCAACGCCCATAAATACTATATTTGAAATTTTAACTCCAGCTTCTTTTTCTATAGCTAGAAGTTGTTCAATTATTTGGCCTGGTTCTAGATTACCATCAAATGGAATTCCTGTTGAAGCGCAGAATTTGCATCCCATTTTACAACCAAATTGGCTTGTAACGCAAATTGTATATCCATGATGATATTCCATAAGTACACTTTCGATTAGATTTTTATGCTCGTCTTGAACATTAAATAAGTATTTTCTGGTACCATCAACAGATACTAACTTCTTTTCTATAATAAACTCGCCAAGAGTATAATTCTCATTTAATTTTTTTCTAAGATCTAAAGATAGATTTGTCATTTCGTCAAATGAAGATACTTTATCTTGGTATAGCCATTTAAAAATTTGTTCTGCTCTAAATGGTTTTTCACCAATTGACTTAAGTTCTTCTTTCAAATCTTCAAGATCATAATTTTTAATGTTTTTTTTCAAATACTTCCCCCAATTCTATAGATTTAACTATATCATAAATAGTTTTTATTTACAATATAATTTAAAAAAAGAAGAAAACTACTTTTTAAGTAGTTTTCTTACTGGTATTTCAATTAATAATTCTATATTTCTAAACAAATATAATATGTAAAAAATTATTGTTTGAATTATATTAATCTTGTTATATTTTTTATGATAATACATCTTGCTTTTAAACATTTGTCTCATTTTTCTAAAATAACTAAATGTCTTTCCAATTGTTTGTGATTCAAAATGAATAAACTTTTCAGAGTTTAAACTAATTGTTTTCATGTT
>OCVV012867279.1_pt1 | contig 18030 bp, 14 predicted proteins | sample 1539721 | NCBI WGS metagenome assembly OCVV01 (sample SAMN02144230, study PRJEB22623) | gut metagenome | biome: sheep rumen | host: Ovis aries | place: New Zealand | reverse complement strand
CGTGATCATGAAGAAGATGAGCAAGAGGAAGATGATGTCGGTCATGGACGACATGTTGAACGTGGGTGTTACTTTTGTTCTGCGATGAAGGGCCATACGCTATTCCTCATTCATAATGTCCATGAAAGCCAACGACTTGCGTTCGAGCTCGTTGACAACACCATCGATTTTAGCCACGAGATAGTTGTGGGCAAAGAGTGCTATGATACCGACGATGAGTCCTCCCACCGTAGTAATCATTGCCTGATAAATGCCTCCCGACAGCATGGAGATGTCGAGGTTGCCCCCAGCGTTTGACATTTGCCAGAACGCTTGCACCATACCGATGACCGTGCCCAAGAATCCAATCATTGGTGCTCCACCAGCGATGGTTGCCAGGATGTGGATGCGCTTTTCGAGTGCAGCCACTTCGAGGTTGCCCGTGTTCTCAATGGCGGTTTGGATTTCGGGAGCAGGCTGGTTGATGCGGCTGATGCCACGTTCTATGATGCGTGCTCCAGGCGTGTTGGTGACACGGCAGAAATTGATGGCAGACTTGATATCGCCACCTTTCAGATAGTCGCGGATGCGGTCCATGAAGAGGGGGTCGTCCTTCTCAGCTGCACGAATGGCAATGAATCGCTCCACAAAAATGTAGATGGCAAGGATGGAGAGAATGGCAAGGACAATCATAATCCAACCGCCTTGCTTGCAAAGTTCCAAAATACTCAGTTCGTTCATTGTTCTTTGAATTAAGAATGGAATTTTTTGGGATGGTACTGAATCCTTATTTCAAGCACTCTTGGTATTTCTCGATGGTGGTCTTCAGACCGAGATAGAGCGCGTCGCAGATGAGAGCGTGTCCGATGCTCACTTCGTCGAGCCAAGGAATCTGCTCCTTCATGTATGCCAAGTTCACCAGACTGAGGTCGTGGCCTGCATTGAGTCCGAGTCCGCAGTGGCGTGCTGCTTTGGCGGCTTCGAGGAATGGAGCGATGGCATTCGCTGGCGAGTTCTGGTAGTTGGAAGCGTATGGCTCTGTGTAAAGCTCCACGCGGTCGGCACCGATTTTGGCAGCGTATTCCACCATTTCAACATCAGCGTCCACGAAGATGCTGGTGCGTATGCCCACTTCCTTGAATTCCGTCACGATGTCGGTGAGGAAGTCGAAGTGCTCTTTCGTATTCCAACCCGAATTGGAAGTGATTTGGTCGGGTGCGTCAGGTACCAGTGTCACTTGTGTAGGTCGAACGCTTTTCACGAGGTCGATGAAAGATTTCTGAGGATAGCCCTCGATGTTGAATTCGGTTTTCAGGACAGGTTTTAGGTCAATGACGTCGTTGTAACGAATGTGTCGCTCATCAGGACGAGGGTGTACGGTGATGCCGTCGGCTCCGAAGCTTTCGCAGTCGAGTGCCACCTGAACCACATTCGGATTGTTGCCTCCGCGAGCGTTGCGGATTGTGGCAACCTTGTTGATGTTAACACTGAGTTTTGTCATTTTTCGTTTGAGTTTACTACTTGTTTTCTAATCGATTTGCTTCTTTCGTATTTCTGTTGTCATCATTTTTGCACCGTTCCAATAGGCGCATACGGAAAAAAATTCATACCTTTGCACAATAGTTTGCAATAACTGCTGCAAAAGTAGCAAAAAAAAAGTTATTTTGTGGCAACAATGCGAATAATTTGAGGAAAAATAACATTAAGCTGCCTATTATGTCACAGAAGAAGTTAAAGTTTGCACTTTTTGGGAATGTTTATCAAGAGCGGAAGTCGGCTGCTGTCCAGAAACTCTTGGCCATTCTTGTTCAGCGTGAGGCTGAGATTCTCATTTCCGAGCGCTTTCTTGATTTCTTGAGCACAGGATTGCAAATCCAAGTGCCTCCTTGCGAAGTCATCAAGGACGATGTCTTCGATGCTGACTTTGCGGTGTGTATGGGTGGCGACGGCACCTTCCTCGACGTGGCAAGTCGTGTGGGCAACAAGCAGATTCCCATCATTGGTGTCAACACGGGCCGCTTAGGTTTCTTGGCATCTTTCTCGCCCGAACAGATGGAAACGGCGATTGCCGACATCTACGAAGGCCATTTCGGTGTGGATGCCCATTCGGCGCTACAGTTGTTCTGTGACGATACAGAACTGTTGGGCTATCCCTTTGCTCTGAACGAGATAGCCATTCTGAAGCATGATATATCCTCTATGATTACCATTCACACGCACATCAACAACGAGTATCTCACCACCTACCAAGCCGATGGACTGATTGTGGGCACACCAACTGGTTCAACGGCATATTCTCTCAGTGTAGGCGGTCCGATTGTGGTGCCTCAGAGTCAGACGATGACGCTCACTCCTGTGGCTCCTCATTCGCTCAACATGCGTCCCATCGTGCTTTGCGACGATTCCGAAGTGGAACTGCGTGTGGAGAGCCGAAGCCGAAGTTTTCTGGTTTCGCTCGATGGACGTAGCCAGAGTTATCACGACAATATCCATCTTCGCATTCGCAAGGCTCCATACGTGGTGAAGGTGGTGACGAAGTCGGGACAGAGCTATTTCTCCACCCTTCGTCGGAAGATGATGTGGGGAACGGACAGTCGCATCTGATACCCCCATTCCCTCCAGTCCAAACGCCACCCCCCCCGTTTTAAAAATTTCAATTTTTAACAATAGACATCGTTGAAACTCAATAAGACTAAATATACTTTCAAGCAGATTGCCGCTTGGCTGTGGAAGCACCACAAAGGTTGTCGCACTCAGATGATTGTGAATGTCGTGGTGGGAATCGTTCAGGTGTTCATTGGCTTGTACTATGTAGATATTCTCCGACAAGTCACCGACATCGCAACCCATGAGCAAGAGGGTAATCTGTGGATGATGATAGCCATTTTCGGTACGATTTTCGTTGTCGAGATTGCGCTGAGTGTACTTACCACGTGGCTCAGAGCCGTGCTGAGTGTGAGGTCGCAAAACAAGATGCAGCGGATGTTTTTCGCGCGCTTGCTCAATGGCCATTGGAACGGCATCGAGAAATACCATAGCGGAGACATTCTGAACCGTCTGTTTGGTGATGTGAGCGACATTATCAGCCTGCTCACCGAAGTGCTTCCATCATTGGTGGCTGTCATCACCCAGTTTGTTTTCTCCTTCATCTATCTCTATTCGCTCGATTCCACGATGGCGCTGATACTCATCATCGCCTCCCCATTCTTCGTGGTGCTGAGTAGGTTCTACTTCCGCAAGATGCGTCGTATTGTCCGAAAAATCAAGGACAGCAACTCAGCCCTGCAAGCCATCATTCAGGAATCGGTGCAGCACAAGATGGTGGTGAAAGTCTTGGAGCGTGGTTCAGTGATGGTGCAGCGATTGGAACGCCGACAGGCTTTGTTGCATTGGCAAATCAAGGCAAGAGCCAAGTTCTCTATCTACACGAAAGTCATTATCAATTTGGGCTTCTCAGGCACCTTCCTCGTGGGATTGGCGTGGGGACTCTATCAGGTACATGCTGGCATCATCACGATTGGTGTGCTCATGGCATACACCCAGCTCATCAACCGCATCCAGCGTCCTCTGCTCGACATCGCCCACATGTTGCCAGTGTTCGTCAATAGCCTCACGTCATCCGAGCGTTTGATGGAACTGGAAGAATTGCCGCTGGAGGAACAGGAACCTACCACGAAGTTGGAAGGCAAGGTGGGAGTCCGCTTCGAACACGTTGATTACCAATACACGGCTGAAGGACGAAAGGTACTCGACAACTTCAGCTATGATTTCAAACCAGGCTCCTTCACTGCTATCCTTGGCGAAACGGGTGCAGGCAAGACCACACTCATTCGCCTGATGTTGGCTCTGATGAATACCAACAAAGGTAGGGCAGTGCTCTACAACGACCATCAGGAAGTGTCGGTTGGCACGGGTACTCGTTGCAATTTCTCTTACGTTCCGCAGGGAAACACGCTTTTCAGTGGAACGATTCGCGAGAACTTGCTCTTTGGCAATCCCGATGCCACTGTTGCACAGATGCACGAAGCCCTCCGCATAGCCAAAGCCGACTTCGTGCTGGAATTGCCCGATGGCATCGACACGAAGTGTGGAGAGGGAGGCGGTGGTCTGTCCGAAGGTCAGGCACAACGCATCACCATAGCCCGTGCCATCCTCCGTCCTTGCAAGGTGTTGCTGCTCGATGAGGCTACCTCTGCACTCGACATCGAAACCGAGCACAGCCTGCTTGAAAACATCAAGAATCACTTCAAAGACACAACCATCATTTTCGTCACCCATCGTCTTGCTGTCGTTGGTTTCACTTCCGACCAGTTGCACATGAAGAGACAGTAAATAAATGAAGAATGAAGAATAAAAAAATGAAGAATAAAATGAAGAATGAAGAATAAAAAATGAAGAATGTATTTTACTCTGCACATGAAACAAGTTACTTTCATTCTTCATTCTACATTCTTCATTCTTCATTCCTCATTCTTCATTCTTAATTTTTCACTTTATAATATGATAGATTACGTCAAAGGACCTATAGCAGAACTCACGCCAGCCACTGCAACGATTGATTGCGGCGGTGTAGGCTATTTGGTCAATATCTCAGTCAACACCTATTCCGCCTTGCAGGGCAAGAGCGAGGCAAAACTCTTTGTCTATGAAGCCATTCGTGAGGATGCTTGGACACTGTTCGGCTTTGCTACAAAGGACGAGCGTACACTCTTCATTCAACTCATTTCGGTGAGCGGAATCGGTGGCAATACGGCTCGCACCATGTTGTCGGCATTCACGCCTGCTGAACTCTGCGACATCATCATGACGGGTAACGACAAGATGCTCAAGACCGTGAAGGGATTGGGCAGCAAGACAGCCCAGCGTGTCATTGTAGAACTTCACGACAAGGTGTCGCAACTGGGCATCGCGCCTACACTCTTCGGCGAAAGTGGCGAGAAGGAAAACGCGAGTGCCATCAACCAGGAAGTCTTCAAGGATGCTTGCGAAGCACTCAAGGCATTGGGCTATCCTCCCGCACCCGTTGCCAAGGTGGTACGTGCTATCCTCAAGGATGACCCCAACGCCAGTGTGGAGCGCGTCATCAAGATGGCGTTCAAGATGCTTTAAACCATTTCCGTTTAGTGTTTAACGTTTAAAGTTTAACGTTTAAAGTTTAACGAAGTGACAATAAACTTTAAACGATTTCAAACTATCACACATTATTATATATATGCAGAGCTTCCCTTTCTTGTATGGGGAAGCTTTTTTTGTTCCCCTCCTTTTGTGAAAGCTTCAGAGGAAAGTCCTTCCTTATGCGAGTTCGTGTTCAGTAAGTATCGATAAACTAATTCAGCACATTTTTTTGATTTTACTATGAGAATTGCATTAAAAAGTTGTAATGTTACAACCTTTTATTGATATTTTTGTATCTTTGCGACGTTAATTGATATATTTGTTACTGAATGAAGTATTTGAATTTAAAAAAGGCATTGGCAGCGTGGCAAGATTTGCAACCGTTGTCAGAAAAGGATAGAGATAGACTAAGCCGTCGATTCACTGTGGACTTCAATTACAATAACAATCACATAGAAGGTAACACTTTGACATACGGGCAGACGGAAATCCTGCTGCTTTTTGGTAAGGTGATAGGTGAAGCCGATGTACGCGATGTTCTGGAGATGACAGCGAGTAATGTGGGACTGCGTATGATGTCAGAAGAGGCAGCTGTGAAGGAGTTGCCACTAACGCAGAACTTTATTCGTGCATTACACAAAACCCTGCTTCGTGAAGACTATACCGTCTGTCGAGAACTTCCTGGAGGCGTACAAACGAGCTATACAATCCATGCGGGACAGTATAAGACTCGTCCTAACAGCGTCATAACTCGTTATGGTGACCGGTTTGAATATGCTTCACCAGAAGAAACTCCCAGTTTGATGACTGATTTGGTGGATTGGTATAACAAGGCAGAGCAGGAAGGAAAGCTAACTCCAGTGGAGTTGGCAGCACTATTCCATTATAGGTTTATCCGCATCCATCCGTTTGAAGACGGCAATGGGCGCATAGCCCGACTGATGGTAAACTTTATTCTGACACGTCACGACTATCCGATGATTGTGGTACGTAGTCGTAAAAAGAGCCAATATCTGGAGGCTTTGCACCAGACGGATATTGAGGTGGGTCCTGTGCCAGGCGATGGTGCTCATGCAGACATCAAGGAAATCAAACCATTCTTGAAGTATTTTAATGAACTTGTGGCTACCGAGCTATATAATGATGTGCTTTTTGTGAGTGAAAGGGATGAGAATATTTGGTGGTATGATGGTGAACGGATTGCTTTCCGTACCCCCAACTATGCGAAAATTCTTAACGCCATGCGTACACAGCCAACGCTTACGCTGGCAAATATGAAGGAAGTGACAGGCATTAGCATGGCAGCTATCCAGAAACTCTTAGACCAATTGATTCAAAAAAAGTACGTTGAACGTGGAGATAAAGATGGAAGTTGGAGGGTCTTTGTCACTCAGTAGAAACTTTGCCGACGCAAAACAAACATCTGCAATAATAAGCATTTTTAGATATGACGGGCTTCAACTCATACATCAATGGTCTTGACCTCTCTGCGCTGAAAACGTATTGTATTCATCATGGGCGACTAATGCAATATGCTGTCAAAAAACGGACATTTTTATCCGAAAGTAGTGGCAAAATTCCTCTTTTACTTGGAAGGAACACGTGACTTTTTTCTTACCTTCTCTCCCTTGTATTCGGTTTAAGCCAAATGCCGAGCCTTCGGCACTTTTCAAACGAGCCCTCGCTTGAACGACGACGAGCCTTCGTTTGAACGATAACGAGCCCTCGGTTATTTAGTTGAATCGAAAGAAAGAATCATTAGGTCGCCATTTAACGTGGAGTGTGAAGGGAAGTACAATGTACAATTTACAAAGTACATATTCCATCTGGCTCAATCGCTTCACACTTTACACTCCGCACTTTACATTTCACGCTTCACGCTTCACATTTCACGCTTCACGCTTCACACTTCACGCTTCACACTTCACGCTTCACGCTTCACGTTAAATTCTCACTTTTCACTTAATTGACTTTTGTCTTGTTGTTCAATGTGTATATGGTTTCTAAGCATTTCTCTTGTAAATAACCGCTTTTTTTCTTACTTTATGCACTTTTTATGCGTCAAAAGTTGTTGTTTAGAAGTAAAATTTCTAATTTTGCATCGATTTATAATAGAAGGTTGGTAAAAAGAGCGAAACTTTAAGCAGATTCCCTGCTGAGTGGCAAACCCTTTGGTCAAAAAGCCTCACCTCCGCCCCAGACCCCTCCTGCTCCCCTGAGAGGGGAGAGAATAGCCATCTGGATGGTTGTCCTCGCCCTCATAGGGAGGATTAGGAAGAGTCTAACTTACAGACATTTAACATCCTAAATCAATGAATCAAATGAATATGAACCCTTTATCTAAAATTCTCAAGTTAGCAGTTGTTTTATTTGCCCTCTCTACTGGGACAAGTTTTGCGCAACTCCCATCGGTCGTGCTACGTAGCATGGATGGAAAAGAAGTGAAGACCGACACGCTGTCCAACAACGGTAAGCCCATCATCATCGACTTTTTTGCCACTTGGTGCAAGCCTTGTAACCGTGAGCTCGATGCCATCAAGGACGAGTATGAAGACTGGGTGGATGAGACGGGTGTGCGCCTCATTGCGGTGTCCATCGACCAGGCTCAGAACATCAACAAGGTGAAGCCAATGGTTGACTCGAAGGGCTGGCCATACGATGTGTTGCTTGACCCTAACAGTGAATTCTGCAAGGCACTTGGCATTCAGATGATTCCTTACACGCTCATCGTGGATGGCTCTGGCAAGATTGTCTATAAGCACAATGGCTATACCGACGGTGCTGAGCAGGAGCTGATTGAGAAGGTTAGAGAACTTGTAAAATAGTATAAAGTTTAACGTTTAACGTTTAGCGTTTAACGAAGTAAGTTGAACCGTTTAAAGTGGATTGTAACTTCGTTAAACTTTAATCGTTAAACGTTAAACGAAGTAAGAAATGAAATATCTAAAATCTTTACTCACTTCGGCATCGTTGCTCTTTGCTGGAGGGGTGCTTGCTCAGACAGACGGGGGAGAGGTCGCAGCTGTTGCGGACGGAACCAAGAAGTCGGGCTATCCCATTCATGTGAGCGGAAGCATACAAAGCGACATCCTCATTCCGCAGGAGGACAAGGACATCGGTGCGCAGAAATACGACGAATGGGCGTTGACAAACACGTATGCTTTGGTCAATGCACAGAGCGAATATGTGGATGCTGGTGCTCGTTTCGAGTTTTTGAGGTTCCCACTTCCTGGTTTTGAGAAAGACCTCAAGGGATGGGGCGTTCCTTATTTTTATGTGAAGGGAAAATACAAGTGGGCTGAACTCACGTTGGGTGACTATTACGAGCAGTTCGGTTCGGGATTCATCCTTCGCACCTACGAGGAGCGCAGTTTGGGCATCGACAACTCTCTGCGAGGAGGAAGGCTGGTGGTGCGTCCCGTGAAGGGAGTGCAGCTGAAAGCACTCACGGGCAAGCAGCGTCGCTATTGGCATCATAACGATGCGTTGGTGAGCGGTGCCGACTTGGAACTGAGTCTCGACCAGTGGTCGAAGGCCATGACTGAAAGCGGTACGTTTGTCACCCTCGGTGCTTCGTTTGTGAACAAACACGAGGATAAGGATGAAAACGTGATGGTGTCGCCAACCCAAAAGCTGAATCTGCCTGAGAATGTGAATGCCTTTGATGTGCGCGCGCGTTTTCAGAAAGGCAATGTGAACATCTTGGCTGAATATGCGCAGAAGACGCAAGACCCTTCGTTCGATAACGAATACATCTACCGCAAGGGTTATGTGGCGATGTTGTCGGGTTCCTATTCCAAGCGTGGATTCAGTCTCTTGCTCCAAGCCAAACGCAGCGACAACATGTCCTTCCGCAGTATGCGCACCATGAGCGGCACGTCGTCGTTCATCAACCATCTTCCTGCTTTCACGATGGAGCATACCTACACGTTGGCTGCTCTCTATCCTTACGCCACACAGCCAATGGGCGAATGGGCATATCAGGCTGAACTGGGTTACACCTTCAAGCGCAAGACGGCACTGGGTGGCAAATATGGAACGAGCGTGAAGCTCAACTTCTCGCATGTTCACAGTTTGGACAAGCGATTCAAATCCATTCCTGTCAATTATCCCGACGGTGTTTCTACCACCTACTCAGGCAGTGATGGCTATGGTTCGCCTTTCTGGAAATGGGGCGACGAAATGTACTACCAAGACTTCAACGTGCAGATTGACAAGAAACTGTCGAAGAACTTCAAGCTCAACTTGATGTATATGAATCAGCACTACAACAAGTCTGCTATTGAGGGAGAAGGTGGTACTATCCACTCCAACATTTTTGTGGCAGAAGGCAAGTACCGCTTCAATCCAAAGTTCACCCTCCGTGGCGAATTGCAGTATCTCACCACCAAGCAGGACGATGGCGACTGGGCGTTTGGCTTGCTTGAGCTCTCCATGCTCCCGCATTGGATGTTCACCATCAGCGACACTTGGAACTGTGGCGAAACCAACATCCATTACTATCAGGGAAGCGTGACTTTCAACATCAAGTCGCATCGCATCCAGGCTGGCTATGGACGCACCCGTGCAGGCTATAACTGTTCGGGAGGCGTGTGCCGTTATGTGCCAGCCAGCAGGGGTGTGACCGTTTCATACAATTACAATTTTTAGACTCTGCCGAATATAGATAGATGGAAAAGATGAAATACGGACAGACACGTTGTGAAAAGATAAGGCATTCCATAACCGCCATGAAGGGTGGGGTAGGACGAGGGCTTATCCTGCTGTCATTGCTGTTCTCCGTGGTTGCTTGCGACCATATTGACGAGGAGAATCGCTTGGTGTATGTGGCTCCCGCAGAAGTAGAACGCAATATCCTCATAGAAGACTTCACGGGTCAGCGTTGTGTCAATTGCCCCGGTGCTACAGAGGAAATCGAACTGCTACAGAACACGTATGGAGAAGATGCCATCATTGCCGTCGGCATCCATAGCGGTCCCTTTGGCGTGAAGTCCATGCCCAACCCCAATTATCAGGCACTCGCCACGGACCTCGGCGACGAATACTATGCGCATTGGGGCATTGAGGCACAGCCTGGAGTCGTCATCAACCGAACGGGTAACCCTGTCTATGACACCAAGCAGTATGCCTCCTATGTGAACACGTTGATTCAGCGAAAAACACCTCTCACAATGGGCATCGACATGGGCGAAAACTCCGCAGGAAGCGATTGCTCCTTCAAGGTGAATGCGGCAACGAACGAACCCCTTTCTGGTAAGCTTCAAGTGTGGATTGTGGAGGACAGCATTTCTTCCATCCAACTCATGCCCGACGGCAGTGGAAACATGGCATACATGCACAACCACGTGTTCCGTTCCTCCATCACGAAAGACATTTACGGCGACGATGTGCAGTTGACCACGGAATCGGAATTCACGCGCGACTTCCATTTCACTTGCGATGAGAAGTGGGTGAAGAAGCATCTTTCCGTAGTGGCTTTCATCTACAATCAGTCGGGAGTCGTTCAAGTCGTTCGGCAGAAAGTCCTCTAAATAGAAACAATCAAATCATTTAATAAAATACTTGCATAATGAAGAAAATCTTTACGCTATCTCTTTCTTTGCTCTTGTCGCTCTCCGCAGCAGCTCAGGCAACGGACACATCTGTCCAATTCAGCGACAAAGACGGCAACATCATCGCTGATGGCACTACGCTTACTATCAATCATTTCGAGGAAGACCCCTTCTTCGGAGACATACTCATGCCTTCAGGACTTTTCGTGAAGAACACCACGAGCAGTACCGTGCATGTTTCAGCTGAATACACCATCAGCACGCTCTCGTCGGGTAAGTTCCAGATTTGCTTTCCTCAGAACTGCGTTACTCAAAACCGCATCGGAACTTACGCTTCCGAACAAGGCGATATTGTAGCAGGTGCTCTGCGCGACATGCAGACGGAATGGCTTCCTAAGGAAACTGGCACCTGCAACGTCAGCATGAAGATTGTCACTTACAAGCAGAACGCCATCACCAAGGCATGGGTGAAGAAGGGCGATGGTCCTTCAGTCCAGCTCAATTTTGCCTATGACCCAGCCAGCATCTCGGGAGTGGCTGCTGACAAGAGCATTTCCAGTGTTCAATACTTCACACTCGACGGACGACGCATAGCATCGCCAAAGAAGGGAGTGTTCGTCGTCAAGACAAAATATGCCGACGGAAGCGAGAAGCAGACAAAACAATTGTTCTGAAAAGTTGTGTTTCCATAGAATAGTTTTCCAAACCAATCGGTTGTGTTTGGAAACATCAGGAGAATAGCCCTATCTTTGCAGAGAAAAAGCTGAATCCCCATATCCTTTGTCTTCCAACCTTTTGTAGAAAGATTGCTTCTTTTTTTATTAACCAATAATTATTTATGTTTATGAAGAAACTTTCACTCTTTGTGGTAGCTGCTTCTTTGACAACAGCTACATTCGCACAACGTCTTGAAGTGAAGCCGCAGGTCCAGCCCAAGTCGCAAGTCAAGCTGGAACTCCCTAATCAACTTCAGCAGAAATTCGTGATTGAACAGCCTGCTCGTATGGTGAACGGCATCAACAACCGTGTGCTCACCCAGCAGAAAGCAATGAAAGGCAAGAAGGCTGAAGCTCGCAGGAGCACCCTCCTTCCGCTCAATCCTGCTCGCAAGGCTCAAGCAGCACGTAAGGCTCCAGCCAAGATTGTCGCTACTCAGCCTGAAGGTACACACATGTACATGTATCGCAACGCTTCGGCTTATTGGGTGTACATTTTCTACGTGTTGAATGCCACCGTCGTTGACGGAGTAGCAGAAGTGGTGGTCAATGGCAACGACCTCTATTTCAAGAACCCTATTTCGCAGTATGCTACTGACACATGGATTAAGGGTACCATTTCGGGAGCAACCGTTACATTCGACTTCCCTCAAACAGTGGGCTACTCTGGCGGTCAAGAACTCGTGGTTGACCTCTTCGAGTACGATGCCGATTCGCAGTGGTACGTGAAGTCCAGCAGCAAGACATCTCTCAAGTACTCCTATTTCAGAGGCAGCATGACAACCGACGATGCTGACTTCGTCAGTGGTAACACCATTCTCGGTTTGGCATTCGCTGAAGGTTCTGATTGGACCGGTTATGCTGACTGGAACATCCAACTCACTCCTTTCACTGACAAAGCTGTTACGGCTCCTGCCGACCTCGCTACTCAGCAGTATTCACTCTCTCGTTACGATGGCTATGGAGCAAGTGTGGGTAGCATCGTTGACCTCGGTGTGTCTGGTTCTGACGTTTATGTGAAAGGTGTTTATTCCGACCTTCCAGACGGATGGATTAAGGGTACTGTTTCCGATGGCAAGTACGTATTCCCTAACGGACAGTTCATGGGTGCTACAGCTACAAACTACCAGTATTTGGTGGGTGCAGACTCCACTCAGGCTTACGATGACTATTATGAAGAATACTACACCGAGTATAGTCTCAATGGCAAGGACATCACCTTCAACCAGTCAGGCGAAACTTACAAGGCTGACGGAGCTTTCCTCGTGAATGGAGGCAAGACCGAAGTTAACTTTGCAGCCGAATACAACAGCGCAGTGCTCACTCCGTTCAAGGAAGTGGCAGCAACTCCAGCAGCTCCAATCATCAACAAAGTTGATCCATTCAACGACAGCTATGGCTATGGAGATATCGACTTCCAGGTGCAGACCTTCGACGTGAATGGCAACTTCATCAATCCTGCTAAGGTTTCCTACCAGCTCTATGTAGTAGTCAATGGTCAGCCACGTGTCCTCGAAACCACCAACGATATCTATACCAACCAGGTGGAAGAAGTGATGAACGAGTGGCCACTCGAATACGGTGACTCTTGGGATGTCTATCCACAGGGTGGTGGACGCACCGTGTTCTACTACTTTGTCACTGGCTTCGAGAAGATTGGCGTTCAGGCTATCTACCGTGGAGGTGGCGAAGAGCGTCGCTCTGAAATCACTTACTACACTGTGACTGACGACTCCCAGAACCAGGATGCTGAACCAGAGGTAGCTACCTTCAACGAAGCACAGAAGCAGGAATCTGACAAGAGCATTTACTTCTCATACGACACAACAGGCGAAATCGCTGTGTCGGGTTCTGGTAAGGCAGAAACTTACGACGTGGCCATCAAGATTGACGACAGCATGGCTGGTTCTTACATCTCAAGCATCCTCATCCCAATCATTGACCCAGAGGTTGTTACCAACGTATCCGCATGGCTCACCACAGAGCTTCGCATTGACGAAAACGGCAAGAATGTTGTGAACCTCGTTTCGAAAGAAGCTGACCTCAACGTGGTTGATGACAACGGATATGTCATCGTTACCCTCGACAAGCCTTACCTCATTGGCGAAGATGATGTCTATGTGGGCTACTCCTTCACCGTGACCGACAACACTGCCGACTATGGTGCTTCACCAGTGGCTGTTTGTTCTAACAAACTGGAGGATGGTCTTTTCATCCACTCTTCCAAGACCTATCTCAAGTGGATTGACTACGTTGACAACTATGGAGGTGACTCTCCTCTCAAGGTTCTCCTTGCTGGCCAGAACATCATGGGCGATGCTGCATACGCTGTGCAGACAGACGACGTGTATGTTCAAGTGGGACAGACAGGCACAGTTTCATTCGTCGTTGCCAACATGGGTGCCAACGGTGTGCAGTCTGTAGAACTCGAATGCGACATCGCAGGACAGTCTTACACAACTACTGTTGACCTCGACCAGCCTCTCTCCAACACTTACGGAACCACTGCTATCGTCAAGACCGAAGTTCCTGCACTTCCTGAAAAAGGACACTACGACCTCAACGTGAAGGTGACAAAGGTGAACGGACAGCCAAACGAAAATACCGACGCAGTCAGCACAGGCAGCGTGGAAGTCATCAGCTTCGTGCCTACCCACCGTGCTGTTCTTGAGGAATACACAGGTACATGGTGCCAGTATTGCCCACGTGGATTCGTTGGACTCGAAGAAATGAACCGCCTCTATCCTAACGACTTCATCGGTATCTCCTACCACAATGGCGACCCAATGGAAATCATAACCGACTTCCCATCTCCTGTAGCTGGATTCCCAGACGCATGGCTCGACCGTGTGCGTCAGACCGATGCATTCGCAGGCGACCTCGACTACTACAGCTATCAGTTCGGTATCGACCAGGTATGGCTCGAACGGAGCGAAGTGTTTGCACCAGCCGACATCGACGTGAAGGCTACTTACAATGCTGACAAGACAGAAGTAACAGCTACTTCTACTGTTACATTCCCATTCGAAGTTACCGACAACAAGTACCTCGTCACTTATGTCCTCACAGCCGACGAACTCAGCGGTACATCTTCCGACTGGGCACAGGTGAACGCATACGCCGGTGCTGAAGGATGGCCAGCATCTATGGACCTCTTCACCAAGGCAAGCTCTCCTGTTGAAGGACTCAAGTTCAGCGACGTTGCTATCCTCGCTCCAAGCATGTTCGGCATGGAAGGCAGTCTCCCAGAGACCATCCCTGCTGAAGTGCCTCAGAGCCACACTTACACCTTCTCTCTTGCAGACGCAGTGAGCACAAGCGGTGAAAACCTCGTTCAGGACATCGACAAGCTCAATGTAGTTGCTCTCCTCATCAACACAGAGACTGGTGCTGTGGTGAACGCCAACAAGTTCCATGTCACTTCACTCGTCGGCATCGAACAGTTCGCTTCTGAAGACGACAACAACGCAGCCAGCATCGAGTACTTCGACATCGCTGGTCGCAAGATTGCTCCTGCTCAGGCAACAGGCGTTCTGCTCAAGAAGATTTCCTACAAGGACGGTTCTTCCAAGGCAGTGAAGATTTTTGTGAAGTAATCATACCAACCCGCAAGTGGACGGACAGTCCGTTCGTCCATACAACTATACAAGAAGGCTGCTATCCCAGCGAGGGATGGCAGCCTTCTTTTTGTCTATGCAATGCGCTTTAGTGAAGCATGGATTCCGCGCGTTTCATCACCAAAGTCTGATGTTCTGACATCTTGCAGTTCTCTCAGCCGAAAACGATGAAGGTTCAAACGCTTCTTGACGGACGTTCGTCGTGATGCGTTTGAACCTTCGTAAAGATGAGAACGAACGTTCGTTCTGGAAGTGTGTGCTCAAGTACGGGATTCTTCTTTTATTCTCCTACGATGCTTGCCTTGATGATGCGGATGTCGCGGAGGGGTTTGTCGGCAGCACCTGTCTTCACCTTTTCTATTTGCAGCACGATTTTCATGCCTTCTACCACTTCTCCAAACACGGTGTAACTGCCATCGAGCCACGGAGCACCGCCATACATGCGGTAGGCGCGCATCTGCTCGGGGTTGAACTCGTATGCCGTTGCGGGCAGTTCATCTACTTCCATTTTCGATTCATCGAGCAGTTTTTCAAGCATGTCGCTCACGCCGTCGCGGTCGCGAGCCTTGCGCATGGCCTCCAGTTCGTCGCTGTGTGCCAGCATTTTTTTGTGGTAGCGTTCATCCACGAGTGCCTGTTTCCGTGCTGTTTCGTATTCAGACATGGCTGTTTCGTTCTGGAATTTGCCTGTCACGATGTAGAACTGGTGAGGGTCGGAGGCTTTCTTGGGGTTGATGTCGTCGCCTTCGCGTGCTGCTGCCACCATGCCTCGCTTGTGGAAGTACTTGGGATAGACGAACTCGGCTGGAATGGTCTCGCCTAAGGTTTTGGTGGTGTCGGCTTCGGCTGCTGCCAGTTCTGCTTCGTGCCCAGGGCGTGTGTTAGGGTCGCCTGTCTGTATCATGAAGGAGCGGATGATGCGATGGAAGGTGACTCCGTCGTAGAGTCCTTCTTTGACGTTCTTGATGAAGTTGTCGCGATGCAGCGGGGTGTCGTTGAAGAGACGGATGCGGATGTCGCCTTCGGTGGTTTGCAGGAGTACTTCTGTTTCTCCATCTTGGTTCTTGCCTGTGCAGCTTGTCGCAGCCATTGAGCAGAGGACAAGCAGTGTGAATAGGATTCTTTTCATAATTGTGCTTTTGTTGGTGATTATGCCGCAAAGATACAACTTTTGTAAGTGAAAAGTGAAAAGTGAAAAGTGAAAAATTGGGTGAGTTATTAATTAATAGTTAAAAATTAAACAAATCAACCATAACGATAACTCTAACCCTAACTTTCCATCCGAATGGCAGTTAAGGTTAGGGTTAAGCTCAACTTTTAGTTTTCAACTTTTAACTTTTAATTATTAGTTTACCAAATTTTTCACTTTTCACTTTTCACTTTTCACTTACAAAAGTTGTATCTTTGCAGAACGCTATTGTTTTTTGAAAGGAATGAATCGCAGAATACTTCGTATTGCCATACCTGCCATTGTGAGCAATATCACTGTGCCGTTGTTGGGTCTGATTGACTTGGGTATCGTGGGACACTTGGGTGCGCCTGCCTATATTGGTGCCATCGCCATTGGAAGTATGATTATCAATCTGATGTACTGGCTGTTCGCTTTTGTTCGGATGGGTACGAGTGGTATTACGTCGCAGGCGTTTGGCAGAAGGGACTTGGCGGAGGATGCGCGCATCTTGGCAAGGAGTATGTGTATTAGTGGGGTGATTGCCTTTGCGCTGTTGCTGCTTCAGCATCCCATCCGTGAGTTGGCGTTCTTGCTGATGCGTCCCGATGTGAATATCCGTCCGCTGGCGACCACCTATTTTAATATATGTATCTGGGGCGCACCTGCGGTGTTGGGACTTAGTAGCTTGTCGGGATGGTACGTGGGTATGCAGAATTCGCGCATACCAATGCTGGTTGCCATTGCGCAGAATGTGGTGAACATCATCGTGTCGCTGCTGTTGGTGTTTGCTTTGGGCATGAAGGTGGAAGGTGTGGCATGGGGAACGGTGATTGCGCAGTGGTGCGGTTTCTTGGTGAATCTTCTGCTTTGTACGAAATACTATGGCAAGGTTATCAGAAAGCTTTATGTTTCTTCACAGAACGACCAGCAGACAGAGAAGCAACGTTCCACGCCCCACGCTTCACGCTTCACGCTTCACGTTTCACGCCCCTCGCTTCACGCTTCACGCCCCACGCCCCACGCTTCACGCTCCACGTTGTCACATCGGTGGGAAGGCCTGATGGCTGCTCTGCGTGCAGAAGGGTGGGTGAGACCGTTCTTCAAGGTGAATGCTCATATCTTCATCCGCACACTCTTCATGGTGTCGGTCAATGTGTTTTTCACTTCGGCGGGTTCGTGGCAGGGGGAAATGACGCTGGCTGTCAATTCGCTGCTCTTGCAGTTTCTCTTGCTGTTCTCTTATTTTATGGATGGTTTTGCTTATGCTGGCGAGGCGCTTTGTGGCAAATACCTGGGTGCGCATCATCGTGCGCTTTTCGTTCGTGCCGTGCGCCAGCTATTGTTGTGGGGATTGCTGAACGTGGCGTTTTTCACATTCGTCTATGGCCTTTTTGCTGAGCCTCTGCTGGGACTGCTCACCAACCAGTCTTCCGTCATTGCTGCCTCTCGTCCTTATCAGGCGTGGCTCATGGTGGTGCCAGTGGTGGGCATGTTGGCTTTCTTGTGGGATGGCATCTACATCGGCACCACTTCCACGCGACTGATGCTGGAATCTGCCATCGTTGCCACGTGTGTTTATTTCTTAGTGTATTTCTGTTTCCATTCGTCGTGGGGCAATCATGCGCTGTGGCTTGCCTACTCGTTGTTCTTGCTGAGCCGCAGTGCGTATCAGACGGTGCGGTATCCTCGTGTGCTGATGAAGGTGTAAAACCATTATTTTTTCATTTTTTGTGGGAATAATTTTGTTTTTTCGTTGACAAGTTATAAATTTGCAAATGTTTTTCAGAAATGGCTGCCGAAATGGTGGAATGGTAGACACGAGGGACTTAAAATCCCTTGGCCATAACGGCTGTGCGGGTTCGAGTCCCGCTTTCGGTACA
>OCVV011224832.1_pt1 | contig 18036 bp, 12 predicted proteins | sample 1539721 | NCBI WGS metagenome assembly OCVV01 (sample SAMN02144230, study PRJEB22623) | gut metagenome | biome: sheep rumen | host: Ovis aries | place: New Zealand | reverse complement strand
CATTGTTCAGCATATCCTGCACATAGGTGCCGTTCATGATCTTCTCCGCCATAGTCAGCATATCGGATGCGGATTTCAGTTGCTCCTGAACCTGTGCCAGTTCATCACGGACAGGTTGCAGCACGTTCGGATCGGCAAACAGACTCTCATGATGCTCCAATTTACGCTGCAAGTCCGTTTCATGCTCCGTCAGTTCCGAAAACCGCCTGCGCATGGAATCCAGCGTTTCCCCTTTGTTGAGCGCTGCATTCAATGAAAGAATCCGGTCAAGCTCGGCGTCGTTCACCCAAGTGAGCGGTCTGTGCGGTCGGAGCTTCCGAATCGGCAAACGATATGTGATGAACGAATCCATATAGCCTCTCGCCGTCAGCAGCACCATGACATTCGATGAATGCTTGGTCTTTGCATCCTCGGTTTTCTCCGCCAGCTTCTTTTCAAATGTCAGTTTCTCATCAAGCAAACCGCGCAGAGCTGCTTCACTGTATTCCTCTCCGAGTGATTTGAAACGAATATACCGTTCGCCATGCCAATGCTTTGCTGCAAGATATTTGCCTTGCTTGATACAGTATCCCTCATCGTGCAGCCTTTTCAGGAAGTCGTTGAAACCGGTCGCCCGCGTCAGGCAGCGGTCAATGTCCTCGCGGAGTTGGTCGCGTAAGGACACCAGCGGCGGATGATAGTTCCGCTCGATGCTGCGGATTGTTTTCATGTAGCACTCCTGCGCCTCAAAGCCGTTCTCTGTTTCGCGGAACGGAATGCCCATTTGCTCCAACTGCTGCATCACATATGCCAGCTTGTCATCGGTTGCATAGAAGAACATCTTGTACTCTGATTTCTTTTCCTGTTCAAGCTGCCTGATTGTCTGTTGTGATGCCTGCAATTCTTCTTTCAGCCGGTAGACTTCCATTCTGGTCGCTTCGCCTTTGGAAACAGTCTGCCGCTGTCGGAGCATTTCTTCCATTTTTCTGGAATCCTGCAATGCCTTATACTCCCCAACACTCATGTGCGCATAGTCTGCGTGCTTATCCTCGCGCAGGAATCCGCGGCGATGCAATATCCTTTCCAATTCTGCACGCTCCGATTCCTCCCACAGTTGCAGCTGGTTCTTGCCGTTGTTCTGCGGAATGAAACCCTGCTCGATCAGAGCCGCCCGCATCGATACACCTTTTTTCAGTCCACGCTGCCGTTCCTGCGTATAGAACGGAATGAAGTCCATGTGCAGATGCGGAGATGCTTCGTCCAGATGCATGACCGCGTTAAAGACATACAGATTCGGATTTCTTTGCTGGAATTCTGTCATGTAATCGTTGAGCATCGTCTGAACATAATACCACCGCTGCGATCCGGGCTGAACCGTCCTGCAATCACCGAACTGCACGACTGCTTCATAGAATGGTTCCTCACGATGCCCGTTAGCGATGTGCGAATAATAGTCTGTAATTCTCCGGCAAGGGCGTTTTTGTGCCGCATTGTACTCCGCAACAGCTTCCCCGAACAGCTCCTCATAAGCGCTTTCGACCGACTGTATCTTGTAGCTGATGTTTTTTGAAGTCTTCGCGGGATTGATGTTGTCCGCGAGAAACTTCCGGTTGTTGTGATTGACATTTGCACCGTGCGCGGCACTCGCTTTTCCGAGTGTAAAGCTGATACTAAACCTCTCCACTGTCATTTCCCCCTCTCTTCTTCACCTGACCTACCGTTTCGGTACTTTAGCACATATGTTCACCCAATGTCAGTAGTGGACGCTCGCACATCCACTACTGAATCGGGCTGGATTCAAAATCCAGAGAGCATATCTTTCTGCTCCGCAGTTGGGGCGAAGCCCCAGACCCCTTACTTACCCGTTTTCATTGCCGATCTCGCTGACAAGATTCGAGATCGTGGAGCTTTCCTGTTCGTCCGCAAGTGCTTGCAGCTTCTGAATTGCTGCTGTCTTATCGCCGCTGCCGGAGAGCATGGCATTCAGCGCATTGATCGCAGTATTGATGTCCGCGGTTGACAGATTCCCGCTGAACATCATCGCGGAAAGCATCTCGCGTTGTTCGTCGCGGACAAGCTGCTGATACTCTTTCTGCAATTCACTCAGCCGCTTTTTGCTCGCCGAGATTTCTGCTTTCAGCTTTTTGACCTTGCTTTCATATTCCTCTTTCGCCTTCTTGATCGCAGCTTCCTTGTCATGCATTTCACGGGATACTTTTTCCAGTTCCTCACAAATCACAACAGTCGTTCTCTTCTTGACTCCCTTCGGCATTACACTCATCCTTTCTTCTTATGTTCAATGATCGGGTAATAATCCGTGACGGCATCGACTTTGACGGAAACAATCAGCAGCAGGATTTTCAGCAGCGGCAGGATCTCGTTCTGAAAAAGAAGAACCGATACGCAATCCTCTCCGTTTGACTGGAACGCCTTGCCGAACCGCAGAATCTTGTCTTTCAGTTTCTGTGCCGATACCGCCATTTCATTTTTCTCATCCGTGTGGATGATGAGATCAAGCGCCGCCAGCAGACCGTTCACATGGTTCCGCGGCATATACAGCGGCAGCGCGTCTTTTGGAATCCGTCCCATTTCGTTATACCCCTTCCTGTTCAAGCGTGCAAGGATGCAAACTTTCTGTGTCTTTGCACTCTTGCATCCTTGCATCGTTGCCTTCCGGCAGCGACCAATGCAGATCAGCCGGAGCACATCGGTTTGCTGCTGTAAATCTATTTCATTTGACATTCTATTCCTCCTCACTTACTGTTGTGGAACGCATCTGTCTATAAGCACATCGCAAACACCATCCTTTCTTACACACTGATTGCGGGCTTGCTTTTTATTGTAGCGTGTTCTTTCAGACTTTGCAAACACGATTCCGTTTTTAACTAGAAAAGAATCCTGTTTCGGAATTACAAACTAGTTTATTGCTGATGATTTGCCTTGACAAACGCCCTGTGATACAGTATAATGGAAGCAGAAAAACGGGAAGGAGTACCTGCGGATGAACCTGAAATTCCGATTTGATCCGGTAAAAACGACCATATTATTCCGGGAAGATGATTCCGAAACCACTTGCAGCTTCACAGAAGCCGTTCAGTGGATCAATAAACTTGCGGCGAATCTGCCGGTTATCAATGATCTTGCGGACAAGGCGGAAGAACGCATCCGCAAAGGCACAAAAGAAAAAGGACTGCGCGAGGCAGTCCAAACCTATAAAGATGCAGGGTATAACGGTTCGTTCAGTGCTTTCCTGCTGGATTCGATCTATGAATACGCATTGTTTCATAACAATGCGGTTATGCGTATAAAGCTGAAAACGGTCAGCGGCTACATCAAAGATCAGGTGCAGCCGGGTTTTGAGCAGCTCCGCAGACTTCTGACGACATTCCCGGCAGGCAAGTCACCGGGGCTTGACGGCTTTTCTCTTTTTCAGCCGATTCATGCGGAGGTCATCGGCGGACAGATATGGTATAGCTCTGACTTTCCATGTACTGCGTTCCTGCTGATGTTACGGGATTTGCTGAATATGACCGGCACGGCGATCTGCACCTGTACAGTCTGCGGAGAGCTTTTCTGCGGGATGGTCAATGATGATTGCTGCGGAAATCCGGATTGCAGAAAGTATCTGGAAAGCTCAGAGTCATATCAAAAGAAAGAGGATTTGTCCGCAATTACGAGATGCTTCTCCGGTCGTATTCGTTCCATACGGCATGAACTGCGCGAAATCTGCGAGACAGAGGAAGCCGTAACTGAGTTCAACGAATTCTCTAAGCCGCTGCAAACCTATGTCACATCGACCGTCAAAGCGTTGCGTATTGCTGATGCTCCTGTTATGAAGATACGCAAATTTAAAAGCGAAGTCGATAAGCTGTATGATGAGATGAATGTCAAACGCAAAGAGATTATCGCAAAATATGATGACTGCATGAAATAAAACGCAACAGGATTCCATCAAACAGCACGCGCAATTGATCAAAGCAAAATCATCCCGCAGCTCTGCCAATAATGCATTGAAAAAGGCGCAATACAACATTGATTTCGACTAAAAGATGTGATATCATGATGGCAGCAGATTCCGCCAACCAGAAGCATTCAGAACGGAGGGGAAAAGATGAAACACAGAATTACAATCGCATTGCTGCTCGCAGCAGCAACCGCACTCACACCGCTCACGGCTGCGGCAGCGCCGGTTCAGACTGCGGATGTGCCCGAATACACGGGCGCACTTGCCGAACTCCCGGATTGGATTCCGGACGACTATGATTCCGCGCTTGAATTTCGCAATCAGTTCGGTGCAACAAAAATAGGAAACGGCCTGATCTGCCTTGTGTTCACAGAGGAAGTGGAAATCATACCGGAGGGAGAGCCGCAGGGCGTTCTGCGATACCAGCTCACTGCGACAAAGGGCATTGCCCAGTGCCTGAAAAATCAGCTTTACAGCACGGAGAACGGCGGACTCGGTCTGCGGGTTGTTGTCTATCAGCCGCAGCGACAGGGCGTGTTGAAAGTCACGCACACCGACACATGGGTGAATGCAGGGGATGAGGACTTGCCGGGAGACCGGAGCTATACTTTTCAGGTCTATGAAACCGATTCAAAGCTGCATACGCTTGAAGTGGCTGAATTGGATTAATACAGCTGGCTTCCGAACTGCCGTGCAGAATATGACGTATATTCAGCTGCACACGGTGAGGTTTCAGTGCATGATATTTATGTTGTATTCTGTTTGAAATCCTCAGTCGGCACTGCCTATTCGTGGCAGGAAAAATCACGGGATTACGAAAATATCTTTGAATTCCGGACAACGTCGCCGTGCAGCACGGTTACAGGAAATCCGGTTGCCGGCGGTACGGCATATGAAATCATTGTGTATCAGGCCGTCGATGACGGTGCCGCAAAAATTGAATGGGAATACGGCTCATTTCTGACAGACGGAAAGGCAACGAAAACGCTGACCGCAGACTGCATCGTCACGGATACCACGCAGACAGTTCTTCTGCCGGGAATGATGCGGATTGTGTTCACGGATGCAGTCAGCGGTTACCTGACCAATGTGCCGTCGCAGTCGGAGCCGATTACGCTGATCCCTTCCGCAGAGCTGCGCAATCTTGCAGAGGGCGGGGATACTTACACGCCGATCGACATAGCGCCAGTGACTGCCGAGAGGAATCCGTATGTCTGGGATTGCTCCGGATTAGAAGGCTGCAAAGTGGACATTGATGTTGCCGAAGCAGCGCTCCCGGAGAACTATCGTCTTGCAGAGGACTATAAAAAAGTGACTAGCTTCCCGAACGGCGCACAAAATGTTGAATTCCGGCTGCAATACAGCGCGGAAATTGAGGGTGATCTGGACGGTGACGGCACATTCGGGAAAGCCGATGCCATTCTGTTCAGCAAATGGCTGCTCGGCCACAGCAATGTGAAGCTAGCAAACTGGCGTGCGGCTGATTTCACAAAGGACGGCAAACTTGACGCCGTTGATTTCTCTCTGATGAAACGTGCGCTGATGCAGAAAGAAGATGCACTGTTCATCGTCGAAAGGGAGAACGCATGGGTCAATCAGCAACAGACCGACGCATACACTAGCGCCATGCTGAAAGATATGCCGGAGGCCGTCAGTCTGATTGAAAAAATCAGTCAAAAGGCAGATGTACTGCAACGTGCAGACACGATTTCGTGGGATTATTTGATTGATGATTACGGTGCCGATACCTTATATCTGCCGCTTAAAAATGACAACGGCAGTACCGAAAAGCTCATGCTGAGTACATTCGGTTCCGGCAACAGCGTACTCGATGACCCGGATGTTCTGGCGCTGGTACGGATTCTGTGCGAAAAAGGCATCTTCGGTGTTTCGGGCGGCTTTGATTTTGATGAATCTGCGGCGCGGTCGGTACCGGTTGCTGTTGCAGTCAAGCAGACCGGCGGGTTTGCGGGCGTCCGCAATTTCTGGCGAATTTACAGCAAGGATGGAATCTATTGCGCATCTTACACTGACCAAAAGCAAGATGCGGAGAATCCGGTCATGTATAGGGAGCTCCCGAAGCAAGCTTTTGAGTCGTTTATGGAGCAGGATTTTACACCGTACTATAATAAGGCAGAGCTGCGTCCTGCATACTTGGATGCCTATATGTATTACACAGTTTACACCTATGAGGGCGGAATCACACGGGCGTCGCATTCCGATGCAACAGAACTGCGCTATGCGTTAGAAGACCTGATTTACGGGATACCGGAACCGGCAGCGTGACTGTTTTGAGAATACGAACCGCCGTCTGCGATTGCTGCGGACGGCGGTTCACTGTTTTTATGCTTTCAGTTTATATGTGGTGTTCCGGTTGCCGCCCTGTACAGTGACGATTGTATTGCCAACACGAATCCCGGAAAGTTTGCAGAGTATACCGGCTTCACTGAGCAGGATGTCAGAGATCTGTGTGAAGAGCATGACATGGATTTTGAAGAAGTCAAGCGCTGGTATGACGGTTATTCCTTTGCAAGGGTGAAGTCGATCTACAATCCCTATTCCGTGATGATGGCGATGGAAAGCGGCGAGGTGGAATCCTACTGGAAGCAGACAACCGCTGCTGAAAATATGCTGACCTATATCAATATCAAGGTCAGCACCGGACAAAGCGAATTGCAGGAAAAGATTTACAAGCTGATTGCCGGTGAGCCAATCAAGGTGGACGTCAGCGGCTTCAACAATGATTTCCATTCATTCAAAACAGACGATGATGTTCTCACCTTGCTGATTCATCTCGGCTATCTGGCGTATGACAAGACCACACAGCGTGCGCGGATTCCGAATCAGGAGGTGCGCGGCGAGTTTGAGCGTCTGCTGAAAAAGGGCGATCATCCAAGACTCACGGCACTCGTGATGCAGTCGGAGCAGGTTCTGAAAGCTACGCTGAACGGCGATACGGAATCTGTCGTGAATGTCATTCAGCATGTGCGGGAAACAAACTACGGTCCCGGTCATTACAATAATGAACAGGCGCTTCGCTATACGATCAAGTTTGCATATATCACCTGTGTGGATTATTTCATGAAGGTGGAGGAGCTTCCAAGCGGCAAGGGGCTCGCAGATCTGGTTTATCTGCCGCTGCCCGATACAGCCTACCCCGCCATGGTGATCGAGCTGAAATGGGAGGAGACTGCCGATGCTGCGATCCGGCAGATCAGGGACAGAAACTATCCTGCTGTTCTTGCAGATTATTACGGCGAGATTGTTTTAGTCGGCACCAGTTATAACAGCAAAACGAAACAACACACCTGTCATATTGAGAGAATCAGTAAAGACGAATAACACATATGCCCGCTGAGCAGACTCCGTTATTTCGGAAGCTGCTTGGCGGGCATTTTTTGTGTCTGCTTTGCTTAACAAGTACAAGTTGACTTTATCTTCTCCATGGGGTATAACAATCACAAACCTGCGTATTATACTGTTTTGGAGCAAATACAAACCTGCGCATTGTTCAGCTTTTAAAGACTAGTAAACTCACGCATTACCATAAGAGGTGCTGCTATGATACTGAAACGAAAATCTCTCTGTGCCGTTTGAAGTCTATTGCATATTTATGATCATATCCAACCCAATCAACGCAACTCGTTCATTTTTCTTAGCCTCCATCGTCAGTTTCTCGTCAAACCCGCTTTCGGAGAACAAATAGTAGTAGAAATCGGCATTTTCCTTCTGCGGTGTCAGCTTGGCAAGGGTGTCGAGGTATTCACCATAGCTGAATGGTCTGCCCTTGAACTTGCATTCGCCGACAAGATACTGATCGCCTTTCGCGGATACGGCAAGCAGGTCGATCTCTGTTTCCTGTGCCTCGATGCTATCCTTTCGCCGGACAGTCGTTTTGCCCCACCAGCGCCCCATGCGCTGATAGCGGAACGGCAGCGCATTTCGCTTCTGCATCTCCCGCACATATTCGCGGCACACATCTTCAAATGCAAATGATGCAAATTCATGCAGATTCGGCTTAATTGCATATTCATACACGCCGTCTACATCGCCGCTTTCCAGCTCGGAATAGTTGGTGAACACATACGCATACCAGAAGCGGAAGAAGTTGTCTGTCAGCCGATACAACCCGCGGTTCGTATTCGCACGCTCCTTAGTGCCGTCGTCTACAGAAAACTCCCGCTCGATGATCTCCAGTTCGATCAGATTTTTCAGATACACGCTGGTTTTCGAGGTATCATCAACCAGCGATTTTGTGCTGATGTCGTTGAGCTTGGTGCTGCCGAGCGCCACGGCTTCGATGATCGAATTATAGAGAGGCGTTTCGCGCAGTTCCTGCCGCAGCAAAAATTCCACCTCACTATACAGCGCACAGCCTTTTGTGAGAATGTTCTTTTTGATGTTCTCATCCAGCGAAAGCTCCGGGTCAAACTGCCGCAGATAGTGCGGGATGCCGCCGAGAATTGCATAGGCGATGATCTTGTCGCGGTCGGAATAGTTGGGGAAGAACTGCACCGCGTCATAGAAGCCCATCGACTCCATCTTATAGATACCGGTTGCTCTGCCGTACAGCGGATTCTTTTCTGCCAGCAATTCTTTTTCAATGAAGCTCATCGCACTGCCGCAGAGAACGATCATCACATTTTCATCCTTCAAAACCTCATCCCAAAGGTTTTGCAGAATCGACGGAATGCTCTCATTGCCCTTGCAAATATACGGAAATTCGTCGATGATGAGCAATTTTTTGCTCTCCCCGTATGGCAGATCGGTGATACTGCGAAGTGCCGTTTCCCAATCGGCAAACTCATTTATATAGTGTGCCGCCGGAATATCCTCATGCAGAATCTTCGCGGAGAAGCTCCGAAGCTGCAATCTGTCTGATACCTCGCGGCAGGAGTAAAAGATATGCGGTTTGCCCTTGCAGAATTCGCGCAGCGTTTCCGTCTTGCCGACACGCCGCCGACCATAAAGGACGACAAGCTGCCCGTTTTTGCTGTTGTAGCTGTCCTCTAAAAACTGCAATTCCTGTTTTCTGCCGATAAACATCATACCGCCTCCATATATCTAATCGTGATTTAGTAAATCGTGATTTGATATTATTATACACGATCTCGGTGCAAAAATCAAGAGGAAAACAAGAATTCAGAACTTCGGCAGAATATACACAAAACGCCACTGTCTACAAAACCTCCTGCGAATGCAGCCATAACTTTTTTGTGGTTCATTACATTGTTTTCCGAACATTGACAGAATCATGAAAGACGAGTAACACGCATGCCCGCCGAGCAGCCTCCGATGATTTTCGGGAACTGCTTGGCGGGCATTCTTATCGTCAGTTTTATGATTTTTGTGGCTGCGATTTCATTCATCCGATTGTTAATTTGATTTGCGGATTAAGCAAAATAATGATTAACAAAACGCAATTCCCCGCCGATTTACAGCAATATAGAACTAATAATTTTCCGTCATATCGTACAAAGATAAATATATGTAAACTGTGCCATTTTTACGCCTCCTAAATTCCAATCTGAATCGAATACGTCAAAATCCGCGTATGTCCAATGTTTTTGATATCCTCCCGAATAAACTCCCATTGTTGTTCCGGACCCATCAGGTTCGACAGGGAGCATAAAAGGCCGCTTTACAGAATTGCAAAGCACCCTGGACCATTTGAGCTCAGGGTGCTTTTGTAACGTTTTTTTTCCGAAACCTCACCGACCGTTTCGCTGACAATCCATTCGAGTCCTTCCTGCTTGCACATGATATCCTTTGTAAGCGCAAGCTGACAGCGCGTGCGCACGAGATTGTGCTGTGGATATTTGAACTTGAAATACTTGTCATCGGTGATGGAATCATCAAGATATCGTGAAACCTGTTATTCAGTTATCTTAATCACTTCAAACATTATGTTACTCAACCGTCACTGATTTTGCGAGATTGCGCGGCTTATCCACATCAAACCCCTTGCCGATCGAGACATAGTAGCTCAGGAGCTGGAGCGGAATGACGCTCAGGCTGCCCGCAAACAGCGGCTCGATGCGCGGTACATAGCAGACGAATTCTGCCGTATCTTCAAGGAAATAGTTGCCTGTTTCGGTGACGGCCATAACCTTTGCGCCGCGGCTCTTGACCTCAACCATATTGCTGACAGTTTTCTCGATCAAGCCGTTCTGCGTCACAATGCTGATGACGATCGTTCCGTTTTCAATCAGGCTAATCGGGCCGTGCTTGAGCTCGCCGGCTGCGTATGCCTCCGAGTGGATATAGCTAATCTCTTTCAGCTTCAGGCTGCCTTCCATGCCGATCGCATAGTCGATGCCGCGGCCGATGAAGAATGCATCTCCGACATTGATGAGCTTTGCAGAGAACCACTGCAAGCGCTCCTTGTCCTCCAGAATCCGCTCAACCTTATCCGGAATCGAGTAGATCGCTTCGAGCAGCTCGTTGTATTTTGTTTCTTCGATCTCACCGCGCGCCTTTGCAAATTGCAGCGCAAGCAGATAACCTGCAACGAGCTGTGTGCTGTAGGCTTTTGTCGTTGCAACAGAAATCTCCGGCCCAGCGAGCGTATAGAACACATTATCAGCTTCACGTGCAATAGACGAACCGACCACATTGACAATACCGAGTGTCTTGATACCCTGTTCTTTCGCTTCACGAAGCGCAGCGAGGGTGTCGGCGGTCTCACCGGACTGGCTGATGACAATGACAAGGCTCTTTTTATTCAGCGTCATTTTGCGATAACGAAATTCAGAGGCAAGCTCAACTCTCACTTGCAAAGATGTCAGAGATTCAATCACATACTGCAAATCCATACCGACATGATAGGCTGAACCGCAGGCAACAATATAAATCAGCCCGATCTGCTGCATTTCCTCGTCGGTGAGGTTCACGCTGTCAAAATGCACCTTTCCGTCCGTCACGACAGAATTGATTGTGTCGCGGATGACCTTCGGCTGCTCGTGAATCTCTTTCAGCATGAAATGCTCATAACCGCCCTTTTCTGCGGATTCCGCATCCCACTTGATCTCGGTGAGCTGCTTTTCCAGCACTTCGCTGTCAATGTTGTAGAAGGTCACATTGCCCTTTTCGAGCTTTGCAATCTCCATATTGCCGATATAATAGACATTACGGGTATATTTGAGGATTGCCGGAACATCGGATGCAACATAGCTTTCGCCGTCTGCGATGCCGATAATCATCGGGCTGTCCTTGCGGGCGCAGTAGATCTCACCGGGAAAATCCTTGAACATGACACAAAGCGCATAGGAGCCGCGAATACGAACCATCGCACGGGCAATCGCCTCAATGGGCTGCTGAGAATACTTTTTATAGTAGTAGTCGATCATCTTGACCGCGACTTCGGTATCAGTCTGGGAATGGAACACATAGCCCTTTTTGATGAGCTTTTCACGCTGCTCCTGAAAATTCTCGATGATGCCGTTGTGAACAGCAATCACATTGCCGTCATCACTTGAATGCGGGTGCGCATTGACGGCAGAGGGTTCGCCGTGTGTTGCCCAGCGGGTGTGGCCGATGCCGCAGGTGCCCTTGACGGCCTTGCCGTAGTCGGTCATCTCAGCAAGCACCTTCAGTTTACCCTTTTCTTTGATGATCTCGGTTTTGCTTTCGCCGTCACGCACGGCGATGCCCGCGGAATCATATCCGCGGTATTCCAGCTTTGACAGTCCGTCCAGCAGAACAGGCGCAGCCTGCCTATTTCCTGTAAATCCAACTATTCCACACATAGTTTTTCTCCTTTTCTTTTATCTGTTTTTCATGCGCTGCCCGATTACACACCTATCAGCGCTTCATGATTAAACTTCTCCGGTGTCGTGAAAGTCGGAACGATCTTATGCAGCGCTGCAATCGCAGTAGCTTCGTCATTTTCTTTTGCTGCATCGCGGAGCTCTATCAAATCGTGAATAAATGTATCACAGTTTATTTCGATTTGTTTCCCGATATAAATGAGCTTATTGGCGGTCTTTTTCAGCCCCTCCTCCTGCATCAGAAGCTCCTCTTTGAGTTTTTCACCCGGACGCAGCCCCGTAAACTTAATCGGCACATCGACATACGGCTCCTTACCGTACATCCGGATCAGGTTTTCAGCCAGCGTGACAATCTTGACCGGCTTGCCCATATCCAGAACAAAAATCTCACCGCCGTGCGCCATTGCAGCTGCCTCCATGACTAGGCTGACTGCCTCCGGAATTGTCATAAAATAGCGAATAATATCCGGGTGCGTGACGGTCACTGGTCTGCCTTGCTCAATCTGCTTTTTGAAAACCGGAATAACTGAACCGTTTGAACCGAGCACATTGCCAAAGCGGGTCGCGACAAATTCCGTACACCCCTCATGCTGCTGTGCAAGATACTGCACGATCATCTCGCAGCATCGTTTAGAAGCACCCATTGCATTTGTAGGATTAACTGCCTTGTCTGTAGAAATCATCACAAATTTTTTGACATTATGGAACTGCGCAAGCGTTGCAACATTAAAAGTGCCAATGACATTGTTCTTGATTGCCTCCATCGGAGAGGCCTCCATCAGCGGAACATGTTTGTGTGCCGCCGCATGGAATACGACATCAGGCTTGTAGCGATCAAAAATCTGGTTCATGCGATAATAATCACGAACAGATGCAATCAGCGTGACAAGATTTAGCTCATCACCGTATTCCATAACAAGCTCCTGCTGGATATCATAGGCATTATTCTCATAGATATCAACAATGATAACCTGTTTCGGATGGTATTTGGAAATCTGGCGCACCAACTCCGAGCCGATGGAGCCACCGCCACCCGTAACCATGCAGATTTTGTCGTGAATAAAGGCTTTGATATTTTTGTTGTTAAATTTCACCGGATCACGGCCGAGAAGCTCCTCGGTCTTGATATCGCGCACCTGACCGAGCAGACTGGTATTCTCCCCCAAGATCAGCGTACCGATAAACGGAACTATCTTGAGCGGCAGTTTCGTCTCATTACACAGATCAATGATAAGCTTTCTGGCATCCTCCTGCAAAGAAGGGATCGCCAGAATAATCTGTTCGATACGGTGTCTTTTTGCCATGTTAGGAATATCTGATGTCGTACCGACGACACGAACACCCATGATCAGCGTATCCTGCTTTTTCGGATCATTGTCAATGATACATACCGGCTCAAACTGCGCGGCGTATTTGTCACCCTCGTAGGGGGACTGCTGCGCATTGCGGATTTCTTTCAGCAGCATCTGAGCAGCAGCGCCGCCGCCAATAATCATTGTACGCTTAGCATAATTTACATTTCTTCCCATTTTCCTATCCTCGCTGACTTCGGATTCTAATATCATCCTGATCTGCTTGTATGATTGCGGACGAAAAACATATTCTGACACATCTCTGCATAAATATCGTCTGATACAATATGTAAAGTACATCCGGATATGATACGACAAGTTTATTTTATCACATCTCAGCGATACTGTCAAGCGCAGAGCTGCAAATGATGCGAAAAAATAATGGAAAATACTTATGTCGCAAATTTCCCGTATGATATTTGTGCATTTTTACAATATAATAGTCTGCTTTTTACCAATCTGACAATTATAATCTCAAAGAAGGACACAAGAGAAGCAACACCCCAAGGCACTATGACACCAAAATCATTAACAGATCGGTTCAATTACAACCCCAAATCCGGATATACAGAAAAGGGATCCCGCGCCAATCATTTGCTTAATGTTTATAATGAAAAGTAATTCTCCCTGCCGTCTGAATAACAGGGAGAATTTTCATGTGCAGCTTTTTCAATTCGTTCGTCAGGAGGTTTTCATCGTCCGCCCTGGCTTCGTCCCCTTCAGATTCTCGATCATCGCAGTCATACGGTTCAGCCGCGCAGAATCAATCATGCCCTTTTTATATAGTATCCGCGCCCATACAGTCAGTGTCAGCTTCTTCACTGCAAGCTCCTGTGAATCCTGCTTCTTCAAAATGCATCCCTCCCCTGATAGTATGATGCGGGAAAAGAATCATATACGCGCATCATCTTCTTGTACCGAAAAAAATACCCGTTTAACGGGTATATCTCCGCACCGGATGACACGAAGCAGAGGCCGGATTCCATTCCTGCACCGGCTTCATGCCGGAACACTCTGCCAGCATAAACCATAACAAAGCCCGTCCCGCAGCAATCACCTGCGGGACGGGTTGTTTTATGTAAACAGCAATATAGTCATATCGAACAATATAATCATACAAATGAAGCAATATCATCCTGAAATTCAAACGCCCAGCTGAATGCCGATTGTCAAAATTCTCGTATGTTCTTGACTTTTCACATCGTTCCGCATGAACTCCCATTGTTGTTCCGGACCCATCAGGTTGACCATCTGTCCGCCGATCGAACCGGCCTGGCGGGAGGTCAGATCGCCGTTGTAGCCCTTGTTCAGGGTCACGCCGACCTCATTTGCGGACTCCATCTTGAACCGTTCGAGGGCTTCCTTGCCCTTCTGTGTCATTTCACCCTTCATTGTGAATCTCTCCTTATCTCTTTTCATCATCAGAATTGCATGATCGGGCAGCAGCGGTGAAGCTGTCTGCCCGTTTGCAGTGCTTCATGCCGTTTTTGCTGCCGTGTTAGTATTGTAGACTTTTTTGTTCGTTTTATCATAGGAATGTTTTGGAAGTATCAGCGGCTTTTGATACACGGCTGTCCGGACGCAGCAAAACACCGGCGGTGAGCCTCCCGCCGGTGTTTGCATCAAATTGTATCAAAGATATCGTATCGCTTGATTTGTCAGGTCGTCAAGACAAATGCATAGGGCCGATCCGGGAAGATTTGCAGGAAGACCTGATGATCCTGACCGTCAACAGCCATGAGCAGCAGTCTGTCATTCGCTGCAACGCCGCCGGTGATCGCCGCGACCTCCTTTTTGTCGGAGTTGTTGTCCTGATTCCGGAAGATTTCCGTCCACTGCTCCGGCTCGCTGAGATCTGCTGCACAGACCGTGTCGTTGTTCAGGAGCGCATAGACGGTACTGCCGCCGAAGTACAGCGCTCTGAGGGTTCCCTCCGGCGCGGTAAGCACGGTCTTTTCTGCATTCTTTGCATATTCTGCATCGGTGGTGTCATATTCCCTGCCGGTATTCGGATCCAGATACACGACAGCATCATCCGAGATCACATGCTTGCAGAATTCGCCGTCGCTGTTGAGATAATAGAGCGTGCCGTCCTTGACCGTCCAGCTATTCGCGTGAATCTGATCGGTATACGGGCTGACAACGCGGTTGACCTTCCAGTCGGCATCTTCGTGGCAGGGCACGAATACAATGCGTCCTTTGGCCGCCTCATAGCAGTAGAATCCCTTTTTCTCCGGTGCAGGGATCAGGTCTGCGAGGCGGTTGACGTCCTGCCCGACCACAAGATGCTCCGGCAGGCAGTAGTAGCCGCAGTCATCGGAGCTGCCGGTTTCTTCAAAGTTTGCGTGCCTGAAATAGTAGGCGAAATTGCAGGCTTCATTGGTGTCTGTTGTGCGGGCAGTGCCGGCGATCACGTACACATCGTCATAGATATGCCGGAGGGCGAGGACCTCGATATCGCTGACATGTTCCTCAAGGTAGCCGCTGTGATCGTCATTGTACATCCAGACGCCCGGCACCTCATAGAACAGTGTTTCATTGCCCGCAGCGTCAAGCGACCGGATGATGCCGTTCTCTTGTGTATAGAGCTGCTCGCTGTCGGTAATGACAGGGTGTCCGTTCCATACCGCAGGCAATCTGCTGATGCCGCCGTATTCGGCATTGCCGTCTGCGTTGATTTTCATGCCGCCGTAGTAGAAGTAACGGTCATCGCGCAGCAGTCCGCCGTACTTCCAGAGCGGCTTCACGATGCGGAGCCTGCCCTCGCCGCCGTAAATATTGCTTTCTGCGGTCGGAGGCGCGGTGCCCTCCGGGAGCTGCTGCTCCGCATTCTGCGGCTCGTCGGTCTGTTCCTGCGTATCCGTGACCGTGATATAGCGCATTTCGCGGGTCTTGCGGTCAAGCAGACCGAACTGCGCATCCGTGCCGAACTGCACGAACAGATAATTCTCATCCACTGCGAGCATCTGCATGCCGTCAGCGTCAAACGCCGCACGGAATTCCTCAGGCATGTTATCATCATCAACTGCCCGCCAGAGCAGCTCCTGCGTGTTCCATTCCAGGTCGGTGCGTTCAATCTGGGTTCGTTCCGGATTGAACACGAAAAGGGTTCCGTCATATGCCAGACAGCCGTCCGCCGGCACATGCTCCAGCACCGCTTCGGTATTGACGCTGCCGGTTTGCCGGATCGTCAGCTCAGACGTGCTGACCTTCCGCAGTTCATCCGAATCCATCGGGCGGTAATACAGCGTCTTGTTGTCGGGTGTGAGATACATGCTTCCCGGTGTGATCGGCTTTTCTGCGGGGCTGTAAATGGATGTCATCGAATTTTCTTCCTCAATGAGATGATACACCCATGTCTCACCGTCGGAATCATCCGCCGGAAGAACATAGAATCCGCCGTTTCCGTCGCGGAGCAAAGTCTCCCACCGCATCACATTGGTTTCATCGAGAATCTCAATCTTTCCGGTGTCTGCCCGGTAGAAGACGGCAGCGCGGCCGTAGCTTGCCTCGACCTGACCGTCCTGAAGCTTCTGCGGAACCATAACGATCACATAGTTGTCACCGCTGAGATGATAGATCGCAGTGATCAGATTTCTGTCGGTCGGATAATAATTAGGAAATGTGTATTGAGATGCATCAAAGAACGGTGTCTGTGTTCCGTCCGTATCCAGCAGACTGAGCGTTCCGCCGTCCCTCCGGTAGAACCGTTCGCCGTCCCAGAGAATGTCGGACAGATGATCTGCCTGCAATGTAGCATTCTCCTGAAGTGCGCCGCTGCGCGGAACGGTCAGGCCGCCGAAATAGAAATTCTCATCGTCATACATGGCCAATCCGCCCGGTTCGGCTGACTGCATCGCGTGAACCGCACCGGTGCCGCCGAGGAAGTTTTCGGGGCGCTGCTCCGCGATCTGGGACGCAGGGGTGCTGCTGCTCATTGCGCTTTTATCCTTCTGCTGCTTGGCGATGAATACACCGCCGCCGACAAATACGGCAAGCGCTGCCGCCGCAACCATGCCGGTCGTGAAGCGCTGTAAAATGCTGCCTTTCATGGTGTTATCCTTTCTCCGTTTCTGCATGACAGGGCGCTGCGCCGCAAAAATCCCGTCCTCCGCCGCAGCCCTTGCCTTTGTCCTTGCAGTTGCATGTCCGGGGCGTGTGCGGGTGTTCTTCGGCCTGGCCTCCGCAATATAGTCCGGCGAGATCTCATCCATGATCTGAAATAAAGTCTCCGGCTTCATAAGTACCCCTCCTCCTTTAAGAAAGCTTCGAGCTTTTTTCGGGTGCGCATCAGTGTGACAGTGACCTTGGATTTTGTCAGCTCCAGATTCTCCGCGATCTCATCCACAGGGCACAGATACCAGTACCGCTGCACAAAGATCCTGCGGTGATCGGGCTTCAGCGTGCCGAGAAAACGGTTCAGCGCATCGCCCAGTGCCCGCCGGTCGAGCTCCTGCTCCACGGTGTCAGGATCGGTGCAGTCCCGCAGCTCATCGAGAACAGCGGGGAGCTCTGTGCCGCCGCGCCGCTGTGCCTGATTGGATTTCAGGCGGTTTTTTGCGAGATTTCGCGTGATCGCGGCGGTGTAGGCGTAGAGATTCTCCGGCCTTGCCGGCGGGATGCTCTCCCAGAGCCGCACCAGCGTATCATTGACGCATTCCTCTGCGTCCTGCGCATTGCCGAGAATATTGTATGCGACCGTGTAGCAGTAGCCGCCGAATTTGCGGTCACTTTCCTCTGCGGCACGTTCATCCCGCGCAAAATACATCGCGATCAGATCATTGTCCTGCATCTGCACACCTCTTTTCTGTCAGCTTTATGAAGCGCTTCACTAAGAAAGACAACATTTTATCACGGCTGATTACATCTCACAAAAAATTTTTGGGTATGTAACTTTTTGGGTGATTGACAAATTTTGGCTAACACAAATATCTTTTGCTGAGCCCATATCAAAAGTTTCGCTCAAGCCTTT
>OCVV011349493.1_pt1 | contig 18040 bp, 12 predicted proteins | sample 1539721 | NCBI WGS metagenome assembly OCVV01 (sample SAMN02144230, study PRJEB22623) | gut metagenome | biome: sheep rumen | host: Ovis aries | place: New Zealand | reverse complement strand
GTCTCCCTCGCGGAGAACGATCGCCGTAAGTCCGTTCTTCCGGACATTCGCGTATTCCTCAAGCTTTGTCTTCTTGACCGTTCCCTTCTTAGTCGCCATAAACAGATACTTTGCCTCACCGTCCGCGCTGAAGGGGATCATCGCCGTGATCTTTTCCTCCGGCTGAAGCTGAAGGAGGTTGATGATGGCGGTTCCTCTGGAGGTGCGTCCCGCTTCCGGGATCTGGTAAGCCTTCAGACGGTACACGCGGCCGAAGTTCGTGAAGAAGTCCACCGAATGATGATTCGTCGTCATGAAGATATCCGTGATGAAATCTTCATCGATGGTCTGCATGCCCTTGATGCCTCTGCCGCCGCGGTTCTGGCTGCGGAAGTTGTCCGGGCTCATGCGCTTGATATATCCGAGATTCGTCATGGCGATGACGATATCGTCATCCGGGATCAGATCCTCGGCCTCAAATTCATCGTCCACGCCGAAGCTCGTGCGGCGGTCGTCACCGTACTTTTCGGCGATCACATTGATCTCGTCGCGGATCACACCCAGCAGCTTCTTCTCGTCGGAAAGAATGCTCTTGTAGTAGGCGATCTTTTCCTGGAGATCCTTGTACTCCGCCTCCAGCTTACCCCGTTCCAGACCGGTCAGGGCGCGGAGACGCATGTCGACGATCGCCTGGGCCTGGGCATCGGAAAGTCCGAAGGCTGCCATCAGCTCCTGCTTCGCGATGGCCACCGTCTGGCTGGCGCGGATGATGCGGATGACCTCTTCAATGTGATCAAGGGCGATCAGCAGGCCTTCCAGAATATGGGCCCGTTCCTCTGCCTTGTTCAGGTCATATTTTGTGCGGCGTGTGACCACATCCTCCTGATGCTTCAGGTACAGATTCAGCATCTCCAGAAGATTCAGGATCTTCGGCTCGTTGTTGACCAGAGCCAGCATGATCACACCGAAAGTATCTTCCATCTGCGTGTGCTTAAGCAGATGATTCAGGACGATCTGCGGATTTACGTCCTTCCGGAGCTCGATGACGATCCGCATGCCCTCGCGGTCGGATTCGTCCCGGAGATCCGTGATGCCGTCGATCCTCTTCTCTTTGTGAAGATCAGCGATCTTCTCAATGAGCCGTGCCTTGTTCACGAGATAGGGAAGCTCCGTCACGATGATGCGGTGCTTTCCGTTCGCCATGGGCTCGATATTTGTCACCGCACGGACCTTGATCTTTCCGCGTCCGGTGCGGTAGGCTTCAGAGATTCCCTTTCTGCCGAGGATCATGGCTCCCGTCGGGAAATCCGGTCCCTTTACGATCTCGCAGACATCGTCCAGAGTCGTCTCCCTGTCCTCGATCCGGTCGTCAATGATCTTGTCGACAGCGCCGATAACCTCCCGCAGATTGTGGGGAGGAATGTTGGTCGCCATGCCGACGGCGATTCCGGTGGTTCCGTTCACCAAAAGGTTCGGGAATCGGCTGGGAAGCACTGTAGGTTCTTTCTCCGTCTCATCAAAGTTCGGTGCAAAGTCCACCGTATTCTTGTTGATGTCGGAGAGCATCTCCATGGCGATCTTGCTGAGACGGGCCTCGGTATAACGCATGGCCGCAGCGCCGTCACCGTCCACAGAACCGAAGTTTCCGTGGCCGTCCACCAGCGGATAGCGGAGATTCCACTCCTGTGCCATGTTGACCAGAGCGCCGTAGATCGAGGAGTCGCCGTGGGGATGGTATTTACCCATCGTGTCGCCGACGATACGCGCGCACTTTCTGTGCGGCTTGTCGGGACCGTTGTTCAGCTCGATCATGGAATAAAGGATCCGCCGCTGGACCGGCTTCAGACCATCCCTGACATCCGGCAGCGCACGGGCGGCAATGACGCTCATGGCATAGTCGATGTAGGACTTCTCCATGGTCTTTTTCAGATCCACTTCCTGTATTTTGTCGAAAATATTCGGTTCCATACTTCTTCTCCCGATTCTCCTGATTCAAGACGAATCAATGATCTCAGATATCCAGGTTGGTGACAAACCTCGCGTTCTGTTCGATGAACTCACGCCGCGGCTCCACCTGGTCGCCCATCAGCGTCGTGAAGGTAAGGTCAAGCTCCGAAAGCGCGTCGTCGTCCATATTGACCCGGAGCAGGATCCGGCGCTCCGGATCCATGGTGGTCTCCCAAAGCTGTTCCGCATCCATCTCTCCAAGACCCTTGTAACGCTGGATCTTGTTGTTCTGGTCTCTTCCGACCTCCTGAAGGATCCGGTTCAGCTCGTCATCGCTGTAGGCATACCAGATCCGCTGTCCCTTCTCCAGCTTGTAAAGCGGCGGCTGAGCCAGGAACACATGTCCCTGCTTGATCAGCTCCGGCATAAAGCGGTAGATGAAGGTGAGCATCAGGGTCGCGATATGCGCGCCGTCGACATCGGCATCGGTCATAATGATGATCTTTCCGTAGCGGAGCTTTGAAATATCGAAATCATCGTGGATGCCTGTACCGAAGGCAGTGATCATCGCCTTGATCTCCGCGTTCTCATAGACGCGGTCGAGGCGGGCCTTCTCGACATTCAGGATCTTTCCGCGGAGAGGAAGGATCGCCTGGGTCGCGCGGCTTCTCGCGGTCTTTGCGGATCCGCCTGCGGAATCTCCCTCAACGATAAAGATCTCGCACTCGTCCGGATTCTTGCTGGAACAGTCCGCAAGCTTGCCGGGAAGAGCCATGCCGTCCAGGGCGGATTTTCTTCTGGTCAGATCCCTTGCTTTCCGGGCTGCGGCTCTTGCCCGCTGGGCAAGGATCGCCTTCTCGCAGATGACCTTCGCAACCGCGGGATTCTGTTCCAGGAAATATGTGATCTGCTCGGAGACAATAGAATTCACCGCACCGCTGGCTTCGGAATTTCCGAGCTTCTGCTTGGTCTGTCCTTCAAACTGCGGATCTTCGACCTTGACGCTGACTATAGCGGTCATTCCTTCACGGAGATCTTCGCCGCTCAGATTATCCTCATTATCCTTCAGGAGTTTGTTTGTCCGGGCATAATCATTAAAAGTCTTTGTGACCGCATTGCGGAATCCGGTCAGATGGGTTCCGCCTTCCGGAGTGTTGATATTGTTGACGAAGGTGTAAATACTCTCGTTGAATGAATCGTTGTGCTGAAGGGCAACCTCGACAATGACCTTGTCCTTCACGCCTTCGCAGTAAATGACCTGATTGTAGAGCGCAGACTTTCCGCGGTTCAGGTAAGTGACGAACTCCCGGATTCCGCCTTCATAGTGGAAGGTGTGAGTCCGGACAGGATCCTCACGCTCATCATTCAGGGTGATCTTCAGATTCTTCGTGAGAAATGCCGTCTCCCTGAGACGGATCTTCAGGGTATCGTAATCATAGACCGTCTCCTCAAAGATCTCGGGATCCGGAAGGAAGGTGACTTCTGTTCCGTGCTTCTCCGGATCGCAGTCTCCGACCACCGTGACCGGCTCAATGACCTTGCCCTTTGCGAAGATTTCCTGATAGATCTTTCCGTCACGGTATACATTGACCTCGAGACGGGAAGAGAGGGCATTCACGACAGAAGCGCCCACGCCGTGCAGTCCGCCGGAAACTTTATATCCCCCGCCGCCGAACTTTCCGCCGGCGTGAAGGATCGTGAAAACCACTTCCAGCGCAGAGATGCCTGCTTTTTTCTGAATATCGACCGGAATTCCCCGGCCATTGTCCAGCACGGTGACGGAATTGTCCGGGTGGACCGTCACATTGATCTCGCTGCAGAAACCTGCCAGCGCTTCATCGACCGAATTGTCCACGATCTCATAGACCAGGTGGTGAAGCCCCCTGGATGAAGTAGACCCTATATACATTCCCGGTCTCTTTCTGACAGCTTCCAGTCCTTCAAGGATCTGGATCTGATCCGCATTGTATTCCGTGCTCATAAACTTCCTCCTTAACGGACAATCGTTCCGTCCGCTTCGTGCACCGCACCATTTCTGACTTCAAAGGTCCTGTCGATCCTGAAATCTTTGCCGAGCAGATTCTCCATGCCCGTACTCGTGATGACTGTCTGAATTCTGGAGATCGTCTTCAGAAGCTGCTTCTGACGGTCGGTATCCAGTTCCGAGAGAACATCATCCAGAAGCAGCACCGGGCTTTCCCCGGTGGCCTGCTCCATCAGCCCGATTTCGGAAAGCTTCAGAGAAAGCGCAGCGGTGCGCTGCTGCCCCTGAGACCCGAATCTTCGGAGATCCATGCCGCGCAGGTCCCTGGGAACCGCGGCGGACTGATCTTCCGCGTCTGTCCGCTTCACAAAGAATCCGATGTCATCTCTGTGAGGACCCACTGAGGTGATCTTCTGCCGGAGATCACTCTCCCTGGCCCTCGCCAGAGAACTTTCGAATTCCTGCTCATCCGTATTGCTGTCATAAATAACCGAAATCTCTTCTTTCCCGCCGGTCAGTCCTGAATGGATCGGGCCGATCACAGGATTCAGCCGCATGAGGAAATCCCTCCGCGCCCGGATCAGCTGCGAACCGTAATTCACCAGCTGGGCATCCCAGAGATCCAAAGTTTCCCGGAGCTCCGGCTGAAAAGAAATGTCCTTCAAAAGCCGGTTTCTCTGTACCAGAGCCCGGTTATAGCTGACCAGCGCATGCACATAGCTCCGGTCCAGCTGACAGAGCTCCAGATCCATGAACCTTCTCCGGTCCGCAGGACCGTTCTTGATGATATTCAGGTCCTCCGGAGAAAACAGCACCGCGTTAAGGATCCCGAAAAGCTCGCTGGCCCGCCGGATCGGCAGACCGTTCACCGCGATCCCCTTGGCACTGTTCATCTTCAGGTGCATATCGATCCGGTAAGGAACGTCCCTCTTTCTGAGAAGCAGCTTCACATGTGCTTCCTCTTCCCCAAACCTTATGATCTCCTTGTCCTTGCTGCCCCGGTGGGATTTCGCCGAAGCGCAGTAATAGAGCGCCTCAAGGATATTCGTCTTCCCCTGAGCATTATCCCCGTACAGAAGATTGGTCCCGGGATCAAAGGAAAGGGAGAGCTCCCTGTAATTCCTGTAATTTTTAAGCTCCAGTGATTCTATAATCATGTCCGTTGACGGTAAACGTATCGCCCGGACGCAGCTTCTTGCCACGCTGCACCGCAGTTTCCCCGTTCACCAGAACCTCTCCGTCAAGCACTGCATATTTCGCGTCCGAGCCGGTGGAAAATTCGCCGCATAATTTCAGCGCCTGCTCCAGCTTGATAAACTCGTCGCGGATCTTCACATCTTTCATAATCACACCACAAAATTGACCGGAAGGATCAGATGGATATAGCTTTCCTTCTCATCCCGGATATAGCAGGGAGACTTGGAGTTCGTGAGATAAATATCGACATCTTCATCATCGACCGCCCGGAGCGCATCCAGCATGAACTTCGGGTTGAAGGCGATCATGAGATCCTTTCCCTCCTTCTCACAGGAAACAGATCCGTCCATGGTACCGAAGGAAGACTTGACTTTCAGCTTCATCATTCCGTCCTTAATGTCGAAAATGATCGGACGGTGGTCGCTCTCCCGGATCAGGATGGTAGCGCGGTCGATGCTGTTCAGAAGCCTGGTGCGGTTCACCTTGACTTTAGTCATATAATCCCTGGACAGCATATGGTCGATCCGGAAATATTCACCCTCGATCAGGCGGGAAACGATCGTCGTCTCATCGAAGCTGAACAGGATATGATTCCGGGAGAAGTAGATAAGGACTTCCTTCTCACTGTCATCCGTCATGATCTTGCTGATCTCGCTCATGGTGCGGCCCGGAACAATGACCTTTGCGTCATTGTAGGTCTCCTTCATTTCCACGGAACGGATCGATATCCGGTGTCCGTCCAGCGCGACGAACTTCACCATATTACCGCGGACTTCGATATATTCGCCGCCCATCATCTTGTTCGTGTCATTGAAAGCTGCGGCAAAGATCGTCTTCCGCACCGCTTCCTTCAGCGTGAACTGGGAAAGACAGATATAGTTGTCCTTGTCGATGACCGGCAGGTAGGAAAACTCTTCTCCATCACGGCCCTGGATATTGAAGACCGCGTCTTCACAGGAAATAACCGTCGAGAAATCGGCTTTGCTCTCGATGGTGACAGGAGACTCTCCTCCCTCCAGCTTCCGGATGATCTCATACGTCAGCTTCGCGTCGAGGGCGACCTTACCGTGTTCAAGGATCGTCCCTTCAACTGCAGTCTCGATACCGAATTCGGTATCATTGGCTGTCAGCTTGATCGTACTTCCGTCCGCATCGAACAGAATGCATTCAAGGATGGGATTGGTCGTTCTGGAAGGAATGGCTCTGGATACGATCCCGAGAGCTGCCGTAAGTTTCTCCTTGCTGAATTCGAGCTTCATGACGCAGGTCCTTTCTTTTTTGAGTTTTGCGGCAGGTTTCCACAAAGGGAAGCGGTCGATGCTTCCTGCCTCAGCGGTGCCGCAATGACGCTGTTTTTTAAAAACAATATCGTATTATACGTAACAGGGGATGTGAATATGTTGGCAGACCCCTTTTTTCCATATTTTATGCCGCTTCCCGGGTTTTGAAAACCGGGTGGATTCCCCATGGAAAACCCGTTCCCGAACGTGGATCAATGTGCATTGATCTTTTTCTTCAGTGCCGAGATCTGGGTCTCCAGTTCAGGATTCCTCTTAAGATCTGTGGAGACTTTATCGAGACCGTGGATAACTGTGGAGTGATCCCTGTTGCCCAGAACCGATCCGATCTGCTGGAGCGAAGTATCTGTCATCTCCCTGCAGAGATACATGGCGATCTGCCGCGGGTAGGCAATTTCCTTATTCCGCTTCTGCCCCTTCAGATCCGCCTCAGAGACGCCGTAATGATCCGCCACCATCTGGATGATGAAATCCGGGGTAAGCGCCGGCGTATCTTCCGGATTGATCATATCCTTCAGGATTTCCTGGGCCATCTCCAGATTGATCTCCCTGTTGTTAAGACGGCTCATGGCGACGATCCGGTTCAGGGAACCTTCAAGCTCACGGATATTGCTGCGGATATTCGCGGCGATGTACTGGATGACTTCGTTGTCGATGTTGAAGCCGTCCAGTTCCTCTTTCTTCCTTAATATAGCGACCCGTGTTTCGTAGTCCGGAGACTGGATATCCACCGGAACACCCCACTCAAAGCGGGAGCGGAGCCGCTCCTCCAGTGTCGCAAAATCCTTCGGCGGTTTATCCGACGAAATGATGATCTGCTTCTTCGCTTCATACAGCGCGTTGAAGGTATGGAAGAATTCCTCCTGCGTACTTTCTTTTCCGATGATGAACTGAATATCGTCGATCAGAAGAACGTCGATGTTCCGGTATTTGTTACGGAACTGCGCCGTGGAATAGCTGTCCCGGTTCCGGATGGATTCGATCAGTTCATTGGTGAAAGTTTCGCTGGTCACATAAAGGATCTTTGTTTCCGGATTCCTCTGCAGGATCGAATGGGCGATGGACTGCATGAGATGCGTCTTACCGAGACCCACGCCTCCATAGATGAACAGCGGATTGTAGGCTTCTCCCGGTGCTTCCGCCACAGCCAGCGCCACAGCGTGGGCAAACTGGTTGTTCTTTCCGACAACAAAGTTCTCAAAAGTATATCTGGGATTCAGGCTGGATGCCACAAGCGTGGATGCAGCAACCTGCTGCGGGCGGTTGATGAGCTCGGGCTCTTTTTTCATGCTTTCCCGCACATAAAATTCAGGCCTGCAGACTACGCCGGTCACGATCTTGACCGCTGCCCGGATATAAGGAGTGTACTTTCTGGATACCAGGCGTTTATAGACTTCTCCTGGAAATTCTTCCGTGTCCGGGACTTCGATAAAAAGGACCTGGGTGCCGTCCTCGTCCCGTTTCATGTAGCCCGGCTTCAGAGGCTGGATCCACATGTTATAGGACACCTCAAGAATCTCATCGATGAACTCTTCCTTTATATAAGAAAGAACTGCATCCCAGTTCTTTCGGATCTTCTCAAAATCAGATAATTCCATATGGCTCTCCTTTTCAGGGCAGTCAAAAAAAACTCCCGTCAGATCTACCTTCAGGAAGCTCGATCCGGCGGAGGATTTGTCTGAAGATATTATACCAAAATCGGCTCTTGTTCACAATAAGATAAGACACAGGGAATGTGGATAACTTTGTTGGAAACTGGTGATAACCCGGTGGAATCATATGGAAAACCCGGAAAAAACGGACTCATGTTCGGTTTACAAAATTGTCTGACACGTCTGACAATAAACTGTTTTCCCCTTTTTCACCACCCGAAACCCTAGCAAATATAAGGTTTTCAGGGTATCCGTGGATGAATCCGGCCTATTTATCCACGGACTTATCCACATTATGTGGAAAAAATTATGTAAATATCATTCCTTTACATAATTCTGAGTTATCCACAGCAACTTGTGAATTATGTGAATACCTCCCTGCAGAATCTTTCCACAATCAACAAATGCTGTTTCCACAATGGTGTGCACGGTCCCATTGCGGAAAATTTCTCAGGAGGGAGTGTCCCGTCTATGTCAGGAAACATCGAAGGTCGACCGATCATTCCGCGGATGCTGGCACTTTTTTGACCGAGAGTATGCCGCCAGGCCACTCGACCGAAAAAAAGTGCCAGTTGCATCCGAGCGGAATGTGAGGGCAGACCAAGGTTTCCGGACATAGATGAGGACACTCCTCGAAAATATTATCGCAATATGTGGATCAGCCGAACTGCATCTTGTAGTATTATAAATAGAAGAGACTCGTACGGAAAAAGTCAGCAAAACCGCGGCGGAATTGTGCTTGACTTGAACTTTCAGTTTCCGTATAATAACGGAGAATGTTCCCTGAATGAGATATTTCGGAAGAAATTCCGTATGAAGTACCGAATTCCGTTCGCAGTCAGAACCGGTCGGGAAAAGAAATGAAGTGAGGAGGTGTTCCGACTATGAGAAAAGGTACAATGACCTTCCAGCCGCATAACGCTCAGAAGTTCAGAGTCCATGGCTTCCGTGCAAGAATGGCCACCAAGTCCGGGAGAAAAGTCCTGGCTGCCAGAAGAGCTAAGGGAAGAGCTAAGCTTACCGTTTGATCGGCATTATACGTCGAGGATCAATGGGGTTGTCTGACGACGACCCCATTTCTTTATCAGAGAAACAGTTTTTACCAATTGGAGCCTGCTGAATGAAACGCTTTCCATCCATCAAAAAGAACACTGAGTTTCATGAGATCTACGATACAGGAAAGCCCCGTGCGAACAAATATCTGGTCATGTATGTCAGAAAGAACGGACTGGATCACAGCAGGATCGGAATCAGTGTGTCAAAGAAAATCGGAAACAGTGTCGTGAGACACAGGATGACCCGCCTGCTGCGGGAAGTATTCCGTCTTCATACATCCGAAATCAGACAGGGGAACGATTTCGTTGTCGTGGTCCGCAAAACTGCGGCCGGACTTTCATATCGGGAAACAGAAAAAGCATTTCTTCATCTGCTGCAGCTGCATGGTCTGCGAACCGGTTCCTGACCGGTCGGTCTATGGTTGAGTGTTATTTATGATAGGAAGAATTGTAAAGAAATTCCTGATCGGAGCGATCCGTTTCTATCAGGTTTTTCTGTCGCCGCTGAAATGGCGGTGCCACTGCAGATTTATTCCGACCTGCTCTCAGTATGCCATTGAGGCAATTGAAAAGTACGGTCCCTGGAAGGGAAGCCTTCTGGCTGCGTGGCGTATCCTGCGCTGCAATCCTTTTTCTGAAGGAGGTTATGACCCGGTCCCGTGAGGTACCGGTTTTTTGGAGTACCCTCCCTTATTTTTCCCTGAACCTGTCGTCAAAACAGATCTCAAATACCGGAGGTCAAAGCCTTGAATCTTATTTTCCTTACGAAGTCATCTGTGCCGATCATCGGACATATCGCAGTTATCCTCGGGCTGATCATGGACGGTCTGTTCCGCGTAACGGCGAATTTCGGCGTCACCAACATCGGCCTCAGCATCATCCTCTTCACTTTGATCATTAACCTTCTGATGTGGCCGCTGACGGTCAAGCAGCAGAAGTCTTCCCGGCTGATGAGCGTCATGCAGCCGGAGCTCCAGGCGATTCAGAAAAAATACAGAGGAAAGACTGACAACGTTTCCGTGATGCGCATGCAGAACGAGACAAAGGCGGTCTATGCGAAATACGGCACCAGCATGACCGGCGGCTGCGTATTCCTTCTGATCCAGATGCCGATCCTGTTTGCTCTTTATCAGGTCATCTACCGCATCCCGGCCTATGTTCCGTCCGTCTATGCAGTCTTTAAGAATGCCGCGGAACCGGTCATGCAGCAGCCCGGGTATATTGAAGTCCTGAACGGCATCGGCGAAAAGATCCGTCCGGCGCTGGTGGAAGGTGCTACGCTGAATCAGGTAATCGATTTCCTTTACAGGTTCACTCCGGCACACTGGGCTTCTCTTGAGACTGCGTTCCCGTCCATCGCGCCCATTCTTGCCGATACAGCTGTGGCCATCGGAAAGATGAACTACTTCCTCGGGATCAATCTTTCCGTGGCGCCGTTCCAGGGCTTCATGCCGAATCCGGCGTGGATCATCCCCATTGCGGCAGCCCTGGTCCAGTGGTATTCCACGAAGCTTATGACTGCGGGCACCAGCAGTTCCAGAAGCAATGACAGCGACAATCCCATGGCGCAGCAGATGCAGACCATGAATACCATGATGCCCATGATGTCCCTGGTCTTCTGCTTCACGCTCCCGGCCGGTATCGGTCTTTACTGGGTTGCCAGCGGACTCTGCCGCATGGTTCAGCAGATGATCATCAACCACCAGCTGGATTCCATGAACATTGAGGAAATCGTCAAGGCAAACATGGAAAAGGCTAACGCAAAGGCCATCGAGAAAGGCGGCAACGCGCAGCAGCTTAAGAGCCGCACCGAGAAAACTGTCCGCGGCATCCAGAACATGGAGAAGGAAGCCGAGGAGGAAGAGCGTTCCATGAAGGAAAAGATGTCCCGGAACGCGAAGGTCGTTGCGGATTCCACTGCGTATTATCAGAAGAACGCGAAACCCGGCTCCCTGGCATCGAAGGCTAACATGGTTGCCATGTACAATGACCGCCAGATGGAGAAAAAGGGAAAGAAGAAAAAGAACGCTGCGGACGATGCAGCCGTGGCTGCTGTTGAACCGGCAGCTGAAGAGACTGTAAATGCCGCTGAAACAAAAGCTGCAGAGACTGTGAATGCCGCTGAAGCAAAAGCTGCGGAGGCTGTGAATGCCGCTGAAGCAAAAGCTGCGGAGGCTGTGAATGCCGCAGAGGCAGCCGCTGCGGAAATTGCGGATGCAGCGGAAAAGCAGGAGAACTGAAAGCATGGATAAGATCACAGTAACAGCGAAAACCTATGATGAAGCAATCACAAAGGCGCTGATCGGTCTTCAGACCACCAGCGACCACATGGTCGTTGATATCATTGAAAAAGGAAGCGCCGGACTGTTCGGAATGATCGGCGCGAGACCCTGGACTATTCAGGCCCGCGTGAAGACAGAGGAAGAAGAAGCAGCTGAGCAGAAAGCAGCTGCGGAAAAGGCTGCTGCAGAGAAGAAGGCAGCCCAGGAAAAGGCCGCTGCGGAGAAGAAGGCCGCTCAGGAGAAGGCAGCCGCGGAAAAGAAAGCCGCCCAGGAGAAGGCTGCTAAGGAAAAGGCCGCTCAGGAAAAAGCAGCTCAGGAAAAGGCTGCTGCGGAGAAGAAAGCTGCCCAGGAAAAAGCTCCGGCGGAAAAGAAAGCTGCTCCGGAAAAGATGAAGACTCCTTCCGAAAAGCCCGCAAAGAAGAATGCTCCTGCGAAGCAGGAAGGTGACCAGGAAGCCGCTAAGAAAGAAGGAAAGCCGGAAGGCAGACGTCAGCGCGACAAAAAGCGCGGCGGAAAAGACGGCGAAGGCAGAAACGGCCGCGGCCGTCAGGACCGCGCAGCTTTAGCTTCCGTGCTTCCGGGAAAGCGCCGCGAAGAACACGTCGGCCGCGAGGTCCTTCAGCCTGAGGCAGATGAGATCAAGGCTAAAGCAGTGGAATTCCTGACTCAGATCTTTAAGGTCATGGATGAGGAAATTTCCATCGACACGGATTTCAATTACCAGGACAATGAGCTGAACGTGATGATGAGCGGAGACGACATGGGCGTCCTGATCGGAAAGCGCGGACAGACCCTGGATTCTCTCCAGTATCTGGTCAGCCTTGTGGTAAACAAGCACCGCGACGTCTACATCCGCGTCAAGCTTGACACAGAGAACTACCGTGAACGCAGGGAACAGAAGCTGAAGAGCCTTGCGAGAAACATCGCCCACAAGGTGAAGCGCACCCGCAGACCCATGTCTCTGGAGCCCATGAATCCCTATGAGCGCAGAATCATCCATTCCGCGCTGCAGAGAGATCCTTATGTCACGACTTATTCCGAGGGCGAGGATCCTTACCGCCACATCATCGTCGTGCTGAAAAAGGACCTGAAGCGCCAGAACCGCGCAAAGCGCGCAGACGCCGGAAATGCCGGCGAGAGCGCGGAATTCGGTGAAGCATATTATGCAGCCGAGACCGAGGCTGAAATTTCCGGAGATCAGGCGGAAGTCACCGAGATCATCGAGGCGATGGTTGATGAAGCCGTTTATCAGGATAATGACGAGGACATCGGGGAAGAAGCTGTTCCCGCCGAAGCTGCTGAAGCGGAAGCGGCAGATTCAGAAAAAACCGAATAATTCAACAGTCTGGTGAAAGGAGGCTGTCGGTGCCGGGGGACTGAAAAGTCCTCCGGTTCCGCCGGCCTCTTCTCATATTCAGGCAGACCTTTGGAGGTGACTTATGCCGGCAGGTTTTTCAACGACAGATACAGTTGCGGCGATCGCGACGGCAGCTGGAGAAAGCGGTATCGGAATCATCCGGATCAGCGGGGAAGAAGCGCTGTCCATCGCGGACCGCGTTCTGGACCGGAGCATTCTTGACGCCGGGGCTTATACGATCCATTACCGCCATGCGGTGACCTGCAGCTGCGATAATGTGGAGAATGCATCCTGTGCTTTTCCCGACAGAATACAGGAAAAGCGGGAGATTCTGGACGATGTCCTTGTCTCGGTCATGCTTGCGCCCCACAGCTATACGGGAGAAAATACAGTTGAGATCAACTGCCACGGCGGGAGTCTCGTACTGCAGCGGGTCCTGGAAGAAGTGCTGAAAGCCGGCGCCCGTCCTGCCGGTCCGGGAGAATTCTCAAAACGCGCCTTCCTGAACGGAAAGATGGATCTCAGCCAGGCGGAAGCAGTCATGGACCTGATCCAGGCAAAAAACCGCTATGCGATGGAAGCCGCGGTGAGCCAGCTGCAGGGCGGACTGTCTGACAAAGTCCGGGAGCTGCGGGAAGAGATCCTGAATGAGACTGCCTGGATCGAAGCAGCCCTGGATGATCCGGAGCATTATGACCTGACCGGTTATCCGGAGGAACTGGGAAAAAAACTAGGGATCCTTGTCCGGAGACTGGAAAATCTGATCGAAAACGCGGAGAGCGGAAAGGTCATGAAGGAAGGTATTTCCACGGTGATCCTCGGAAAACCGAACGCCGGGAAGTCTTCCCTTCTGAATCTTCTCGCCGGAGAAGACCGGGCCATTGTGACGGAGATTGCCGGAACGACCAGAGATACACTGACAGAACACATCCGCATGGCAGGGCTCAGTCTGAACCTGACAGATACGGCAGGGATCCGGGAAAGCACGGACCGCGTGGAACAGATCGGCGTCGAAAAAGCCCGGAAAGCCGCCGCAGATGCAGACCTTCTGCTGGTCATGATCGACGGATCCGTTCCCCTGGATAAGGAAGACCGGGAAATCCTGGCTTCTTCCGAGGGAAAGCAGGCGGTGATTCTGCTCAACAAGTCAGATCTTCCGCAGATCGTCACCGCAGAGGAAATCGGAAAAATGTCGGAGCACAAGGTAATTGTGTTTTCAGCAAAGGATGGCACAGGACTTCCGGAGATGGAAGAAACAGTGCGCTACATGTTCTATCACAACGAAATCAACTTTAACGATCAGATCTATGTGACCAGCGCGCGCCACAAAAACGCCCTGGAACAGGCGCTGAGATCGCTGAAGCTTGTACAGAACAGCATCTCCCAGGGACTGCCGGAAGATTTTTTCTCTATCGATCTTCAGGATGCGTATCAGTCCCTCGGAGAGATCACCGGAGAAACCGTCGGGGACGATGTCATCGACCGAATCTTTGAACGTTTCTGCACGGGAAAGTAATGTCGGGATGGAAAAAGATAAAGGGAAACCTGGTAAAGAGGAACGTATGAATTATATTGAGGAAAATTATGATGTCGCGATCGTCGGCGCGGGCCATGCTGGCTGCGAGGCGGCGCTCGCCTGCGCGAGGCTCGGTCTGGAAACCATTGTTTTCACGGTGAGTGTCGATTCGATCGCTCTGATGCCCTGCAATCCGAATATCGGGGGAACTTCCAAGGGACATCTGGTCCGGGAACTGGACGCCCTCGGCGGAGAAATGGGCCGGAATATCGACAAGACCTTCATCCAGTCCCGCATGCTGAATGAATCCAAAGGTCCGGCGGTCCATTCACTCCGCGCCCAGGCTGACAAGCAGGCCTATACCAGGGAAATGCGGAAGACCATGGAACAGACGGAACATCTTACGATCCGGCAGGCAGAGGTATCGGAGCTGATCACAGAGCCTGAACCGGACGGGACCAGGATCTGCCGCGGCGTGAAGACAGTCTCCGGTGCTTCCTATCACACCAGAGCCGTAGTCCTGGCGACCGGTGTGTACCTGAATGCGCGCTGTATCTTCGGGGAAGTCAGCGAATACACCGGTCCGAACGGGCTGAAGGCGGCAAATCACCTGACTGATTCTCTTCTCGCCAACGGAATCATCATGAACCGCTTCAAGACCGGTACCCCTGCGCGGATCGACGGGAGAACCATCGATTACTCCAAAATGGAGGAACAGAAGGGTGATGTTCCGGTTATTCCTTTCTCCTTTGAGACAGATCCCGCGTCTGTCCAGAAGCCGCAGGTCAGCTGCTGGCTTACCCACACCGGAGAGGAGGCACACGCACTGATCCGCGCCAACATCGACCGCAGTCCGCTTTACAACGGAAGCATAAAGAGTACAGGGCCTCGCTACTGCCCTTCTATCGAAGACAAGGTGATGAAATTCCCGGATAAGGAAGGACATCAGATCTTTGTAGAGCCGGAAGGACTTTATACGCATGAAATGTATCTGAGCGGCATGTCCTCTTCACTTCCCGAGGATGTCCAGTACGCTGTGATCCACGCAACGCCGGGTCTGGAACACGCAAAGGTCGTCCGGAATGCCTACGCCATCGAATATGACTGCATAGATGCCCGCCAGCTGGACGCGACACTGGAATTCAAAAAAGTAAAGGGACTTTTTGCCGGCGGACAGTTCAACGGAAGCTCCGGCTATGAAGAAGCCGCGGTGCAGGGATTTATGGCCGGCGTAAACGCTGCGATGCATGTTCTTGACAGGAAAAGCTTTGTAATCGACCGTTCTGAGGGCTATATCGGCGTCCTGATCGATGACCTGGTAACAAAAGAGAGCCATGAGCCCTACCGGATGATGACATCACGCTCAGAGTATCGTCTCCTTCTCCGCCAGGACAATGCGGATCTGCGGCTTTCAGAGATGGGCCATGACATGGGACTTGTATCCGAAGAAAGGATCGGCAGGGTCCGGAAAAAGAAACAGGAAATCGACGGAGAGATCCTGCGGCTGAAAAAGACGACCGTCGGCGCGAACGATCGAATCAACAGCTGGCTGGAGGCACATGGTTCCACAGCCCTGAAGACAGGCGCTACGCTGGCGGAAATCATCTGCAGACCGGAACTCAACTACGAACTCGTAAAGGAGCTGGATCCGCAGCGCCCGGAACTCCGGGACGATGTGCGCGAGCAGGTAAATATCGAGATCAAGTATGAAGGTTATATCCGTCGGCAGGAACAGCAGGTAAAACAGTTCAGAAAACTGGAGAATCGGATGATACCCGAGGATATCGATTACAATGAGGTCGGAAGTCTTCGTCTGGAAGCCATCCAGAAGCTTGACAAGGTCCGTCCCCGATCTGTTGGACAGGCTTCAAGAATATCCGGCGTATCTCCCGCCGATATCAGCGTGCTTCTTGTCTGGATGGAAGCACATCGGAAATAAGGAGGAAACCATTGGACATTATTTTTTCCGAAAAATTGCAGAAAGCGCTGGATCCTCTGAACATCCGGCTGACAGAAAATCAAGCTGAAGCATTCTGCCGTTTTTATGAAGATCTGGTCGAAAAGAATAAAGTCATGAACCTGACCGCAATTACGGAAATGCAGGATGTCATAACAAAACACTTCGCGGACAGCCTGGCACTGATTCGTGCGGTTCCGGACCTTGGCAGCGGAAACAGAAAAATCATGGATCTCGGTACCGGGGCCGGATTCCCGGGAATCCCACTGGCAATTGCCTTTCCGAATCTGGATCTTGTTCTGGCAGACAGCCTGAACAAGCGTATTCTGTTTATAAAAGAAGAATGCGGAAAACTCGGAATGGAAAATGTCACTGCAATTCACGGACGTGCGGAGGATCTCGCCCGAAAGCCGGAGTATCGTGAAAAGTTCGATCTATGTGTATCCCGGGCAGTTGCAAATCTTTCGACACTGTCGGAATATTGTTTACCCTTCGTAAAGGAAGGCGGATATTTTATTCCATATAAATCAGGAGAGATCAGGCTGGAGGCTGAAAACGCAAGGACGGCACTGAAGCTTCTTGGGGGGACACTGGAGAAAGAAATCCGGTTCTCGCTTCCTGAGGAAGAAGGTGAACGGACTTTGCTTAAGATCCGGAAGACCTTACTGACGCCGAAGAAATTCCCGAGAAAAGCAGGACTTCCTTCAAAAGAACCGTTATCCGAAAGAAAATGAACTTTCAAATTTTACGGTCGGATGAATCAGTTTCGATTATCTTGTAGTTTTCTCCACAGTTTCAACATTATCTTGTGGATAACCTTTAAGGCAGGCAATGTTTCACGTGAAACATTGCCTGTTTTTCTGTTATTAGGCAAAGAAATCTGAAAGAAAAGCTGTCTGATGTTCGTAATATAGAGTTGATTTCAGTTGTCTATTATTTACAACAAAGACTCTCAAGACAGCGAAAATGTTTCACGTGAAACATTCATATGATATAGGGACATCCAAATACGGATATGGTATATTAAACTAAAGATTTGTCCGGGCAGTATAAATTTCATTGGCAGTCCGGACGGACATTCTTCATGAAGAGGTTTTGACATGAATAAAATAATTGCGATCGCAAATCAGAAGGGCGGTGTCGGAAAGACCACAACAGCCGTGAACCTGGCAGCCGCTCTTGCAGAGGCAGGAATGAAAGTCCTAGCAGTGGACTTCGACCCGCAGGGAAATATGACCAGCGGACTCGGATTGGAAAAGAATGAAGAAGAAAATACAGTCTATGAAATGATCATGGGCCAGTGCAGCCCGAAGGAAGCAATCCATAAGACCTACTCTCAGACATTGGATCTGATGCCCTCGAACATGGAACTCTCCGGGGCAGAGATAGAACTCCTGGATCTTGAAGATCGGGAAAACGTCCTGAAGAAAGCGCTTCAGGAAATCGCGGAAAGTTACGACTTCATTTTGATCGATTGCCCTCCTTCTCTGAGCCTTCTGACGATCAATGCCTTTACTGCGGCAGACGGTGTCATGATTCCGATCCAGTGCGAATATTATGCAATGGAGGGATTGACGCAGATGATGAAGAGCATCCGTCTGGTCCGGAAGCGGCTTAATCCGGATCTGAAGGTGGATGGAATCGTCTTTACAATGTATGATGCCAGAAACAACCTTTCGCAGCAGGTCGTGGACAGCGTGAAGGAGGCATTGACCGAACATATTTATGAGACGATCATTCCGAGAAATGTGCGCGTGGCGGAGGCCCCGAGCTATGGAATGCCTGTCACGGAATATGATCCGCACTCTGCCGGTGC
>OCVV011281937.1_pt1 | contig 18063 bp, 17 predicted proteins | sample 1539721 | NCBI WGS metagenome assembly OCVV01 (sample SAMN02144230, study PRJEB22623) | gut metagenome | biome: sheep rumen | host: Ovis aries | place: New Zealand | reverse complement strand
CAGCAGGAGACGGCCAAGGGACAGCTCACCATCTGTCAGTGGTTCCAGCGCCGCATGAAGCACATGCAGCAGTACTTTGACGCCCTCCGCATAGACCACGTCTTGGGATTCTTCCGCATCTGGGAGATTCCCAACGAGGCCGTCTACGGCATTCTGGGACACTTCTCGCCGGCCCTGCCGCTGACGGTGTCGGAAATCGAGTATTTCGGATTGCCTTTCCGCAAGGAACTGTTTACCAGGCCCTTCGTCAACGACCGTCTGGTGGAACGGCTCTTTGGTATCCATGCCCAGTTCGTGCGCGAGAACTTTCTGGTGCGCAAGGCGTATGGGCTCTACGACCTGCAACCCGACTACGACACCCAGCGCAAGGTGGAAGCCCGCTTTGCCGGGCGCCGTGACGAGAGCAGCCTCTGGATTCGTGAAGGACTGATGCGGCTCATCAGCAATGTGCTCTTTGTCGAAGACCCCCGACAGGCTGATATGTACCATCCGCGTATCGGGGTCACTACGGAGCCCATCTTCGAAGCCCTGTCGGGCGAGGACAAGGATGCCTTCCTCAGACTCTACAACAACTACTTCTATCAGCGCCACTCGTATTTCTGGGGACTGCAGGCCCTGCGTCGGTTGCCCGAGGTGCTGAAGGACTGCCGGATGCTCGTCTGTGCCGAAGACCTGGGTATGTTGCCCGACTGTGTGGAGCCTGTGCTCGACCAGCTGCGCATCCTGACGCTCGAGATCCAGCAGATGCCCAAGCAGCAGGGGTTCGAGTTTGCTCATCTGGACGCCAACCCCATCCGTTCCGTTGCCACCATCTCTACCCACGACATGGCTCCCTTGCGGCTCTGGTGGCAGGAGAACCCTGAGCGTCGCCAGCGCTTCTATGTCACCATGTTGCAGAAGGAGGGTAGGGCTCCCGAGCAGTTGCCCGCCCATCTGGCCGAAGAAATCATAGCCCGCCACCTCTACTGTCCCTCCATGCTCTGTCTGCTGTCGTTGCAGGACTGGCTCTCGATGGATATGGAGCTGCGTCGGAAGAATCCCCAGGACGAGCGCATCAATGTGCCCAGCGACCCCTATAACCGCTGGCAGTATCGGATGCACCTCACCATCGAGGAACTGCTGGCTGCCACCAAGTACAACAACAAGGTGCGCACCATGATAAAGCGCAGCAAGCGGTAGCCGCCTGCCGGGGTGGTTCCCAGTTGGATACACAGGGAGTAGTGATTCTACCCCCTGTTTTTCTTTTTCAGTTTGTCAATGGCATGTTCCAGACTCTCGGTCGGCTCAATGATGTTGTAGTCGGCCCAGAAGTCAGGGTCTTCAAAGTATTCCACCCGGTCGTAGAACCTGTCTCGAAGTCCGAACGACGAACGCCCGCGTGGACGTTTGGCATCACCTCCGTGTTGCAGCCGGTCGGTTACCACCATCTCGCTGACGGTGGTAAAGGTGTGTGCAAACAGACGTCGTTTCCAGTCACAGTTGAAGCGCATCACGTTGCGGATGTAGCTCATGTGGGTGACCCCCTGGGCGTCCGTCCTGTAAACCACTGTCACGCTGAGCTCTTTGGGACGGAAGCGCAAGCCGAAGGGCTTGTGTACCAGCATATAGTCTGATGCCTGGCGCCAGTCTCTGACGTCCAGCTGCAACTCGGCCCGTGTGATGGTCAGTGTCTGCTGCTCAATATACAGTCGGCCACCCAGCAGAGGAAACAGCGTGGTGGGCTGAGGCGTCATGGTGATTACGTAGTGCAGACGGTCATCAATGCGGACGGGTATCTCCATGTTGAACGAATAGAGAGGCAGCGTCTCTGGGTTCAATACGTACTCGCTGTTCTTGGCCACGTCGGCCATCAGCGGTAGCACCGGCCCGCCCTGAATCTTCACGCCCAGTGTGTCGCGGGCCTTCATGCTCATCAGCCTGCGCCCCTTCAGTATGGCAACAGCGTCGCGTCTGGGGTCTTCGTCATACGCCGTCTTATACATCTCTGTTACGGCTTCTGCCACTGAGATGAAACGGGAGCCCCGTTGTGCCGTCTCACGATAGAAGCAACGTACCAGCTCGGGCTCTTGTGGGTAGTTCTGTCGGATATGGCTCATGGCGGCCTTGACAATCTCCAGCGGGTCTTGTGCCGAGACGATGATTTCCTTCAGCTCGACCGTACTGCTGACCATGGTCAGCTGCAGGTTCTCCGTCTGGCCTGTGCTCAGCGGCTGACGGCGCGTCTTGTAGCCTATGTGGCTCAGTTGTATGTGCCGAGGCATACGCTGCACCTTCAACGTGAAACGCCCGTCGTCATTGGTGACGGTATGGGTGTCTGTACCCTCGGCAGAGATGTTCACATGAGTCAGAGGCCGACCGTTCTGAACGTCTTTCACCACTCCGCTGATAATCGTCTGTGCACGGAGCGTCGTCACAGTCAGCCATAAAGTCATTATTGAAAGTAGTAGTCTGTTCATAGTCTGTCAGTGTTGTAGATTGGCAAAATCATGTCCTGTTCATGCTGCAAAGATACAAATTTTTTTTATTCATCGGTCTAAATTCTTATTTTATTTGTACCTTTGCACGCGATTATGATAGAAGCAATGAAACAAATTCGTATGATTTCCCGATACCTGCCGGTGCTGTTGGCCGTTCTGCTGGCAGATGGTCATGCTATGGCTCAGCCCGCCGGTGTATGTCTGGACACGCTGCAAGTCCTGCACATAGACTTTCAGGGAAGTACCCGGCAGGGCATCATCGTCTGTAACAAAGCTATCAGCGCAGACCTGCGCGAGATATTCGGAGCACTCTACGAGGCCAAATACCCCATAGAGCGCATTCGCCCCATCTCGGAGTATGGCGATGATGACGAACGCTCCATGCAGGCCAACAACACGTCGTGCTACTGCTACCGTCCTATAGAGGGCAGCAATAAGCTGTCGAACCATGCCCGTGGGTTGGCCATCGACATCAATCCGCTATACAACCCCTGCGTACGTCGCAAGAAGGACGGTACACTGCTGGTGCAGCCCGCTACGGGCAAACCCTATGTAGACCGCTCGCGTACCTTTAAATATAAGATTACCAAGCAGGACCTCTGCTATCGGTTGTTTACACAGCATGGTTTCAAGTGGGGCGGTTCGTGGCGTTCGCTGAAGGACTATCAACACTTTGAGAAAGTAGAATAGAATCACATCATGGATGCAAAACTGATATTAGACTTCCTGCGTCAGGTGACGATGAACAACAACCGTCCCTGGTTTCAGGAGCACAAGGCAGCATACGAGGCTGCCAAGGCGGAGTTTGAACGCGGAGTGGCACAGGCTCTGGAGCGCTATGTGGGCTTTGACGACTCGCTGGCCCACCTGCAGGTGAAGGACTGTACCTACCGTTTCTATCGCGACACCCGTTTCTCGCCCGACAAGTCGCCCTACAAGAACCACATGGGGGCATACATCTCGGCACGTGGCAAGAAGTCGCTGCACGGCGGCTATTACATCCACTTGCAGCCCGATTCCTGTCTGGTGGCCTGTGGCAGCTACTGGCTACCCACCAACATACTGACCTCGTGTCGCAACGAGATCATGGCCAATACGGAAGAGTGGCTGCGTTGTGTGGAATCGAAGGAGTTTGTGAAGTACTTCGGCGACCGTTTTGAACCCTGTACGGAGCGAGAGTCGTGGACCACGAAGCAGGGCTTCGGCATGGAGAAGCTGAAGACGTGTCCTGCAGGCTTCCCACGCGACTGGGAGTATGTGCGCTACCTGCGACTGAAGAACTACTGTTGCTGGCACCGTGTGGGCGACGACTTCTTCGAGGGTGACCGCTGGCTGAAGGAAACGGAGAAAATGTTCCGTGCTGCCAAACCAATGCAGGACTTTATCAACAGTGTTGTAGATGACTATGAATAAGGAAACAGCAGCGACGGCCTCACATTACAGCACCTATATCTTCGACCTGGATGGCACGCTCCTGGACACCCTACACGACCTGGCAGCCAGCGTGAACTATGCCTTGCGGCAGTTCGGAATGCCTGAGCACAGCCTGGACGACATCCAGCGCTTTGTGGGCAACGGGGTGCGACGGCTGATGGAACGGGCCGTACCCCAGGGGGCTGACCATCCCCAGTTCGAAGAGGTCTTTGCGGTCTTTCGTCGTTACTATATGGAGCACTCGCTGGATACCACCCGTCCTTACGACGGCATTACGGAAACGTTGCGCGAACTGAAACGACGCGGTTGCCGTATGGCAGTAGTGAGCAACAAGATGATGGCGGCAACCCAGGAACTGGTGCGCCACTTCTTTCCTGAAATAGAGGTTGCCATTGGCGAGCACGAGGCCGAGGGCATCCGCAAGAAACCAGCCCCCGACACCGTCTGCGAAGCCCTGCACCAGCTGGGAGTAGGGAAAGAGGGGGCCGTCTACGTGGGCGACAGCGATGTAGACCTGGCAACGGCTCGCAACAGCGGACTGCCCTGCATCAGTGTGCTCTGGGGCTTCCGCGACCAGCAGTTCCTCAAAGAAAGTGGTGCCACAACTTTCGTCGCGACACCACGGGAATTGCTTTTTTGAGAGATTTTCTTGCGTTATCTGATAAACAGTAATTCGCGGTACTTGGGCAGTGTCCACAAGCCGTCCTCGACAATCATTTCGAGTTTGTCCGTCTCCTGACGGATAGCCTCCATTTTCGGACAGACGGTGTCGTGATACTGGATGGCACGTTGGTGGATATCCTGGATACGATTGGCCACCCGACGGGCGTCCGTCAGTTCCTCTACCAACTGTTCAATCTTCTCCGTACGCTCTGCCACCTCCTCAATGAGTTTCATGTTACGGGCAGACAGGCGTTCTGCCTTTTCCGTGTTGAACGGCGACGACGAGAATATCTCCTTGATGCCCTGAACGTTCTTGATGAGTTTCGACTGATAGTGCGTGGCGACGGGGATGATGTGGTTCATGGCCAGGTCGCCCAGTACACGAGCCTCAATCTGAACGGTCTTGACGTACATCTCCCACTTCACCTCGTTGCGAGCCTCCAGTTCCTTGCGATTCATGACCTTGGTCGACTCGAACATCTTGACGCTCTGCTCGTCCAGATAGTGTTCGAAGATGATGGGACACGACTTCTCGACATCCAAGCCGCGCTTCTCAGCCTCCTTCACCCACTCGTCAGAGTAGCCGTTACCGTCGAAGCGGATGGGCTTGCAGGTCTTGATGTCGTCCTTCAGCACCTCTAAAATGGCGCTGACTTTGTTTTCTCCAGCAGCCATCTTCTTGTCTACGCGCTCTTTGAATGACGTCAGGGCTTCGGCCATAGCGGCATTGAGGGCTATCATGGCCGAGGCGCAGTTGACGCTGGAGCCAGGTGCACGGAACTCGAAGCGGTTGCCGGTGAAGGCAAAGGGACTGGTGCGGTTGCGGTCGGTATTGTCGACGATGAGGTCAGGAATCTGGGGAATGTCAATCTCCATGCCCTGCTTGCCCTTGAGGTTGAACAGCTCTTTCTTGTCGGACGACTCGATGTGGTCGAGCAGTTCTGTCAACTGGGTGCCGAGGAACGACGAGATGATGGCAGGCGGTGCCTCGTTGCCTCCCAGGCGGTGGGCATTGGTGGCCGACATGATGCTGGCCTTCAGCAGTCCGTTGTGGCGATAGACAGCCATCAGCGTCTCGACGATGAAGGTGACGAAGCGCAGGTTCTCCTCAGGTGTCTTGCCAGGGGCGTGCAACAGCACACCTGTATCGGTGCTCAGGCTCCAGTTGTTGTGCTTGCCAGAGCCGTTGATGCCGTCGAAGGGCTTCTCGTGCAGCAGCACGCGGAATCCGTGGTTGCGGGCCACCTTCTTCATCAGCGACATGAGCAGCATATTGTGGTCGACAGCCAGGTTGCACTCCTCGAAGATGGGGGCCAGCTCAAACTGGTTGGGAGCCACCTCGTTGTGGCGCGTCTTGACGGGAATGGCCAGTTCGAGGGCCTGAATCTCCAGGTCCTTCATGAAAGCCTGTACGCGGTCGGGGATGGTGCCGAAGTAGTGGTCGTCCATCTGCTGGTTCTTGGCACTCTCGTGGCCCATCAGCGTGCGACCTGTCATCAGCAGGTCGGGACGGGCCGAGTAGAGTCCCTCGTCGACGAGGAAGTACTCCTGCTCCCAGCCGAGATTGACCTGTACCTTCTGAACGTCGTCGTAGAAATACTGGCAGACATCCCTGGCGGCCTTGCCGACGGCGTGGAGGGCACGCAACAGCGGGGCCTTGTAGTCGAGGGCTTCGCCCGTATAGGCAATGAAGATGGTGGGAATACACAACGTGTCGTCGATGATGAAGACGGGCGAGGTGGGGTCCCATGCCGAGTAGCCGCGTGCCTCGAAGGTGTTGCGGATGCCTCCGTTGGGGAACGAGGATGCGTCAGGCTCCTGCTGGACGAGCAGCTTGCCTGAGAACTTCTCTATCATGCCGCCCTTGCCGTCGTGCTCAACGAAGGCGTCGTGCTTCTCGGCAGTGCCCTCGGTCAGCGGTTGGAACCAGTGAGTATAGTGGGTCACACCCATCTCCATGGCCCACTGCTTCATGCCTGCTGCTACAGCGTCGGCTATCGAGCGGTCCAGTCGTGCACCGTTGTCCATCACGTCAATCATGGAGTCGTAGATTTCCTTCGGCAGGTACTTATACATCTTCTGACGTGTGAAAACGTACTTGCCGAAATACTCAGAAGGCCGCTCTGAGGGCACCTTCACGTCAAGGGCGCGCTTCTTGAACGCCTCTTCCACTACCTGAAATCTTAAGTTGTTTGCCATTTTTAGTCTATGTATCGTTTTGTAATATCTTCGTAGTTCTCTATTCTTCTGTCGCGCAGGAAGGGCCACCAGCGGCGTACCTGTTCAGAGCGCTGCAAGTCGACGTCAACGACCACAGCCACTTCCTGATCGGTAGGTGCCTCGTAGAGCAGTTCGCCTTGCGGGCCGGCCACAAAGGAGGTTCCCCAGAAGGGCACTCCGTCTTCGTCGCCCACGCGGTTGACCGTCACGACGGGCAGTCCGTTGGCTACGGCATGGCCTCGCTGAACCGTCTGCCAGGCAGTACGCTGACGCTGCTGCTCGTCGGGAGTGTCGTTGGGATCCCAGCCGATGGCGGTAGGATAGATGAGGAGCTCTGCACCCTGTAGGGCCATCAGACGGGCTGCCTCGGGATACCACTGGTCCCAGCAGACCAGCACGCCCAGCTTGCCCAGCGAGGTCTGGATGGGGTGGAAGCCCAAGTCGCCAGGGGTGAAGTAGAACTTCTCGTAGTAGCCTGGGTCGTCGGGGATGTGCATCTTGCGATACTGGCCGGCTATGGTGCCGTCCTTCTCCAGCACTACAGCGGTGTTGTGATACAGTCCGGGGGCACGACGCTCAAAGAGCGAAGTGACAATGACCACTCCCAGTTGCTTGGCCAGCGTTCCGTAGAACTCCGTTGACGGGCCGGGTATGGGTTCTGCCTGGTCGAATGTGTTGACGTCCTCTACCTGACAGAAGTACAGTCCGTTGTGCAACTCTTGCAGCACGATGAGTTCTGCGCCCTCGTGCGCCAACTGCTGAATCTTCTCTCCCAGGCGCTGACGGTTGTCAGCCCTGTCGCTGGTGTTATGCTGTTGTATCAGTCCTATCTTCATATCGCATTTTAACTTTCAACTCTCAACGTTAATAATATTGCATGGTGCAGCAATGCAGGCTTCCGTGCTGACGGATGACGGGACGGCAGTCAATGCCTACGATTTCGCGATCTGGGTAAGCCAGTCCAACTATGCGCATGGCCTCTGCGTCAAGGTCGGGCTGGTTGTAGGTAGGCACCAGCACGGCACCGTTGACGACCAGATAGTTGGCATAGGTTGCAGGCAGTCTGTCGCCATCGTCGTAGATGGGGCGGGGCAGAGGCAGCTTCAGCAGACGGTAGGGCTGTCCGTCCAGTGTGCGCAGGGCCTGCAGTTCGCGTTCCATGTCGTCAAGGTCAGGATGGTCGCCGTCGCCACCTGTATATAATAAGGTGTCGTCAGGGCAGATGCGCACCAGCGTGTCGATGTGCCCGTCAGTATCGTCGCCGATAAGGCTTCCGTGCTCCAGCCAGACCACGCGCTCGGCACCCAGAAACTGCTTCAGACGCTCTTCTATCTGCTGCTGGGTCAGCGGCTGGTTGCGGTGAGGTGCCATCAGACAGCAACGGGTGGTGAAGATGGTGCCTCGTCCGTCGCTCTCAATGCTGCCACCTTCGAGCACAAAGTCCAGGTGCGGTTCGTAGCGGCCCTCGACCAGCCCTCGCTCGTACAGGTGTCTGTTGATTTGGTTGTCCAGTTCGGCAGGGAATTTCTGCCCCCATCCGTTGAACTGGAAGTCGAGCAGGACCTTTGTTCCGTCAGACTCCTCGACGGTGATGAATCCGTGGTCACGGGCCCACGTGTCGTTGTGGGGAATGTCGTCCACTACCAGCACCGGTTCGCGCTTCTGGATTTCACGCGTCATCTCTTCATAGACGGCAGTGATTTCTGCAAGCATGGGAGCCCAGTCGGTTTCTGCGTGCGGCCACGTCAGCTGCACACAACGCTGAGGTTCCCATTCGGCCAGCATTCTTCGACCTGAAGGTCGAAGTGTGGCACGCATTCTTCGACTTGAGGGTTGAAGTGTGGCACGCATTTGGTTTTTTTTCCCATTCATGGCTGCAAAGGTACAAATAAATTGAGAATTAAGAATTAAGATTTAAGAAAAAATGTGTAACTTTGCACCCAAATTATGATGTTAGAACTGCACAATGTAACCATAGGCCAGCAGATTCACTCGCTCTCGCTGACTGTAAACGACGGACAGACACTGTCGCTCAAGGGTGCAAAGGGCGCTGGCAAGACTGCGCTGCTGAGGGCTGTCGTGGGGCTGATACCCATTGACGGAGGGCACATCAGCATTGACGGCGAACTGCTGACTCCCAAGTCGGCCCCCTTCTTCCGTCGGCAGATGGCCTACGTACCCCAACGCCTGCTGGTGCCCGAGGGCTACGACGAGGTGCCTACCGACTACGTGTCGCTGCTTCGCATGGCCGTTGAGTCGGGCAAACAGCTGCTCGTCGTTGACGAACCTTCTGGGCCGTTGAGTCTGGACGACCAGCAGACGGTGAACAACCTGTTTCGTGAGGCTCAGGAGCGAGGCGCGACGGTGCTGGCTGTCAACATGGTTACGGCACAAAACCAAGTGACGCTATGAAGATATTCCTCCTGATTGTCATATTGGCTCTCCTGTCTTGGAAAGGCTATCATGCCTGGCGGCGTGGGCACAACACCTATGTCAAGGAACGCCGGCAGTACGAGTCGCTGTGGGAGTATCTGGTGGCCAATGGCGCCACGCCCTCGCAGGCCCGTCGGCCCTTCTTGGAGCGTGCCCTGAAGCGTGCTCTCATTCCCCTTGTACGCCAGTGGCGCTTCTGGCTCATCATTGCCGTCCTCGTGCTGTTTTGCATTGTGATATAGACACTTCGTCGTGCCGCTTTTGTCCGGTCTTTTCAGTTTTTACCTTTAAGCTGTCCTTTCTGTTTTTCCCGTTTTCTTATTCCCTTTTTTTTCTCTCTGGGCAGGCCGTAAATTCTCGCAGGCCTGAACGCAAATTTTGTCTGCCCGGAGCGCTCGCCCGCTCTCATCTTCCGACGATGCAAAGGTACGAAAATTTCAAGGCGATTCCAAATTTTTTGCCGTTTTACCCCGAAAAAATGCCGTTTTCGTGTTGAAAAACGGCAACGTCGAAAATTTGCACAGTTTTTAGTGCGTGTTGTCTTGCATACTTTGTCTTGTGAAAGGTGAAAAGGCAGTCCAAAAATTCAGAATTCAGAAATTCAGTTTTTTGGGCTGCGAATACATAGGGAGTGGAAGATAATTATTATTATATATAATATATATATTATATATAATAATATAATATTTTTCTACAATTTTCGGTTATTTATCTGCCTCTAAAAAAACTGAATTCTGAATTTCTGAATTTTCTATCAGAGTCTTGACGACGAACAAGAAACGTAGATGATTGATGAAAAAAAATAGGCAAACGGTGCAAGGTTTACCGATTTTTTTGTATCTTTGCAACCTCAAAAAACAAACTTTAAGGTAAAAGATAACAGTATGGGTGGCTTCTTTGGCACAATCTCTAAAAAGGACTGCGTAAACGATTTGTTTTACGGAACAGACTACAACTCACACTTAGGTACAAAACGCGCCGGACTGGTGACGTTCGACGAAGAAAGCGGCTTCCACCGCTCTATCCACTCGTTGGAACGCCAGTACTTCCGTTCTCGCTTTGAGGACGAACTGGACGATTTCAAGGGACATCAGGGGCTGGGTGTCATCAGCGACACGGACCCACAGCCCATCATCGTCAACTCGCACTTGGGGCGATACGCTGTGGTAACGGTGGCGAAAATCAATAACCTGCGCGAGATTGCCGACGAGCTGCTGAAGCAGCGTATGCACCTGAGCGAGATGTCGGCCAACAACATCAACCAGACAGAGCTGGTGGCCCTGCTCATCAACATGGGCGACACGTTTGTGGAAGGCATCAACAAGGTGTACCAGAAGATTGAGGGGTCGTGCTCGATGCTCATCCTGACAGAGGACGGCATCATTGCAGCGCGTGACTTCCTGGGACGCACACCCATCGTCATTGGAAAGAAGGAAGGGGCCTACGCTGTCTCCAGCGAGACGACGAGTTTCCCCAATCTGGACTATGTGGTGGAGCGCGACCTGGGCCCGGGCGAGATTGTCAGGCTGAGGGCTGATGGGCTGGAAGTGATGCAGAAACCGCTGTCACGCTGCCAGATATGCTCGTTCCTCTGGGTCTACTACGGATTCCCAGCCAGCGACTATGAGGGCATCAATACTGAATATGTGCGCGAGAAGAACGGCCGCCTGATGGGCGAGAAAGACACGGAACTGGAAGCCGACCTGGTGTGTGGTATTCCTGACTCGGGTGTAGGTATGGCCCTGGGTTACTCGCACGGAAAGCAGATACCCTACAAGCGGGCCGTCCTGAAGTACACCCCTACGTGGCCTCGCTCGTTTACCCCCGGCAATCAGGTGCGTCGCGACCTGGTGGCTAAGATGAAGCTGATTCCTAATCCGGCTGTCCTGAAGGACCAGCGCATCGTGTTCTGCGACGACTCCATCGTCCGTGGAACCCAGTTGCGCGACAATGTGCGCACGTTCTTCGAAAACGGCGCCAAGGAGGTGCATGTGCGCATCTCGTGTCCCCCGCTGGTCTACGGCTGTCCGTTCATCGGCTTCACGTCGTCGAAGTCGGACATGGAACTCATCACGCGTCGTATCATCAAGGACTTCGAGGGTGACGACAAGAAGAATCTGGCGCAGTATGCCAAGACGGGGACACCAGAGTATCAGCGCATGGTGAACGAGATAGCACGCCGTCTGGGACTGGACAGCGTGAAGTTTGCTACGCTGGAGGACCTGATAGAGTCGATAGGTCTGCCCAAGGAGCGCGTCTGCACACACTGCTTCGACGGAACCAGCTACTGTCACGAACACGACAACGACTGATGGCAGGGACACTTTGGCAGGGGGAGCCACCATGCGTCGATAGCCCCCTGCAACGGCTGCGAAAACGTTAAGAATTAAGAAAAAATGTGGCCTAACACACATTTTCTTGACTCTTAATTCTTGATTCTTAATTGTTTTTCGTACCTTTGCAGTCTGAAATAAACATTTTTGGAAGCGTGAAAATAAAGCAAGTGCTGAGCGCCCTTGAACAATTCGCGCCTCTGCCCTTACAGGAGAGCTGGGACAATGCTGGCCTGCAACTGGGACTGACAGAGGCGGAGGTTTCAGGGGCATTATTGTGTCTGGACGTCAACGAACAGATTGTTGACGAAGCCATCAGAAAAGGCTGCAACCTCATTGTGAGCCACCATCCGCTGTTGTTTCGCGGACTGAAGCAGATTACGGACGGCGACTACGTGCAGCGTTGCGTCATCAAGGCCGTCAAGCACGACATTGTCATTGTCTCCATGCACACCAACATGGACAATGCCAGGGATGGCGTGAACTGGAAGATTGCCGAGAAGCTGGGACTGGAAAACGTGCGTTTCTTCGCCCCAAAACAGGTGGGGGACATAGAGGCCGGAAGTGGCGTAGTAGGAGACTTATCGGAGCCGATGGAGGCAGCAGACTTTGTCCATTTGGTAAAAGAACGCTTCCAGGTGGCATGTGCCCAGTGCAATGAGTTGCTGACGCGGCCTATACGTCGTGTCGCCATCTGCGGCGGAGCAGGCGACTTTCTGCTGGACGATGCTGTGACGCAGGGGGCTGACGCCTTTATCACGGGCGAGATGCACTACCACGTATTCTTCGGACGCGAACAGCAGATTCAGATATGTGTCATCGGACACTATCAGAGTGAGCAATACACCTCGGAAATCTTCCGTGACATCATCCGGCGCGAATGCCCTGGAGTGCGAACGGAAATAGCAGAGACCAGCACCAATCCGATAAAGTATTTTTAGCCTCGAAACATCGAAATATCGAAATAACCCAAATAACAAAAAAAGAATTATGGCAAAGAAAGATCCAACGGAAATGCCAGTTGAAGAGCGCCTGAAAACCCTCTTTCAGCTGCAGACCACGCTCTCGGGCATTGACGAGAAGCGTGCACTGAGGGGCGAGCTGCCTCTGGAAGTACAGGACCTCGAGGACGAAATTGAAGGTCTGACCACTCGTATTGAGAAGATTCAGAACGAAATTGCCGAGTTTGAGCAGGCTATCACCCAGAAGAAGGGAGAGATAGAGAACGCAAAGGCCAGCGTAGAACGCTACAAGACCCAGCTCAACGACGTGAAGAACAATCGTGAGTACGATACGCTCTCGAAGGAAATCGAATTCCAGAGCCTTGAAATTGAACTGTGCAACAAGAAGATTAAGGAAGCATCCTTCCGCATAGAAGAGAAAAAGGCAGAACTCGCACAGAGTCAGGAGATTATCGATGACCGTCGTCAGGCACTGGAAGCCAAGAAAAGCGAGCTGGACGAGATTATGGAAGAGACACGTGCCGAAGAAGAGAAACTGAAGGCAAAGGTGAAGGACCTGGAGAGCAAGATAGAGCCCCGTCTGCTGACCTCCTTCAAGCGCATCCGAAAGAATGCCCGCAACGGTTTGGGCATTGTCTATGTGCAGCGTGATGCCTGTGGTGGTTGCTTCAATAAGATTCCGCCCCAGCGTCAGTTGGACATCAAGATGCACAAGAAAGTCATCGTCTGCGAGTATTGTGGCCGTATCCTCATCGATCCGGAACTGGCTGGTGTCAAGATAGACAAGGTCACAGGTACGGAGGAGAAGAAGACCCGCAAGCGTGCTATCCGTAAGACGGTGAAGAAGGAAAACGAGACTCCGGAAGTTCCTGAGGCAGAGGCATAAAGGCTGCTACAGCCTCCCCAACTCTGCATAGTCTGGTATCTCGCTCTGCATTTCGTAGCTTTGGTGGGCATAGTCCATCTTGCAGAAGACGTGCCTGACACCATTCGAGACCACTAGAAAGTCGACATGGAGTAGGAGATTGTAAGCGGAAATCTGATCAAACACCCGCTGTGTCAGCGACACAGTGGGTGCTTTGTATTCTATAATCATCTGTGGCTGGGCGTCCTGATTGTAGAGGATGCTGTCACAACGCAATGGCTTGTCGCCACACTTCAACGCTATCTCATTGCCAAGAAGCCCCTTGGGGTAGCCCTTGTGCTCGATGAGCCAGTGGGTGAAATGCTGGCGCACCCATTCCTCTGGAGTCAAGGCTACGTAGCGCCTTCGCAGAAAATCGAAAATCTCGGGCTTTTCACGTGTTCCACGCACTTTTACCTCGTAGGCAGGAAGATTCAATTCGTTCATGTGGGCAAAATTACAAAAAAAACTTAATATGTGTACCCAATAGCAGCTTTTTTTGTAACTTTGTAGGAGATTTTGTTTAATGAATCTAATATAGAACGGGCTTACAGCCCATATAGCAGTCCGGTTATGGCACAGTTAACAGTCACATATGACAGCGTCATGAACGACCTCAATGCGCGTCAGTTCAAGCCCGTCTATTACCTGATGGGCGAGGAGTCGTATTATATTGACCAAATCAGCGAATGGCTGGCCAATAATGTGTTGCAACCCGAAGAGCGGGATTTTAACCAGACCGTTCTCTTCGGCTCAGATGTAACGGCTTCCCAGATTGTAGATGCCGCAAAGCGCTATCCCATGATGGCTGAATACCAGGTGCTCATTGTCAAGGAAGCTCAGAACATCCGGAACACGGAGCCACTGGAGAAGTATTTCAAGGCACCCATGCCTTCCACCATCCTCGTGATGTGTCACAAAAATGGAAAGGTCGACGGTCGCAAAAAGGAATATATGAAGGCTATCCAGCAGGCTGGAGTGCTCTTCGAAAGCAAGAAACTGGGTGACCGCGAACTTCTGCCCTTCATAGAACACTATTTGCAGGCTCGTGGAGCCTCAATTGAACCCAAGGCGGCCCAATTGGTCGCTGAAGCAATAGGAAGCGATTTAAGCCGCCTTACAGGCGAATTGAACAAGGTCCTGCTGTCATTGCCGGCAGACAACAAACGAGTCACTCCTCAGGTCGTAGAAGACCAGATAGGGGTGAGCAAGGACTTTAACGGTTATGAGTTGCGTGATGCCTTGGTTAACCGAAATATCTATAAAGCAAACCTGATAATCAAATATTTTGACGAAAATCCGAAGAGTGGGGGATTGTATGCGTTTCTCCCGTTGCTCTTTAATTACTTCCAAAATCTGATGATCTCTTATTATTGTCCCCAAAAAGGCAGTCAGGAGGCATTGGCTCAATGGCTCGATTTCAAGTCTCCATGGTTTGCTCGGGAATATGTCACTGGTATGCGAAATTATACAGGTGTGAAGGTGATGCAGATTCTGGGTAAGATAAGAGAAATTGATGCCAAAAGTAAGGGGTTAGACAACCCCAATACCCCCCCTGGAGAGCTCATGAAAGAGTTAATTTTCTTTATACTTCACTAAGAATAGAGCCCGTTTTGAGGCTCTTTTTTTCTAGAATCCAATTTTTTGCAGACAAGGAATTTTGCCCTCTAACGCTGATGGGCAAAGGGTTTCTGCCCCATAATAAGCCCTCATATTTCGCGTATTTTCGGTTTTTCCTCCGATGGTGCGGAATTCTTCGAAAACGCTAAATTTTCGCCAATCCAGAGACTGCGAATTTAGAATTAGACATTTTTTGCATTTTGTTTTGTTGATTCTGATTTCTAAATCCATTTCAGAACTACCTCGAATTTGGATAATAAAAATGTAAATTGTATATTTGTAAATCAAAATAGGCAATATGATTTTTGGTTTACAAACCTAATGTTTTTCGATTTGCAATCCCGTATAGATAGATATTCATAAAACATAGATGATTATTATATTGATAAAAATCAGTTAGTTATACGTATTTGTTCCTTTAAATATGGCAAAACATCCATCTTTTGCAAGCCAATTCTGCATATAGAGTGCCTATAAAGTACTTGGCCGTTTAAATAGTTCACTTATAACCAGTAAGTTGCTAAAAATAGCATGAAGAAACACTTTGTAATGATTTAGTCCTATAAATTTACATTTGCGATTTTAAACGCCGTTTTTAGGATTCTAAAATGTAAATTCTAAAATTCTGAATTTAATATCTAAACTTTACAAAATAAAATTTCCTTTAGATTTCTTGTATATTTCAAAAAAATGTTTTACCTTTGTAAAATCTTAAAAAATCGGGCATTTTGCCCCTAATTTTGACTTAAATGGAAACAAAAGACAGAATTCGCCAGATTATGGAGGACAAGCACATGACCCAACAAGTGTTTGCAGATTTCCTCCAACAGTCACCTGCTACGTTGAGCAGTATCTTTAATGGACGCACTCGTCCTACGATTAATATCATTGAAGCAATTAAATCAAAAATTCCTGACATCAGTACGGAGTGGTTGCTTTTTGGTTCTGGTGACATGTATATAACCCACCCTGCTGAAACTGCTGATTCAGATTTGGAGGCTCTATCGAGGACTTCAGAACCGATGATAAATTTCGATGCTCCTCTTCCTGAAACTTCCCCTATCCGTTCTTCGGACTCTTCGGCACGCTCTTATCAGCATGGTGTAATTAGTACACGTCCGGAAATGGTTCGAGAGGAAATCAAAATTATTGACAAGGAACCACGAAAAGTCACAGAAATTCGTGTTTATTATGATGATCAGACGTACGAAACTTTTGTGCCGGCTAAGAAGTAATTTGTAGGCATATTGGAAAAATTGGCGTCAGATTTTGGCTGTTTTGCGAAAAACCGCTAACTTTGCACTCGTTATGAAAAAGTACGTTCTTGACCTACAGGTTCGGGCTGTGGAACAGCTTAGCCCGAAACACGTTTTACTGAGGCTGACAGACTCTGAAACCTTGCCGGAAATGCTTCCGGGGCAGTTCGTGGAGGTTCGTGTTGACGGCTCTCCCTCGACATTTCTACGACGTCCTATTTCTATTAATTTCTTAGATCGTGAGAAGAATGAGTTATGGCTCATGGTGGCTATGGTGGGTGATGGAACCCGACAGTTGGGACGTCTGAAAGTGGGCGACGTCTTGAACTGTGTGTTGCCTCTGGGCAATAGTTTCACGCTGCCGTCAGAAAACGCTGCATCTGCTCACTCTCAGTCTTCCCAGTTCCCTTCTTATCTGCTGATAGGTGGAGGTGTGGGCGTTGCACCCATGCTTTGTCTGGGTGCAAAACTCCATGCTTTGGGCTGTAAACCCACCTTCTTGTTGGGTGGTCGTACGGCCAGTGACCTATTGGAGTTAGATATATTCAATAGGTACGGGCGTGTGTGCGTAACGACGGAGGACGGCTCCATGGGTGAAAAGGGGTTTGTCACCGACCACTCCGTTTTGCATGAGCATTTTGACCGCATCTGTACCTGTGGTCCTACGCCTATGATGAAGGCCGTAGCCCGCTATGCCGTGAAGCAAGGCATTGAGTGTGAGGTGTCTTTGGAGAATATGATGGCCTGTGGATTGGGTGCCTGCCTCTGCTGCGTAGAAAAGACCACAGAGGGTAATCTGTGTGTGTGTAAGGATGGTCCGGTATTTAACGTAAAAAGACTGTTATGGCAGATTTAAGAGTAAATATAGGCGCTTTGTCGCTGAAGAATCCGGTGATGACTGCCAGTGGTACATTCGGATATGGTTTGGAGTTTCAGGACTTTATTCCCCTTGATGGGTTAGGGGGGATTATAGTCAAGGGGACGACGTTAAAGCCTCGTGAAGGCAACGACTATCCCCGTATGGCAGAAACTCCCCAGGGTATGCTGAATTGCGTGGGATTGCAGAATAAAGGCGTTGACTACTTCTGTGAGCACATTTATCCACAAATTAAGGGTATTGACACCAACATGATAGTCAATGTCAGCGGTTCCTCTCCTGAAGACTATGCGGAGTGTGCTGCACGCATTGACGCATTGGATGGTATTCCGGCCATAGAACTGAACATATCCTGTCCTAATGTCAAGGACGGCGGTATGGCTTTCGGAGTCACTTGCGCTGGTGCGTCCAGCGTGGTGAAGGCTGTCCGTCAGCGATACCACAAGACGCTGATAGTCAAGCTCTCTCCTAATGTGACTGATATTGCCGAGATTGCCCGTGCCGTAGAGGCTGAGGGAGCAGACAGCGTGTCGCTTATCAATACGCTGATGGGTATGGCTATTGACGTGGAACGCCGCAAGTCACTACTCAGCATTGGGACGGGTGGTCTTAGTGGCCCTGCCGTTAAGCCTGTGGCATTGCGCATGGTATGGCAGGTGGCAAAGGCCGTCAAGATTCCTGTAATAGGTCTGGGAGGCATTTGTACGGCCCGTGACGCCATTGAGTTCTTCATGGCAGGAGCTACTGCTATAGAAATCGGTACGGCCAATTTCTTGGATCCGGCAGTTACCATCAAGGTCAGAAACGGTATTAGTGAGTGGCTCGACGCTCATGGCTGTCAGAGCGTTCACGACATTATTGGTTGTCTGGAGTAGTGGTTGAAA
>OCVV011341704.1_pt1 | contig 18089 bp, 12 predicted proteins | sample 1539721 | NCBI WGS metagenome assembly OCVV01 (sample SAMN02144230, study PRJEB22623) | gut metagenome | biome: sheep rumen | host: Ovis aries | place: New Zealand | reverse complement strand
AAGTACATTAAATTGAGAGAGAAGTATTTACCTTTAGAAAAATATCACACTTATGAAAGAACTATGCAATTTACTTCTTCCTCTAAGAAATATTCTTATCAAGAAGCTAAAGAATTCTTCTTTGATTCTATTAAGAAATTTCCTTCAGATTTCCAAAATAAAGCTCACGAAGTATTAAAAGAAGGTTACGTTGATGTTTATGAACACGAAGGAAAGAGAAGTGGAGCATATTCTACTAACTCTATCGGTTTACATCCTTTCATCTTACTTAACTTCCAAGGTACTTTAGATGATTGCTTCACTTTAGCTCATGAATCAGGTCACTCTATTCACACTTTATACGCCAATGAATATCAAGAGCCTATGAAGGCTGATTACACTATCTTCGTAGCGGAAATAGCTTCTACTTTCAATGAGCACAACTTATTGGATTACATGGTTAATAGAGATGATATTGATTTAGATCAAAAAATCATGTTACTCCAAAAATCCATCGATGAAATCTGTTCAACATTTTACAGACAAACCGTCTTTGGAGATTACGAATATCAAATTGCTACGAAAGGCGAACAAGGTGAACCTATCAATTACGAAGTTTGTAATAATGTCATCGTCGATTTATATAAGCAATATTACGGTATGGATATTACAGAAGAAAAATATAAATGCTATGCCTGGGCTTATATTCCTCATCTTTTCTACACGCCTTTCTACGTCTATCAATATTCCACTTCTTTTACCGCTAGTATGGAATTTTACAAGAGAGTTAAAGAAGGTGGAGAAAAGGAATTTGAAAAATATCTCTCTTTATTAAAGATGGGTGGATCAGATTTCCCTGTGGATGAAGTAAAGAAAGCGGGAGTAGATTTAACTGCAGAAGAGACTTATGAATCTGTTACTAATAGAATGGAAGAATTAGTTGACGAATTGGAAGTCTTATTAAAAGAAAAGTTCGGTAAATAATAGAAAAGCGGCAATGTTTATTGTCGCTTTATCTATCTTCAGGAGCCCTATTAGATTTAATCGCTAACTTTCTAGTGAATCTTCTAGAGACGAATCTAGTTCCTAGACTGCCTAGTTTAACAAAGGCTCCGCAATTGATGATGCATTTCTTTTTCATCATGCCTTTATATGCTATAGCAGCGCATTTAGAAGCGCTCATAGGTTTGAAGGTTTTAAACATGCTGGTACTTTCTAAATTTGAAGCTTTTTCAAATCCGGTTTTAACAGGGCCAGGGCATAGACAAGAGACGTAGACATTATGAGGCTTGAGTTCTTCGTAAATAGCTTCAGAAAAAGATTTAACATAAGCTTTTACCGCAAAGTAAGTAGACATGTAAGGACCTGCTAAATATGAAGCGACAGAGGAGACATTTAAAATATGTCCATCTTTATTTTCTCTCATCACTTTTCCGTATAAGTGAGTTAGTCTCATTAAGGAATTTAAATTGACATTAATTAAAGCTTCTTGCTTAGCAAAATCAGAGTCGACAAAAGAAGATCTATAACCATATCCAGCGTTATTGATTAAATATTTAACATTCAAGCCTTGAGAGTTAGTCTCTTTAAATATTTCATCGCACTCTTCGACTTTAGATAAATCGTGAGGTAAGACTACAACATCGACATTGTATTTAGATTGAATATCTTTTTTAATTTGCTCTAAAATTTCTTCTCTTCTTGCAACTAAGATTACATTAATTCCATCTTTAGCGAAGAGGTTAACTAATTCTTTTCCAATACCGGAACTCGCTCCGGTTATTAAGGCGTATTCGTTTTTCATATATATCTCCTTTACCAGCGATTGTAGACTTTTTCTGCAAAACCAACAAGATTATTGATTTGGAAAGTCTTATTATCTACTGTGATACTTCCATTGAATTTGCCGAATATTTGATTTTGATTAGAATTGATAATTAAGATATTAGCTCCACCTTTACGGCAAATTAGAGGAGTAAATTCGAGATTGATGGAATGATCTGAAGAAGATAAAGTCCACTTCTTAGAGAATTCGTCTTTTCCTTTCTTATCTTTAGGTATATTGAAGGTTACATCGTTTAATTTATATACTTGTTCATCGTAGAAGAACATATTCTCACTAGCATAGGAGTTATCTCCAAAACCATAACCTAAATTAAATCCTATATGATGACCATCTTGAATATCGTTTAACGACGACCAATACCAAGTATTTTTATAAGTCCAAACCCCTCGTCCCCAATCTAAAACCCCGCAGGTATCGCTTTTATTAAACAGATGTTCTTCTTGACCTAATTTTATTTTGCCTTCGCAAGATAAGTTATTGATCTTTTGATTGTAATAGAAATGTCTCTTCTTATTAAAAGGTGTAGCGATAACCATACTAGAGGGGTTAGTTTCAAATAGGTATAAATCAACTTCTAAATCTTTACCATCTTTGAATTTCTTATAGATTCCATAGATGTGACGAGAATCATCTAATTTATCAAAGTGGAAAGAAGCTTTTCTATCTTGAAAAGTTAGGTTACCTTTTTTAGAAGTAGAAGGAAAATTTAATTTACCAAAAGAGAAAGGATGGAGAGTCATCTTTTCAGAGTAAGTACAATTTTCATAATTGAAAAAAGATACAGAACACATGTTCATATAAGAATTGTCGTCGATAGTGACTGCTAAAGCGAGTTTTTTATTACCTACGTAATAATAATCCCACTCTTTGATTCTCCATTTATTACCGACAATATCTTTGCGGTTGTATTCTTTGATTAGAGAATAGGCGTAACCCGCTTCATTTAAATCGCCGTTAGAATTAAGAAGCTTACCTTCGCTAAGCATGTGTTGATTCATAAATTTCACCTCTTAATTTGATTATATAATCTAATTATCTTATTTCACACAAACTTCTTGTAATTCTCAAAAGCGTTTTCTAATTGCATTTAGTTTTATATAAAATTATAATTTTCTTGATGAAAGAGTAGAATAGTAATCTCGACATCGTTTTTACAGAGAGAACTCGTCTAGGTGAAAGAGTTTAAAATGATAAAGGTGAATCCAACTACAACAAATCCTTCATTAGAAAATATACGAGGTCTAGATTCTATCTAGATGAAAACAGGTGGCACCACGAGGAAATCGTCCTGTTAGAGAAAGGGCCTTTTTTTATTTAGAGAAAGGCAATGGTATAAAATTATGTTAGACATCAAATATGTCAGAGAAAATTTAGATGAAGTCATCAAGAGATTAAACACTAGAAACGGCGATTATTCTTATTTGAAAGAAATACCTGTTTTGGATGCGAAAAGAAGAGAATTAATTAAACAAGGGGACGCGATTAAACAAAAGAGAAATGAAGTCTCAAAATTAATCGGTCAATACAAAAGAGAGGGTAAAGATACTTCTTCTATCATGAATGAAGTTGCGGCTTCTAGAGAAGAAATTGCTGAGTTAGATAATCAAATCGAAGCGGTGGATGCGCGTATAAAAGAAATCTTAATGAAGACTCCTAACTTACCTGATCCTTCTTTACCTTTAGGAAGCGATGACACCTTCAATAAAGAAGTAAGAAGATGGGGAGAACCTAGAAAGTTTGATTTCCAACCTTTGACCCACTGGGACTTAGGTGAGAAGTTAGGCTATTTTGATTTCGATAGAGCTGTCAAAGTTTCCGGACCTAGATTCACTTTCTACAGAGGAGCTTTCGCTAGATTAGAAAGATCATTAATGATGTTCATGCTGGATACTCACACCGCTAACGGCTACACTGAATTCTTACCTCCTTTCATGGTTAATTCTGATTCTATGTTAGGTACAGGTCAATTACCTAAGTTTGCTGAACAAGCTTACAAATTGCAAAACGAAGATTTGTGGATGATTCCTACTGCCGAAGTTCCTGTTACTAACTATTACAGAGGTGAGATTTTAGACGCGAAAGATTTACCTATGCGTTTTTGTGCCTATTCAGCTTGCTTTAGAGAAGAAGCCGGATCGGCTGGAAGAGATACTAGGGGTATTATTAGACAACACCAATTCCAAAAAGTTGAAATGGTTAAATTAGCTTTACCTGAACAATCTTGGGATGAATTAGAAGAGATGACCCACGAAGCGGAATTAATTTTGCAATTATTAAAGCTTCCTTATCACGTGGTCACTTTATCTACTGGCGATGTCGGTTTCTCTTCGGCGAAGACTTACGATTTAGAGGTCTGGTTACCTTCTTACAATACTTACAAGGAAATTTCTTCTTGCTCTAACTGCTTAGATTTCCAAGCTAGAAGAATGAATTTGAGGTTTAAGAGAACTAAAGATGGACCTACTGAATTTGTCCATACTTTAAATGGTTCGGGCTTAGCTATTGGTAGAACTGTTGCGGCGGTTTTAGAAAACTATCAAAATGAAGATGGAACTATCACCGTTCCTGAAGTCTTACGCAAATACATGGGTTGCGATATTATTAAATAATTATTTAAAACGATATAGAAAAAAATTTTAAGAATTGAATCTATATCGTTTTTTAATGTTAATAATACTTTTTTTAATATTTAGAGCGCGTAGAGTGAAAAAGAGAATAATATAAAAACATATTTTTAAAATATATCTTTTTTAATTTAAAATGTATTTGTATGAAAAGAAAGATTTTTACTAAAGCGAATTTCTTAAATGAATTTCTACCTATTATCTGCATGTGGGTTCTTGCTTTAATAGTTTATTTAATATTGAGAAATTTCCCGGATAAATTTCCCAGAGCTTATGCTTCTTTCTATTTCTCTTTAACTTGTACGATACCTTTACTTTTCTTCTTGCTATTCGATATTCGTTTACCTTGGATTTTAAAAATTACTTATTTCGTTTTTTTAATTGTATCGATGTTATTTTCTATGGCTTTTTCTATCTATTCTTACGCTTTGTGGTACGATTCTTTTTTACACGCTATATCAGGTATAGTAGTGTGTTTATTCGCTCACTATATAATTATCTATATAGACAGAAAAAACAGTTTAAATTACATGCCTAAACTGTTCTTAATAATATGTATCAATGCTTTACTTTCTCTTTTGTGGGAAGTGGCGGAATTCGCTACAGATACATTTATGGCCTCTAATGCTCAACACGTTATAGATACAGGGAATTTAGATACTATGTTTGATATTCTCTATAACTTTATAGGAGCGGGAGTTTATTCGATTACCTATTTGTTAGATCAAGCTATCTTCAAAGGAAAGTACAGAAGTAAATTAGAAGAGAAACTTTCAGTTAATTTTCCACCTTTGAAGTAGATTTCTTCTTATCTCCAGGGTTGGTCTTTCTAATTTTTTTAAAGAATTCACTAATTATTTCTCCACATCGATCATCTTTAAGGTAATGGAAGGAAATATTATCAGTATTCATAGGAACGTTAAAATAGGAAAACGCTCCTTTTTTGGAATCTAACGCCCCAAAGTAAACTTCTTTAATGTGGGAATTGATAATTCCTCCTAAACACATTAAACAAGGTTCTAAAGTTACATATAAGGAACAAGAAGAGAGGTTTTTAGTTTGAAGAATCTTCACGCCTTGTTTAATAACGTTCATCTCCGCATGTAAAGTAGGATCGCATTCTTTTAAAGAATGATTAAAAGAAGAGGCGATTATTTTACCTTGGTAGACTAAAACCGCTCCTATAGGAGTCTCGTTTTCTTCTAGGGCTTTTAAGGCTTGTTTATAAGCTTCTTCAAGGTAATTTAAATGCGGGTTTTCCATCGTTTTATATTTAATATTATATGGTTTTTATTTAGAATAAATAAAGAAAACCATCGCACATGGAGCTTAGTCTTAAGGCTGCTATCTTCCGATCCTGACCTGGTTCGATAAAACTTCATCGCGATGGCGTAAACATTATAAACTAAAAGTGTATTATAATGAAATAAGAAAATTGAGAAAAAGGACTAATAATGAATAAAATACTTGCAGAAGGATTTCTGAAATATCTAGATTCTTACGTTACGTGGATCGTAATTCTCATTTTGGTCGTAGTGACCTTTTTTGTCGTTTTCCATTACGCTAAAAGATATTTCACTCACAAGACTATCGTAGAAATTTATTTCGATGGTAAGAAGAGAATTAAAAAATATAAACATTACAAGATCGGTTCAACTATCGATACTAAGAATTTAAAAATTAAAAAGAAATATCCACAATTGAAAATTGAATCTATCACTTCTCAAGCGGATATCGAAGAAGGCGATATTCGTTCTTTCAAGATGCCTAAAGGCGATGTTCTAGTCACTTATGTTAAAGCTAGTGAACCTATTAAAGAAGGTCATCTATATACTTCTCAAGTTTTTCTCCCTCTAGGAAAGAGATTTGCTCTAGCTAACGATGAAGTAGTTAAACCTGTCAACATTTTAGATTTAACGGATATCATTAATCACATTCAAAAGAGCAATACCGATACTTCTAATTTCCCTTTAATCAACAGATATAAAGGTAGGACTTTCTCAGACCGAAATGTTTTAGTTTTATATTGTGGGGAGACTATATATTCGTTAGTTATCGAACAAGGGGGAGTTTATAAATTCCTATTTAGGTTAGATGCGTCTTACGCTAAGAAAGAATTATCTCACCTTCCTTCTATCTCCGCTTTAGAAGAGGATATCTATTCATTTATTTTCGATATGGAATATATGAATTACGATGAGCTTACTCAGGTTCTAGATTATTCTTATTCTTATGTTTATAAATTAACTTACAAGCTTGAAGAGGCATCTTATATATATAATAAGGAAGAAGTAGAGAGAAAGAATTCTCTAATCTTACATTACATCGACGCTTTAGTAATTGAATTAGATCCTCTTTACGATCGTAAGATTTTAGAAGCTAGAAAATATAAAGAGAGTTTGATTGAAGCTTATAAGAAAGAAAATGAACTCGACAAAGCTTTCTACGCTCCTAGAGATTTAGTTTACTCTGACTTAAAGAAGTTCGACGATAGTTTCTTAGGTAGATTCTTCGAGGATGAATTTAAGATTATACCTGATTATAAAGATGATGTCTTTGTAGAGGAAGAAGTCAAAGTAGAAAAGAAGAAGACTCTTCCTACTATTGAAGAAGAATTAGCAGATTTAACTCCTATTACTCCTTCAGAGTTAGATTTAGATACTTTTATTAAATATATTATGGATAGAAAAGACATGGTGTCTTTAACTATCAAACTCACGAAGGATATTTCTAAATCACCTGTGCGTATGCTTTATTTGAATCACACATTTTGTTTAGTCAATAAAGGGAAGTTCGCTTTGAATTTCAATTTACGACTTTCACAAGAAGAAGCGGACAAGGTCGCTAAAAAGCATTCGAGTATGAAACATATTTTAGTTAACAATCAATCTGATTGGTATAAGATTGGCTTGGATAAATCTTTTAAAGATTACCAAGAACTCTACGAATTAGTTTTAATTTCTTATGATTATTCTAAGAGAGTTTTCTATTCTGAAAACGACTCGTTATCTGATACGACATCAATGATTTAAAAAATATTAAAAATTTTTAAGTCATTTTTAAGTTAGAAGTCCAAAATAGTTAGTAGGAGGTCTTTATAATGAAAAAGAAATATTCATTGATAATTATAGGAGGGTTATTATTAACCTTAAGTTCCTGCAACGTTCAGAACCCTTTTAGTTTTAGCTCTTCTAATTCTTCTACATCAAAAACTTCAAACACTACATCTAGTCAAATAACTAGTGCTTCTACTTCTAGTGATGGGAATTTCGTCTATACCGATAAAGCTTATTATTCAAAAAATTACGAGGATAAATATAAAAGTTATACCGCTCGTGAATTAAAATTCAAAACTTCTAGGAAAGGTTATTCTTTAGGAAGAGATGTCTTCCAAAAGCAGATGGATCAAGATGAAGATTTCGCTCGTTCTTTTGGAGGCGAAGGTAAAACTTATATGCCTTCTTTAGGAGCTTCTAAATTGCTAGTTATTCCTGTAGCCTTTTCAGGAACTAGTTTAATATCTAAACGCAATGAGAGCGACATTAGAAATCAAATATATAAAGCTTTCTTTGGAAGTGAAGAAGATGTTTACTGGGAATCGGTAAGTTCTTATTATTACAAAGCATCTTACGGTCAATTAGATATTCAAGGGGAAGTCGCTCCTATTATGAATTTCAATTATTATTATTCAAATAAGAGAAGTTCACCTTTTGGAGCGGAGGCTGCAAGAACTAGTTTTAACGAGGATACATTTATTGCTTATTTAACTAGATACGCTTACGATTTGTATTTTAGTGGCTCTTCTCCTTTATACAATTATGAAGATTTCGATTCTAATGGAGATGGAATTATAGATGGTATTTACTTTGTATCTTTAGAGGATCTAAGTGCGACTTCTGATAAGGAATTAGATTGGGCGTTTACTTATTGGTCTACTTTAGATGCTAATTATACTCACTTAGGAAGTTTCTCGTGGAGTTCTATTAACTTTTCTACATACAATAAAGGAAGCGAAGATAAACCTGATTCACACACTTTCATTCACGAGACTGGTCACATCTTAGGTTTAAATGATTATTACGATCCTTCTTATACTGCAAATAGCTCTAACTATTCTGGAGGACCTACTATGCAAGATAACAATATCTGCGATCACGACCCCCTTTCTAAATATCTATTAGGGTGGATCGATTTGGATGTTATAGATTCCTCTACAGTCTTAGATCAAGGTGAGCAAGAATTTGAATTACCTTCTTTTGAAGAAAGCGGGAAAGTTTTACTCCTAGCTAATTCTTATAACAATACGAGTTTGGATGAATACCTATTAGTCATTTATTACACCCCTACTTATTTAAATGAAGCGGATAGTAAAGAAAAATATGAAGCTATCTTAGGTATCGATCAAGAAGGCGTTCAAATTTGGCACGTAGATAAATCTGTTTACGATACTAAACACTATGAGACGACTTCTTCTAGATGGCCTTATCAACGTAGCGAAGTAACTGAGTGGTCAGTTAATCCTGATAATAATATGTATATAAATGAAGAAGGGAAGTTATCTTGCCAGAGTAATACAGAGGGTTACAACTACTTGATGTTTACGTCTACTAATAATTACGCTCAGATAGAATCGGACATCTTCACTCATCCTGAATTAGAGATGATCAGAAAAGATACTATCTCATCATCTTCAGAAGCTTCCTCATCTTCATTATTCAAAGAGGGTGATACTTTCAATGGAGATAGTGATATTTATAAAGATTTTAGTTTCTATACTACTTCCAAGGATATAGATGAAAAGATTTATAACACTAACGAGCTAGTAGAGAAGGCTTATATCCAATCTTCTAAAGAGAATTTAAGCTTCAGTTTAACTGTAAATAGTCTCTCAAACAGCGCAAAAGTCACCATAAAAGCTAAATAAAATCAAAAAAATCAAATTATTTAAGGCATGTAAGCGATTTCAGAACAAAAGTTTTGCTATTTTTTATTGACATGCCTTTTTAAATGTAGTTTTATATAACTACGTAAAAGTTTGTACGGAAAAAATTATTAGGCTATAGTTCGTGATGTCTTGTATTTTATTTTTGTTACAAGCGTAAAGCGTTTAATGTTTAGGAGGAAAGAATTATGAAAAAAGCATTAAATTCCGTTTTAGCCTTAACCGCTGTTGCTGCCAGCTTAGTTACCTTAGCTTCCTGTGGAAATTCAGGATCAAATTTAGTTAAGAATAACAAGAACTGGTATGCCTTGTTTGGCGATAAGACTTCTTATGATTTAGTTTTAGGTGACTTCAATAGCCTCTATTCCGAAGCTAGAGGCATCTTAAACGACAACGATGAACGTTTCGTTAAAATGGCTGAAGCCGAAGCCGAATTGTTAGCTTCTGGTGTTTTTGTTCCCACCTCTACTCAAGGTGGCGCTTACACTGTTTCTAGAGTTGTTCCTAGAACTGTTCCTTATGTTCAATGGGGCGTTGATGGTGATAGACTTAAATCCGCTATCGTCGTTGATAAATTCATCACTAAAGCTGATAGAGCTGAATTGATTGAAAAGTGGCATGCTGCTAGAGAAGGTGCTGCTGGTGCCGATTATTCCTATGCTACTGTCAAGTCTTGGTTAGCTTCTAAAGGTTACACTGTCCAAAATGTCTACAAGTCTGTGTTCTCTACCGCTCCTCAAACTTGGGATGCCTTAGCTACTTCTAGACAAAATGATACCGAACAAATCATTTGGGGTTTAGATGGCTTGGTTGAATATGACAACTTAGGTCAACAACAACCTGCTATTGCTGATGCTTTACCTGAAGTTTCTGCAGATGGTAAAACTTACACTTTCACTATTAATGCCAATAAGGCCACCAAGGCTACTTGGGTTTCATCCGCTGGTCAAAAATATGCTGATGTTGTAGCTGATGACTTCGTTGCTGGTTTCCAACACATGTTGGATGCTTCTGGCGGACTTGAATATTTAGTCGATGGTGTTGTCGAAGGTGTTCATGAATATTTAGCCGGTCGTGGTTCATTTGATAACGTTGGTGTCAAGGCTAATGGTAACAAGTTAACTATTACCTTAGTTGATCCCTTACCTTACTTCGAAACTATGTTGACTTACAACATCTTCTTCCCTATGAATAGAGCTTACTTCCAATCTAAGGGTGGTGTCTTCGGTGTTAAAGAATTCGCTAATGCGAAATCTTCCTCTTCTTACACTTATGGTAAGTCCAAAGATGATATCTTATATAACGGCGCCTTCTTATGTTCTGAAGTTACCGCTAATAACGCTATCAAATACACCAAGAATAACTCTTACTACAACCCTGGTATCGTCAACTTAACTTCCGCTGAATATAAATATGATGATGGTTCCGATCCTAAGGGCTCATTCGATGCTACTATCGCTGGTGATTATGTTGGTACTGGTTTATCTAGCTCTACCTTACCTTTCGCTGAAACCACCACCTATGAAGGAAAGAATTTATTAAGCGACTACGCTTATATTTCTGACACTACCGCTACCACTTACTTCGGTGGTTGGAACTTAAATAGACGTACCTTCGCCTTATCTAATGGTAATGTTGCGTCTCCTAAGACCAATGAAGAAGCTAGAGCTTATGCTACTGCTATCGTCAATAGAAACTTCAGAAACGCTTTAGCTCACTCTTTCGATAGAAAGACATACAATGCTGTTTCTAGAGGTGCTAATTTAGCTGAAGCCAACTTAAGAAATATGTACACTTCACCTGATTTGGTCTCCTTAAACGAGGACTTCACCTATCAAATTGGTAATGAAAATGTCACCTTCGGTAAAGGTTCAACTTATGGTCAATTAGTTCAAAAGTTCATCGATAAGAAATACAATGGTGAATTCGATGTTTCTGATGGTAAAGATGGCTGGTACAATCCTACTTTAGCTAAATCTTACTTAGAAAAAGCTATCACCGAATTAGACGCCGGTGTCTTCGCTGAACCTATCAAGATTGATGTTGAATACTACGCTGCTTCCGTCGTTCAAAAAGGTCAAGCTGAAGCTACTAAAGCTTCCTTCGAAGAAGCCTTAACCTTAAACGGTAGAAAATATGTTGAAGTCAACTTAGTAGAAGCTACTACTACTGATGATTACTATGAGGCTGGTTACTATGCTCCTACTGGTGCTGATGCCGATTACGATTTATTCTACGGTTCTGGCTGGGGACCTGACTACGGTGATCCTAGTACTTACTTAGATACATACTTACCTGATGGACTTGGTTACATGACCAAAGTTAACGGCTTGTGGTAATCTACAGATCTTAGAAATAACTTATTTCTTTAAAAAATTTGTTTAGAAGGTGGTTATTTAATTAACTACCTTCTATTTTTTGACTAAATGTTATGTTAAAATTGTCGTATGCTTTTTGTATATAAAAAAGCATACGACATTTGTCATAACAAAAATAAAAATACGGAAAGGGGGAAGTAATACATGGCAAAATATTTACTTAAGAGAATCTTGTATTCTATTTTGTCCATCGTAGCGGTCATGTTTATCATCATGATTTTAATCTTCTCATTAAAATCACGTGATTCCATTTTCACTAGCGATAACAATATTACACACTTAAGTAATAACCAGAAAGAAATTTACAAAGCTAGAAAGCTTCAAGACTTTGGTTATTTGCAATTTGTTGCTTACAGTACATACACTGATGAACAATTAGATAAAGATGGCGTAACTGATGAAGGATTAAGGAGTTTCTATAAGACTCTACCTAACACAGGTGCTAATATTACACCTACATCAACTTACGCTTACATTCACGATGGAAAAATCGAGTATTTAACTAATAAATATTTGTATAATTTCAGAGCTGATATGGAAGCTCAAGGTTACAAAGTCACCTTTTTAAATTACAAAAATGGTGATGCTCCACAATATTTTGCTACTAGAGATCACAATGTTTTCGTTAGATTGGGTCAATTCTTCGGGTCAATGTTCCAATTTGAAAACACGGGAAATGTAGCCGCAGATCAAAATATTGATCGTTATATTAGATGGGAGTGGGACTACGCCTCAAACGCCCCTGCTTTAGTAGGCTCAGGAACCTCTCATAAATATTTGACTTACTATTCCGATTCTGGATCCATTTTAGCTGGTCAAAATATTTTCCATTTAAATTTAGGCTATTCTTACACTGGTGAAAATAAAGATAGAACCATTGAAGATATTTTATTATCTTCTCAAGGTACTAACGTCTTCTCACCTAATCCTTATCCTTATCAATATTTAATTATTGAAGATACTTATTCTGCCAAAAATATCAACTTCACAGTTAAGCATTTTGATAACGATGAAACTACATTGATTAGTGAAGACCATGTCACTACTAACAAATATGTCTTCCAAGTTGATGATATTTATGATTTCTACAAAGTTTATGATGCTAACGGAAATTTAGTATATGAATATCAACCTTACGAAACTTCAGGTATTGCTATTACTGGTGAATTCGCCTTCTATTTCAATAATGATGGCGTAGCTACTGTTGTAGTACCTAATCCTTACGATATTCACTCTGTTACTTACAGCCCTGAAATCTCCCCTTTATATGGAGATCACTATTCTAACGCTGTCACTAGGAAGAGTGGTTTGTCCACCATGGGTTATTCTTTCTTAATCGGTATCTTAGCTACCTTGTTGTCATACATCTTAGGTATTCCTTTAGGTATCTTGATGGCTAGAAAGAAAGATAAGATTGCAGACCATATTGGTATGGCCTACATCATCTTCATCATCGCTGTTCCTTCCTTAGCTTACATTGCTATATTTAGAGCTTTAGGTGGAGCTATGGGTTTACCTACTAAGTTCTATATTGGAAGCGGACCTACTTATTGGTTAGTCTACTTATTACCTGTCATATCCTTAGCCTTACCTTCAATTGGTGCATTAATGAGATGGACTAGACGTTACATGACCGACCAATCTAACGCTGATTATGTTAAGTTCGCTAGATCCCAAGGTATGTCAGAAAGAGAAATCTTCACTAAGCACATCGCCAGAAATGCCGCGATTCCTATTATCCATGGTATTCCTGGTAGTATCTTAGGTTGTTTTGTTGGTGGCTTTATCACTGAGCGATTCTATGCTGTTCCTGGTACTGGTAAATTGTTAACTACCGCTATCAACTCTTCAGATAACGGTACTATCGTCGCTTTAGCTTTCTTCTACTCATTGTTATCAATTGTCTCCTTGATTTTAGGTGATATATTGTTAACTATGGTTGATCCTCGTATTTCCTTTGTCGACGGAGGCGCAGGTTCGATTAAATTTAGAAGAAAGAAGAAAAAAGCTCCTGAATCCGGCACTGATACTGACGAGAATCAACCTGCCGAAATTCAAGAGACAGTCGCAACAGTAAAGGAGGGTGAATAATGGAATACGTAGATTTAACTAAGCCTTATGCTCCTCACGACGAAAATGATGAATTATTCGTCTTTGCTGATCACTCTGCAGCGGCTAGTGAAAAGATTGTTGCCCCTAGATATTCCTACTGGAAGTCTGTCGGACGCGTCTTCTTTAGAAAAAAGAGTAACTGGGTAGCCTTAATCTTCATGGGCATAATTATCCTCTTGGCGATTTTCTATCCAATTTTCCAACCTTATGGTGAAAGTGCAGCTCTCAACCCTAATATTAGAGATGTCTCTACTTTCTCCTTGTCTCCTTCTGATGCTATTGGAAAGTTGGGTTTCCATATTAAATGGATATTTGGTACTTCTCCTACTGGTAACTCCATATTTAACGCTTTGTGGAGCGCTACTAGAACTTCAGTATCCTTAGCCTTTATTTGTACGATTATCAATATGATTATCGGTGTCGTCTTAGGTGCCGTTTGGGGTTTATCTAAGAGATTCGATGTTGTCATGACTCAAATCTACAATATTATCGCTAATGTTCCTTACGTCTTGTTGATTTCCGTTTTGGTTTATATCATCGGTGCGGGTTATTGGGCTTTCGTCTTTGCTTTAACAATCACCGGTTGGTTAGGTATTGCTTACTTCATCAGAACTCAAGTCATCATTATTCGTGATAGAGAATATAATTTAGCTTCCAAGACCTTAGGTACTAGAACTGGAAGAATCGTCACTAGAAACATCTTACCTTTCATGGTTTCTGTTATTGTTACTTTGATCGCTAGTGAACTTCCTTCTTATATCGGGTACGAAGTCTTCTTATCTTACATCGGTGTCGGTTTATCCGCTTCGAATATTTCTATAGGTCGTATGATTTCCGAATCTGAGCCTTCATGGGTTGCCTTCCCTTGGCAATTCTGGCCTCCTGTGGCCATCTCAGCGGTTGTCTCAATCGTCTTGTATGTCGTCGGTCAAAATATCGGTGATGCTTCCGACCCTAGAACTCACATGTAGAGGTATTGATTATGGAAAATGAAAAGAAAGTAATTTTATCAATCAGAGACCTCGAAGTTAAGTTCAATGTTCGTGGACGTAAATTAACGGCAATAAGAGGTATTGATTTAGATATTTACGATGGCGAATCTATCGCTATCGTCGGTGAATCAGGTTCAGGTAAGTCTGTCTTAACTAAGACTTTCTCCGGTATGACTGATTCCAATGGTTATATTTCTCACGGTGACATTATCTTGTATGATGATGAAGTCAGTGAGACTAAAGTTAAGATGACTAGATCTAGAAAGTTCATCTTCAACTCTATTAAAAGCACTTTAGATAACAAGTCTTACTTAGAAAACGGTGCTCCTGTATATCAAAAACTTCAAGCTCTTGAACTTGAGAAGGAAGAATTATACAAGCTTCCTAGATCTGTAAGAGCTGAATACAAAGCTAATATTCAAAAAGCTCAAAATGATTTGATTGAAAAACAGAACGAAGTTCAAATTTATGATGCTAAGACTGAAAAAGATCAAATCAAGAAATGTAAAGAAGAAATTAAGCAACTTGAATTAGATTTAGATAAGGCTAAAAAAGAATACGCTGATGCTAAATTTAAGAGAAGACAAGAAGCTTTAGCTAACGATGAATTTAACGCTCGTTACAATGCTGAAAAGGCGAAATTAAAAGAAGAATTAGCTTCTCTTTACAGTAATCCTGTAGATGAAAAAGTTTATCAAAGAAACGACATCCTCGCTAAGGAAATTATTCTTTCTGCCTCTAGATATGGTTTCTTTGATAACATCACTTTATCTAGAAAGTTAACTAGCTTGTTAGTTAACGCTATGAGAAATGGTAAAAATCTCTCCGATGAGAAAACATTAAATGAAATCTTCGACCAAGTTAACTTCCGTGTTAAATATGAGAAGACTTTAGATGATGGTAGTTTATTAGGTTATTGTGTTGTTAACTTAGCTAAAGTTAAGAAATCTAAAGATTGGCAGAAGATTAGAGGTACTAGAATCTCTACAGTCTTCCAAGATCCTATGACTTCACTTAACCCTATCATCAGAATCGGACAACAAATTACCGATGTTATTATGAAGCATCAACATTGCTCACATTACGAAGCTAAAAGAAGAGCAATCAAGATTATGCAAGATGTCGGTATCGACAACGCTGAAAAGAGATTCGATGACTATCCTTTCCAATACTCTGGTGGTATGAGACAGAGAATCGTCATTGCTATCGCCTTATCTTGCGCTCCTAAGATTCTCATCTGCGATGAACCTACAACCGCTTTGGATGTTACTATTCAAGCTCAAATCATCAGATTGATTAAATCTCTACAAAAGAAGTACAACTATACCACAATCTACATTACTCACGATTTAGGTGTTGTTGCTAACGTCGCTGATAGAGTCGTCGTCTTGTACGCTGGTCAACCTGTTGAAATCGGTACTGTTGAAGATATCTTCTACAATCCTCAACATCCTTACACTTGGGCTTTGTTATCTTCTTTACCTCAACTTTCTGTTAAAGGTGAGAAGTTATATTCTATCTCTGGTACACCTCCTTCTTTGTATACCAAAGTTAAAGGTGATGCCTTCGCTTTAAGAAGTGATTACACTCTAGCTATCGACTTAGTTAAAGAGCCTCCTATGTTTAAAATTAGCGAGACTCACTACGCTAAGACTTGGTTGCTAGATCCTCGTGCTCCTAAAGTTGAAAAACCCAAGAACATTCAAAATCTCCACGAAAAATTAAGTGGAAGTAAATATAACTAGGAGGTCAATTCAATGTTTAAATTTAAGAAAAAAACTGAAAATGAAAATGTTGAACTAAATTCTAGTGAAGTTACTTCTGAGCAAGTTGCTCCTAGTGAAGTTGCCCCCGAATTAGTCTTTAAAAATGTCTCTAATGAACCTATTAATAAGGACAATAGAGAAGTTGTAGTTTCCGTTCAACATGTCGACATCGAATTCGGACGTGGAAAGAAGAGATTTAAAGCTGTCACTGATGCTTCCTTTGATATTTATAAAGGTGAAACCTTCTCCTTAGTCGGTGAATCTGGTTCTGGTAAGACAACTATTGGTCGTGCCATTATGAGAATCAATCCTTGCGCAGCGGGTAATATTTACTTCAAGGGCAAGAGAATCTCCGGTAAGTTATCTAACGAGGAGAAAAGAGAATTCACTAAGAAAATTCAAATGGTCTTCCAAGACCCTGCGGCATCTTTAAATGAGAGAGCTACAATCGATTATATCGTCTCTGAAGGTTTATATAATTTCCATTTGTATAAAGATGAGAAAGATAGAATCGCAAAGGTTGAAAAAATCATCAATGAAGTCGGCTTACTTCCTGAGCATTTAACTAGATATCCTCACGAATTCTCCGGCGGGCAAAGACAGAGAGTCGGTCTAGCTAGAGCCATCGTCATGGAGCCGGAATTCATCGTTGCTGATGAACCTATATCCGCTTTGGATGTTTCTATCCGTGCTCAAATTCTCAATTTGTTGAAGAAGTTCCAAGAAGAGAAGGGATTAACTTACCTCTTCATCGCTCACGATTTATCTATAGTCAGATTTATTTCTGATAGAATCGCGGTTATTCACAAAGGAAGAATCGTGGAAATTGCAGAGTCTGAAGAATTGTTCAATTACCCTCTCCATCCGTATACCAGATCTTTGATGAGTGCAATTCCTGTTCCTGATCCTCAAATCGAAAAGAACAAGACTTTATTCGTCTACGATCCTTCTATTCACGATTATTCTGTTCATAAACCTGAATTAGTTTATATAGGACATAATCACTACATCTATGGTAATGAAGAAGAAATTCAACATTACATGGCAATTCGTGAAGGAAAGATTTCTGAATAGAAATGTCGGAATACAAAAATCTCGAAGTTAAGAATCTATCTAAAAAAGAGATCATCATCAGAATTGTTGCAGTAGTGGCTTTGTTAGCTATAGCTGTTACTTCTATAGTTTTAGGGGTTAACGCTTACATCAATTCTCAAAAAAAGGCTGTAGGTAGTTATACCTTGAATTTAGAAAACTCCTCAGAAGATGGTCCTTATAATATGAATTTAGGTATCTCTTATTATTGCGATGATTCTAATGGAAGTGATGCGAACACTAAATTCAATAACGTTTCTTCTTTCGCTATGAATAAAGCTAGTGAAATTTATTCTTATTTGGATAACACTAAAGCTTATAAAAACGAAGCGGGAGAATATTTAAAAAACAATTTACA
>OCVV011342757.1_pt1 | contig 18092 bp, 10 predicted proteins | sample 1539721 | NCBI WGS metagenome assembly OCVV01 (sample SAMN02144230, study PRJEB22623) | gut metagenome | biome: sheep rumen | host: Ovis aries | place: New Zealand | reverse complement strand
CCCCCCCCAGCCGCTATTACGACAAGACCGGCGTCGCCAAATGGCGCGAGTGGCGCGGCGTGAAAGACACGCTCTACGATTACACCGCCTGGCTCAACAACATCCTCTCCATGGTGCAGATGGTGGCCTCCGCGCCGCTGCCCATTCTCAAGGGCTTCTGGGAATATCGCTGGATGGGCTCCTACCTGGGCACCTTCATGTTCATCGACCGTCTCTTTGAGGGCTACCGCGGGACGGAGCTGCGCATCGCGCACATGAACATGCACGCCATCGTGCAGTCCCTCACCAAGAAGATCGCCTTCGGCCTCAAGAACGACGCCCGTCTCGGCGGCGGCAAGGACACCTACAACATCATTCCCCATGACGAGACCATCACCCCGCTCTTCCTCAAGGGCTTCAAGGGCCTCTATCCCTTCCCGCTGCAGACCCTGCCGGAGTTCATCATCTGCGACATCGACCAGCACATCGAGCCCTATTACATCGACGTGGCTGAGTCCTACGGTCTGCCGGCGGACGTCTGCTCCCGCTGCGCGGCGGAGACCGGCGTCGCCATCGACGACGCGTTTCCGCTGGTCGGCAAGGTCATGCTCTCGACCAACATGCCCTGCAACGCCTCGGAGGCCACCTCCATGTTCCAGCGCCGCCGCATCGGCAAGCCGGACTTCCCCATTACGCTCGCCATGCAGCACAACAATCCCGAGGCTCTGCCCTACTCCCGCCAGACACTCAAGGACGCCATGGCCTTCGTCGAGGAGCACTACGGCGTGAAGTACGACTGGAACGAGTTCTTCAAATACGCCAGGCTCATGAACGAGCAGAACACCATCGAGCTCGAGAAATGGGATCTCTTCAAGACGCCCTACTCTCCGCTCAGCGGCGTTGCCGAGAGCCTCTACCGGCTCTACGAGTGGCAGAGCGTGAACGGGCAGGAGCCCTACTTCAACAAGGTCGACCGCAAGGTCATCGAGATCATGCGCAGGGCCTATGAGCAGAAGTACCGCCCCTTCAGCGGCAAAACACGGCACCGCGCCTTCCTCTGGGGGCCCTCCGCCGTGTATTACACCGACTTCCCCACCTGGGTGCAGAACTGCTGGGGCATCACGATCGTGCTGAACATGGACTCCACCATGGGCTACAACATGATCGACACCGAGGACCCCAAGAAGGCCATGGACGACCTGACCCGCTTCACTGAGAAGGCCTGTATGCGCCATCACGCCGTCGGCGGCTGGGACAACATCAACGCACTCTGGGACTGGGCCAGGAACTTCAACTGCGACATGATCCTCTTTAACGACAACATTGCCTGCAAGGGCATGCTCGGCACGCACGCGCTCATGGAGGAACAGGCCCGGGATCTCGGCTTCCACTTCATCTTTGTGGAGCACGACCTCCAGGACAGCCGCACCGTGTCCCGCCAGGATATGCGCAACTGCGTCAACAATTACATGTCCGTGGTCCTGAACGAGAAGCCGCTCGACCCCACGATCGTGGAGTTCGACGATTCGCAGGCCTACTGAGAAAGGAGAAGAGACGATGCGGAAGAAATGCTCCTGCAAGCTGCTCAAACTGCTGGGCAAGCTCCTCGGCAAGGTCGCGCTCATCGGTCTGATCGGCTTCGTGCTCACCTTCGCCCTCTACATCACCAACGGCGAGAACAAGCTGATCTACTACGTGATCCGCCCCTGGCTCAACAAGCACTACGACTCTCAGGTTCGCGACCGCAAGGTCTGACCTGGCTCCCGACGAAAAACACGCTCCCAAGGGCGTGCAAGTTAGGGATACGGCAGCCTGAAAAAGGATCTTTTCCCGTCATGCTTCGTTGAAAATGCTCGAAATACATTTCCAGTATTTCTGCGCTTTTCGCCTCGCCTGACAGAAAAATCTCTCTTTTTCAGGTCAGGACAGTTTTGAGCGAAGAGTTTTTTCAGGCAAAAAGAAAAATTGCGGGAATACTTGTGTGTATTTCCGCAATTTTTCATGAAGCACGGGCGGAAAAGGCCCGCGCAAAACCTGTCGTCTCCCTAATTTGCACGCCCCTATGCAGGGAGCGTGTTTTTTGCGTTGTTTCGTTTTCGCGGTATCAGGATCCGTATATGCCGCCGCCGATGAACTCGCGGATCAGGGAGTCCGGCGCGACATCGTCCTCGTCGATATGGCCGAAGAGCTGGATGGCGGGCAGGACGGCGCGCAGCTCCTCATAGCGCTCGATCCCCTCTGGGACAGTCTGAAAGAGCTTCGTGGCCGTCGCATTGAAGACCGCCGGCTCGTAGGGCAGCGAGGTGTCGAATTGGAAATCCGCCTTGTCCTTGAAGGGCGAGATAAAGAGCTTCTCGCCTCGGCGGACGTTGGCCCACATGGCCATGGTGACGGCCGGGTCGGAGCCGCGGAACTTGAAATCCCGCACGGTGCGGCGCACAAGGCGGAACCAGGTGCGCTTGAAGACGACAGCGTTTTCAAATTCCACGTCGCTGCGGGCGGAGACATAGAGCTTGAAGGCCTCCGGGTGCTTCTCGGTGATCATGTCGTTGAGCGCATGGATACCCTCGAAGACCACGACCTCGTCCTTCCCCAGCTTGAGGGACTTGGACGGCTCCTGGATGCGCATCTGGCGGGAGAACTCGTACTTCGGCACATAGATGCGCTCCCCCTTTGCCAGCTGCGTGAAGTGCATGTTGAGCAGCTCCATATCCAGGCAGAGCGGGCTCTCCAGGTCGATCTCCCCCTCCGGGGTGCGCGGAGCGGTCTCCCGGTCGACGGTCTTGAAATAGTCATCCATCGCCACATAGTGCGACTTCACGCCCCGCTTCTCGAGCGCCTGCGCGATCTTCATGGCCGTGGTGGTCTTGCCGGAGCCTGAGGGTCCGGACAGCAGCACGATCGGGCTGCGCGAGCGGTTGTTCAATATCAGTTCCGCCGCTGCTTCCACGCGGCTGTGGTAGCGTGCGTCGGCCTCCTCCATAAAGCCCTTCGGGTCGGAGACGGTGCGGAAATTCAGTTCTGAGAGCTGGTAAGCCATGTGATTCCCTCCTGTCGATAGAATTCGCCGATCTTCTCCTTGTCGGCGCAGGTCTTTTCGATGCTGTTGACGTATTCGAGCGGGTATTTCGGCGCCATGAGGCGGATGTTCCGGCCCTCGCCGGGGGCGATGAGCTTGGTGGAGCCGCCGCCGCCCATCGCGAGGATCGAGCAGAGCTCCTCCATGATGCAGATGTTATAGAGATTCTCATAGCCGGGCTTCGTCCAGCCGACGTTCTCAAAGCCGCCCGACATGAACTTCTGCCGGTAGAGATAATAGGGACTGTAGCCGGCGCCGCGCAGACGCGCCATCGCCTCGTCGAGCATGGCGGAGACCGCCTCGCCGTCCGGCAGCGCAGCGCCCTCGAGGGTGATGCGGCTGCCCTTTTTGAGCGAGAGCGTGTGCACGGTGATGTTTTCCGGCGCGAGCGAGAGCACCGCGTCGAGCGTATGGGAGAAGCCCGCAGGACTGTCCCCGGGCAGGCCTGCGATAAGATCCATGTTGACGCTCATTCCGCCTACCCTGCGCACCAGCTCCAGCGCGGAGACGATCTGCGCCGCGCTGTGCTTGCGGCCGATGGTCTCCAGCACGGCGTCCGACATGGTCTGCGGATTGACGCTCACGCGGTCGACCCCATTGGCGCGCAGAACACGCAGCTTTTCCTCGGTTATGGTGTCGGGCCGGCCGGCCTCGACGGTGTATTCCCGCAGATGGGAGAGGTCGAACTCCGCTTCCAGCCGCGAGCAGAGCCGCTCCAGCTGCGCCGCGGAGAGCGTGGTGGGCGTGCCGCCGCCGAAGTAGATCGACAGTACCCGCAGCCCCAGCGCCTTCACCTGTGCGGCGACGGCGGCGAGCTCCCGCTCCAGCGCCTCAAGAAAAGGCGGGATCAGCTTCATGCTCTTCTCCACGGACTGGCTCACGAAGCTGCAGTAGGAGCAGCGCGTCGGGCAGAACGGGATGCCCACATAGAGGCAGACGTCCTGCGGCGCCATGGAGCGCTCCGCCGCAAGGGTGTAGCGGCTCGCGTCCAGACAGAGGACGGCGCGTTCTGCGCTCACGTCGAACTCCTCGCGGAACTGCCGCAGCGCTTCCTCTTCGCCGAGGCCCTGCCGCTGCAGCGCGCAGAGGAGCTTGCCGGGCCGCACGCCCGTGAGCCCGCCCCAGGCGGGTCTGGCATGCCCCGCGGCGAGCGCTGCGCGGTACATGGCGTTCTTGACCAGTCGCTGGCATTTCCGATCCGTCTCCAGTTGAGAACGGAGCGCGTCGCTGCGGACAGCAGCACGGCCGTGAAAGCGCCGCCCGTCCCGGACGAGCAGGCAGGTCGCCGTCGTGAAGCGCGCGCCGCGGCTGAGCCGGATCTCCATCCGCTCTCCCTCCGGCTTCCCCGCCGGGTAGACGGGACGCTCGTCGGGATAGAGCGTCAGCAGCATCTGCTCCACCGCATATTTATATTCGTGATCCCGCAGATATAGCCTCATTCTTTTTTCCTTTGCCGAATCTTATGTCATTTTATCATTATATTGGTATATTGGTAATTATAGCAAATACGCTTTGAAAAAACAACGAGTTTTCCGCGTCATCTCGCCTTTTTTCGCTGTTTTCGCTCATTTCCGGGAATTCTTCCGTTCATCCCTTTCAATATTTCTTTTAACTTTTTTAATAATAAAGGCTTGAAATCGCCCAAAATATATAGTATTATAGTACCATAAGTTATAGAGTGGGGGATATTATCGATGTATCAGGTCGGAGATAAAATCGTATACGGGGAGAACGGTGTGTGCACAATCGTGTGCATCGCGCCGCTGAATGTCAGCGGCGCCTCGCGCGACAGGCTCTATTATCACCTTTCGCCGCTGATCGGGAGCGGGACCTATTTCGCTCCTGTGGACACTACGGCTTTCATGCGCCCCGTCATGAGCCGGGAAGAAGCCGAGGCTCTGATCGACCGCATGCCGGAGATCGAGCCAGCCATCTGCAAGGACAGCCGCTTCAATCACGTGGACGCGTTTTACAAGGATCTTTTCCGCACGCACAGCTGCGATGCGCTGGTCTCCATCGTCAAGGGGCTGCGGCAGCGCATGGGCGAGCGCAAAACCCGCTCGAGCCGCGCAGAATCGACGATGAAGCGCGCGAAGGACATGCTCAACGGCGAGCTCTCCGTCGCGCTGGATCTGGATCTGCGGGACGTGGATGATTACGTGCGCAGCCGCATCGGAGCGGGCTCCTGAGCCTTCCCTGTCAACAGCTGCAGCCAGGAAAAACCCCGGAACGATTCTCTTTGAATCGTTCCGGGGTTTTCTTCGTTTTAACGCAGGCGCGTCAGTCCGTCATCTCCGTGAGCAGCGTACCGATGCCCTCGATCTCGACGCGGATGACGTCCCCCGGCTCGATCCAGCGGCGCTTGTCCTCCCGCTGCTCGAGCGCAACACCGCTCGGCGTGCCGGTGAAGATGAGGTCACCGGGCTGGAGGCGCACATAATGCGAGGCGAAGGAGACGATCTCGGCGCAGGAGAAGATCATATCCGTGCTCAGGCCGTCCTGGCGGAGTTCTCCGTTTACATAACTCCGGATCGCGTGCGGCTCATCGGGGTCGAATTCGTCCGCCGTCACGATATAGGGGCCGCAGGGGCCGAAGCCGGGCATGTCCTTGCCGATGAGCCACTGGCTCGTGAGCATCTGCGCGCTGCGGCAGCTGAGATCGTTGCCGCAGGTGTAGCCGAAGATGCATTTCTTCGCCTCCTCGACGCTGACTCCCCAGGCCGTCATGCCGATCACAATGACAAGCTCCGCCTCGTAGTCGTAGCTCGTCTCCCAGGCGGGAAGCGAGACCTTTGCGCCGCTCGGAACCAGCGCATCGGGGAACTTGGAGAACAGCACCGGGTGCTCCGGAAGCTGCATATGGATGCCTTCTGTGTGCTTTTTGTAGTTGAGACCCACGCAGAGGATCTTCCCCGGACGCTCGACGACGTTGGCAAAGCGCGGGTTTTCCACAACGGGGAGACTTTCGTCTTCTCCATAGAGCCGCAGGCGTCCATGGCCGACTCCCGTGATGACATGCTCCATGCCGAACGGCATGCCCGCCTTCGCCGCGTCGATAATGCCGCGCGCAGTCACCAGGCCTACATGTACGCCCTCCGGCGTCTCGATCCTGCAGAGCTTCATGTGTATGTCTCTCCTTTCGGGTAATACAAGCGCGATCCCGCACAGCGGCGGCAGAACGCGCCGCCCCTGCAAGATTCAGCTTAGTTGAGGAAATCGCGCAGCTTCTTGGAGCGGCTGGGGTGGCGCAGCTTGCGCAGCGCCTTGGCCTCGATCTGGCGGATGCGCTCACGCGTGACCTTGAATTCCTTGCCCACTTCCTCGAGCGTGCGGGTGCGGCCATCCTCGATGCCGAAGCGCAGCTCCAACACCTTCTTCTCGCGCGGCGCCAGCGTGTCGAGCACTTCCTCGAGCTGCTCGCGCAGCAGGGAGAAGGACGCAGCCTCGGAGGGCTCGGAGGCATCCTCGTCGGGAATGAAGTCTCCCAGATGGGAGTCCTCCTCCTCGCCGATGGGGGTCTCCAGGCTGACCGGCTCCTGCGCAATCTTCAGGATGTCGCGCACCTTGTCGACCGGCATGTTCATCTCCTCGGCGATCTCCTCGGCGGAGGGATCGTGCCCCAGCTCCTGCAGGAGCTGGCGGGAGACGCGGATCGTCTTGTTGATGGTCTCGACCATGTGAACGGGGATGCGGATCGTGCGCGCCTGGTCGGCGATGGCGCGGGTGATCGCCTGGCGGATCCACCAGGTGGCATAGGTAGAGAACTTGTAGCCCTTGGTGTAGTCGAACTTCTCCACGGCCTTGATAAGGCCAAGGTTGCCCTCCTGGATGAGGTCGAGGAAGAGCATGCCGCGGCCGACATAGCGCTTGGCGATCGAGACGACCAGACGGAGGTTGGCTTCGGTCATGCGGTGCTTGGCGTTCTTGGCCTCCTTGATCTGTCGGCGCAGCGCCTCCATCTCGGCCTTGTGCGCCTCGGGCAGCTCGGGCCGCTCTTCGGCGTGGGGCTCGATCCCGGCTTCGCGGATCTGATGGAGAAAACGCTTGTGATCCTCCGCGCTGAGAGAGAGCTCCTTCAGCACGGCCTCGACCTCCGCGGGCACGCCGCCGCTGTCGCGGACGATTTCAAGCAGCGTCTGCTGCACAGCCTTCTCGTCGATGACCATGCTCTTGGCGAGCTCCAGCTCCTCCTCCGCGGTGAGCAGGGGCACCTTGCCGATCTCCTTGAGGTACATGCGCACCGGATCGTCGGTGGAGAGGCTGTCCATCATCGAATCCGTATCGGTGAGCTCCTCTGCGGCCTGCTCGATCTCCACGAGCTCCTCCGCGTCGGGCAGATCCTCGTCGATCGGGGGCAGATCGTCGGGAACGTCCACTTCGATGCCGTTCTGCTCCAGGGTCTCATAGAATTTGCTGATGCGGTCGCCGTCGAGGTTCATCTCCTCCAGGCACTCGAGCTCCTTGGCCGAGATCTTGCCGTTTTTCCGGCCCTTCTCGAGAAGCTCGGCCAGGCGCTCCTCCGGATTCTTGACGGGCTCCGGATTCTCCTTCTTCTTGGCGGCGCGTTTCCTGGGCTTGGGCAGCTCCGTCTCCGTCTGGGAAGCCAGATCGTTGGCGGACGCCTCCTCCAGAAGCTTGTCTGCCATGCTCTCCAGTTCTTCCTCGGTGAAATTGTGGTTCTCGTTCATCTGTGGGTACCCCTTTCGTTTTCTCTGTCATTCTCTGCATGCCTGCGCATGTCAAGGGTGATCTCGCACCGTCTGTCACAGGCGGGCGATTATTATTTTTGTTAAGTCCAAGGATCCTGCTGCTTGCAGCTTTCCTTGCTTCAGCCGTCCTTATAGCCTTTTCCGCTCCGGCGGTACTTGTCCGCCTGTTCGCGCAGGCTCAGGGAGCTCCCGCCGCCGGCGCTCTCGCGGATCTTGCGGATGTAATCCCGCATCGCCTGCTCGCTGTTGGCCAGGCGCTCGGGCTTGTCCTGCAGGGAGATGAGCAGGCTGAGCTGTTCGCTGCTCAGCACCCCGCTCAGCATGGCGGGATTCACCGATTCATGCCGCGCGATGCGCTCGCGCAGGACATGGTAGATCTCCCGCAGCGCCGGCGCGGTGAACTCCTCCTCCCCCGGCAGCTCCAGCTTGACGCCGAGCTCCGGCTCGAAGGACAGCAGACGGATCACGCCCTCCTCCCCGACCGCGGAAGAGAGATTGTCATAGCGCGGCTTCTTCTCGCCGGAGGCCGGGCGCTTTTCCACGCGCATCGCCTCGCGCTGCTCGCTGCCGCGCGCATGGCGCAGCAGGCGCTTGTGCCGCGCCTCCACGTCGGTCAGCACAGCCTGCTCCTTGACCTCCACCATGGCGGCGAGCTTCGCCGCGTAGATCTCCCGGCGGGTGGATTCCGGCAGCCGTGCCACGATGTCATAGGCCTCGTCGAGGAAGGCGAGCTTCTGCTCCGTGTCGCTGAGGTCGTAGTTTCGGGCGAGGGTATTCAGGCGGTAATCCACCTGGTTTTCCGAGCCCTCCAGCAGCTTGCGGAAGGCCTCGGCGCCCCTGGTCTTGATAAACTCATCCGGGTCCTTGGCGCCCGTCATGCGCAGCACGCGCACCTTGAGGTCGAGCTTTTCCAGGATGCCGATGGCGCGCTGGGAGGCCTTGAGGCCCGCGCCGTCGCTGTCGTAGGCGATGATGACCTCATTGGTGTAGCGCGAGATGAGCCGCGCCTGCTCCGCGGTCAGCGAGGTGCCGAGCGAGGCGACGGCGGAATCGAAGCCCGCCTGGTGCAGCGACACCACGTCTATGTTGCCCTCTGTGAGAAGAATATATCCGCTTTTTGATTTTTTCGCAAGATTCAGGGCGAAAAGGTTGCGGCTCTTGTTGAACACGAGGGTCTCGGGGCTGTTCATGTACTTGGGCTCCCCGTCGCCGAGGATACGGCCGGAAAAGCCGATCACGTTCCCGCGCACATCGATGACGGGGAACATGAGACGGTTGCGGAAGGTGTCGTAAAAGCCGGCGGACTTGCCGCGGCGCACCAGCCCCGCGTCCGCCAGCTCGAGGTCCGTAAAGCCCTCGGCGCGCATGGCCTTCTCAAGACTGTCCCAGCTGTCTGGCGCGGCGCCCAGGCCGAAGCGGCGCGCGACCTCCGGGGAGATCTGCCGCCGGGCCATATACTCGCAGGCGGCGCGGCCGCCCTCGGTCGAGAGCTGGCTGTAGAAAAAGCGCGCAGCCGCCTTGTTGAGCGCGAGCATCCTGGCGCGTCTGCGGCTCTCGGCGTCGTTGGTCTCCTCGGGCAGCGTCATGCCCGCACGGCGCGCGAGGAAGGCCACGGCGTCGCGGTAGCCGAGATTCTCAATCTCCATGATGAAGCTGATGACGCCGCCGCCCTTGCCGCAGCCGAAGCAGTGGTATATCTGCTTGTCCGGCGAGACGGAGAAGGAGGGTGTCTTCTCGCTGTGGAAGGGGCAGAGGCCGAAGAGGTTGGCTCCGCTCTTCTTGCCCAGGCGCACATAGGAGGACACGACGTCAACGATGTCGCTGCGCTCGACCAGCTCCTCTATGAACTTTTCCGGGATGGGCAAGGCGCTCGCCTCCTCTCTCTGTTTTTCTCAGCGGTCGGCCGGGGCCGACCTTGCCGCTCACTTCACGCTCCAGGCAAAGGGGATGAACAGCTCGCCGTATTTCTCCATGGCGTAGCCGTCGGTCATGCCGGAGATATAGTCGCAGGCGGCGCGGCCCACGCCCTCGCGCTCGGCGATGGGGTGAAGATCCTCCGGCAGCTTCTCCGGGTGCGTGCAGTAATAGCCGTACAGGCGCTCGAGAATCCCGTCCACCTTGCTCTCCTCGCTCTTGGCGATGGGATTGGTGTAAACGTCAGAATACATAAAACGATGGAAAAAGTCAAATGTCTGCTGCATTTGGGGGGACATGCGGAGCTCGCCGCCGCCGGAATTGGCGATCAGGTCGCTGATGAAGGCATTGATGCGCTCGCTGTTGCGCTCACCGCAGCCGAGGCGGATCTGCTCCGGCACAGCCTCCGCCGTGAGCAGCCCCGCGCGGATCGAATCGTCCAGGTCGTGATTGATGTAGGCGATGCGGTCGCAAAGGCGCACGGCGATCGCCTCCAGCGTGTCGTCCTCCGCGCCATAGGTGTGGTGGAGGATGCCCATGCGCGTCTCATAGCAGAGGTTCAGCCCCTGCCCGTCGCGCTCGAGCCGGTCCACAACGCGAAGGCTCTGTTCGTAATGCTTGAAGCCGCCCTCGTAGATACGGTTGAGCGCGCGCTCGCCCGCGTGTCCGAAGGGCGTGTGACCCAGGTCATGCCCCAGGCCGATGGCCTCGGCGAGATCCTCGTTGAGCCCGAGCGCGCGCGCCACCGTGCGCGCCAGGCGCGTGACCTCGAGGGTGTGCGTCAGGCGGGTGCGGTAGTGGTCCCCCTCAGGCTGCAGGAAGACCTGCGTTTTATGCTTGAGGCGGCGGAAAGCCTTGCTGTGCGTGATGCGATCCACATCCCGCTGGAAGCAGGTGCGGATGCTGCATTCCTCCTCCGGATGCAGTCTCCCCCGGGAGTTCTCCGCCCGAACCCCGTAGGGCCCGATCAGCATTCGCTCAAGCTTCTCCCGCTCTCTCCGCGGACAATCCATGGCGCAGCCCTCCCCATTTTTTCTTTCATATACTTATTACGACGCAAAGCGGCTTTTCCCTTTTGTTCCCGTGAATTTTTTTCAAAAAAGTTTTTTCCCCTGTCCCTATTCTTATTCCATTCTCAAATATTTTGTGTTATACTCACAAAATGTAGAGAAAAAGCCGAGTGCAAAACGCAATATTTTGTTTCTTTTCTGTCATCTTCCCTTCGGAGGTATCTTCTATGAGAGCGATCTGGAAACGCGGCGCAGCCCTTCTTCTGCTGTGCTGCCTGCTTATGAGCATCACGGTGAGCGCATCTGCGCAGGAGGCGGACGTTTTGCCCGCAGAGGCGCCCGCAGAGGAGAGCGCCGCGCCCGCCGAATCGCCCGCGCCGTCGGACGCCCCCGCCGTACTCACGGCGACCGCGGCGAAGAGCTACGCAGAGTTCTTTGTCTCAAAGGACGGCAGCGACGAGAGCGGCGACGGCAGCGAAGCGAAGCCCTTCGCAAGCCTTGCGAAGGCCGCTGAGGCCTCCAATGCCGCGGCGGACAAGGCCGTGTACATCATCGTGCTGACGGATCTGGAGCTCCGGAACGTCGCCCGCTTTGCCGGGAAGGACGTGACGATCCAGGGCGACAACGGCCAGAAGCTCCTCACCCGTGCGGAGAATTTTGCTCCGGCGCAGGACGAGACGCGCGGCAGCTACAACCCCGCGCTCATCGAGATGGGTACGCTCGGCCGGAGCGGGCAGACCGCAGGCTCCCTGAAGCTCGAGAACATCGTGCTCGATGATGCGGGACGCAGCGCGGGCCGGCAGTTTGTCCCGGCAGTGGACAAGAACACCGTCAACACCGAGAAGGTGCAGGACGCCATGATCGCCGTCTATGACAACGGCAAGCTCACGCTCAGCGCCGGTTCGGAGCTGCGCAATTTCGGCGGCCTCTCCGCCATTCGCCTGCTCGGAAGCTCCGCGCTGGACATGGAGCAGGGCAGCGCGATCCTGGACAACCTTGAGGGACTCGGCAGCCGGGAGATCGAAGCGCAGGAGGCTCCGAAGGCGATCCTCAGCGACGCGGGCGCGCTCGTGAAGTTCTTTGAGGACGCGCATGTGACGGATCGCGGCGTGACCAGACCCGCCGAAGAAAAGAAGACGGACCAGGATGAGAAGGCCGTGCCTGAGGCAGAGGAAAGCCCCGCTCCGGAAGCCTCCCCCGCCCCCTCCTCCGGTCTGCTCGGCCTGGAGCCGTCCAATCTGGGCGGCGACGGAACGAGCCTTGTTGCGCTGGAGTTCAGCGGCCCCGAGACGCTGACGCGTCTGGAGGACAGCAGCCTGACCTTCTACAAGGTGGACTACACCTTGACCTTCACTGTGAGCGACACGGTCAAAAATGTAATTGAGAAGGCAAAGCAGGCCGGCATCACTGCCAGCTGCAGCGGTGTGATCACGATCACGCTCGATGAGCGTCTGGAGTTCACGACACTGCGTGAGAGCGTGCTCACGAGCAGCGTCTTTGAGCTCGATGGCGAGCCGAGCTTTGACAGCGAGAGCCATGTGCTTACCGCGAAGTTTAAGCTGAAGGAGGATTTCGAGGGGCACCTCTCCGAGCTCACCGAGCCCATGACTTTCAGCTGCCCGGCTGATCTCTCCGCGCTGAAATTCGAGGAGAGCACCCCGGAGGAGGACAAGTACCTCACGTCCTCCGCGCTTGTCACGCTGAACTATGCGATCGAAGGCAATACCAACACCTACACCACCGACCCCAAGGAAGCCAAAACCAAGATGCTCGGCCTGGGGATCTGCATGGTCAGCTACGACCCCAACGGCGGCGCCGGCGCGCCGGAGGCGGAGCGGGTCTCCGCGCAGAACGCCTACAAGCTCAAGACCGAGCCCGCCCCCACGCACGAGGACATTGACGGCAAGCCGGTGGTCTTCATCGGCTGGACTGAGACGAAGGACGGGACGATCTACACCCGGGACAGCGAGAACAAGCCCGACACCGTGGAGACCGTGAAGGTCACGCTGGAAAATAACCTCCTGAACCCGAAAGTCGTCTATGCGGTTTACGGCTATGACGAATACGGTGAGGACGGCCCGGACGGCGTCGCCGACGTGCTGCAGGAATTTGTCACGCTGCGTTATGACCCAAACGGCGGCAAGGGCGGCCCGGAGCCGCAGGTCAAGCTGGCCGGCACGGTGGGCGCAAAGTTTGACATTGCCCCCGAGGAGCCCACGCTCGATTACTACACCTTCCAGGGCTGGAGCAAGGATCCCGCGGCCACCGAGGCCAAGTACAAATACAACTCCGAAAAAGCCTCCCAGAAGGACATTCTGATCACGGAAGACACAACGCTCTACGCCGTCTGGCAGGAAAACCCCAGCTACACGCTGACCTATAACGCCAACGGCGGCAGCAATCCCCCCGCGGCGCAGTCGCAGGTGAGTCTCTACGTCGGCGGCGACTACGTCGCCTACATGACCATTACGAACGCCGCGCCCAGCCGTCCCGGCTACAGCTTTGCGGGCTGGGGCACCGCACGCCGCGGCAACGCGGAGTTCTTCGCCGGCGAGGACGTTGAGCTCAGAAACGGCAACGTGACGCTCTACGCCATCTGGACGCGCAACGGCCAGACGCCCGGCGGAACCAACGGCGACACCTCCAATCCCAAGACCGGCGACACGGTGCAGCCCGTGCTCTACGGAATGCTTGCGGGCTTCACGCTCCTCTCCGCCGCTGCGCTGGCGATCCTCCGCCGCCGCCTGAAGCGCGACTGAGCAATCGTTACCGATAACCGAAAAACGGACACTTCCGGGAGAGGTCTGTTGCAAAATAAGGATGAGCGCGTAAATGTCTGAGTTCGTAGGGGCGGCGGCTCTGCCCCGCCCGGCGGCGCTACAGTATACACGCAAAAAATGTTCGGCGAATTCGCAGATTGTACGAATACGCCGAACATTTTTGCCATTCATACAGCTTGATGCTGCCGGGAGGGCACAAGGCCCTCCCCTGCGAGGCAAGCAGGGCTTTAACATTTTGCAATAGTCCTTTCTTGACCTTTACGGGGACTGCTGCAGGCGGAGGGTCGATTGACTGTCCCGGCAGGCAAAGCTATAATCCTTTCAACAAACAGGAGGTTGTAAAGATGATTTCCCTCTGTCCACAGGAATAGCAAGCATGGGGTTCCAAGAATCCGCACAGACAGCCGAAACCGGTGTGACCGTAATGATCACACCGGTTTCATTTTTAGCCGGTAAACGATGGCATCCGTGCACCATCCTTACGGAGTGTGCCTCGGGGAAGAATCTCTTTCTTGCATTTTCTTTCCGATTCACGCGTTTTCTGTCGCATGTCGCTTCTTTGTCAGGAGGCCGACCATAGCCGCATCCAGCAGCGCAAGCGCCAGAAACAGCAGCGGCATCCAGGCAAAGGACGGCGTGCGCAGCCTGCAGGCGAGCAGACCGGCGATCGCTGCGACCAGAGAGAGCGCAAGCAACACTGCCGCTGCGCGATGCACGCCCAGGATCAGCAGCGCGAGCGCCAGCACCGCCAGCACGGCGGACAGCACCAGCAGCACGTATACCAGGCGCAGCATAGGGAGCTCTGCCTTCAGCTCGGCGGACTCCTCGGCGAGGAGAAGCTCCGCGGCGTCGCAGACTTCCGCGACTGTGGCGCCGCCCCCGGCGATCCCGGCGATCCGGCTGTCCCGCATCAGCGCGTCCAGCCCTGCCTTGAGGCGTTCGTTCTTATCGGTGTAGTCGTTCAGGAAGCTCATGTCCTCGGCCAACTGCGCCCGGTTTTCCTCCAGGGTCTCGCGGCCTTCCGCGAGGGCGTCCTTCCCGGCGTTCAGCTGGTTTTCCCCGTCTGCGATCTGTTCGGCGCCCTCGGCCAGCTGCTGGCGGGCGTAGTCCAGAGCCTGTTTGCCCGCGGCCAACTGCGCCTCCGCCTCGTCCAGCTTCTGCTTGGCTTCTGCGAGCTGGGCATAGCCGTCGTCCAGCTGTTGCTTACCCGCAGCCAGCTGCTGCTCGGCCTCCGCGATCTGCGCCGCGCCGTCAGCCAGCGCCTGCTGCCCGGCCTGGTACTCGCTGACGATCTGTGCCAGAGAATAGCCGGTGCTGCCGAGCTGCGTCTCAAAGGCGGCTCTGGCTGCCTCCACCTGCACCGCCAGGATTGCCGCAGTGACCAGATCCCCGGCAGCCACGGCCTCGTCATAGCGGCTCTGCATCTGCTGGTAGCGGGAATAGAGCGGCATGATCAGATTATAAACAGGCTGGATCGCGTTCAGCCGCGCCTCGCCGGCGGCATACTGTTCCTTGGCGGCGTTAAGCTGCGCAAGGCCCTCGTCATAGGCGGCCTGTCCGACGGCCAGCTGCTGCTCGGCCTCGGCGTAGGCAGCCTTGCCCGCCTCATACTGCGCGAGCCCCGCCTCATACTGGGCAAGCCCCGCTTCATACTGCGCCTCTCCGCTGGCATACGTCGCCTTGGCGGCATCCAGGCTCTGCTCCCCCTCGGCGATTTTCTCCTCGCCCTCTGCAAGCTGTTCCCCACCTACACTGTCGGTGACCAGATGGGTGGCGAAGCTCAGCTTGGCCTCGTCGTAGCTCTCCTTGTCCAGACTCATCTCGACCGCCAGCTCGTGCAGCTCGGCGACCTGCTCAGAGATCGTCTCATTTTGCGCAAGCTTCTCGTTGAGCTCATCCTCCGCGTTCTGCAGGAGCCTCGCGCCAAAGACAACAGAGAAGATGGCCGCGGCGGCCAGCGCCGTCGCCAGGGCGGGGCGCAGGAAGCTCCGCAGCTTTTCCCCGGCGGCGCGCAGCGTCGTGCCGCGAATGAAGCCGTCACCCAGTACGAGGATCTGCGGCAGCGCGAAGTTGACGAAGAGCAGGGAGATGGCGGTGCCGGTGCCGACATAGTACCCCATGCCCGCGATCACGCACTGGGAGACACGCGCGCCGATCAGCAGGCCGGCCGCCACCATCATCGTTCCCGAGGTAATGACCGTCGGGAAAGCCAGGTTCAGCGTCTCGACGATGGCATCCCGACGATCCCTGCCCCCGTCGCGCAGGCTGATGTAGCGCGAGGAGATGACGATCGCATAGTCGATGTTCGCGCCCATCTGGATGGCCGTGACGATCAGGAAGCACATAAAGAACACATACTTCCCCTGCCAGGCAGGTATGGCAAAGTTCAGCCAGATGCTGCCCTGAATGACCAGGATCAGCAGCAGCGGCATGCCCACGGAGCGGAAGGTCAGCAGCAGGATCAGCATGACCAGCACCAGAGACAGCACCGTGACCGTGGTGTAGTCCTTGCGGAAGCTGTTGTTGAAATCGTTGGCGGAGACGGCGTTGCCCGTCATCACCGCGCCCTCGGGATAATACTGCGCGGCGAGCACGTGCATCTTGTCGAGGAAGTCAAAGGTCTCGTCTCCCTGCTCGGGGAGGTCGACATAGACGAGCATACGGCTGTAGTTCTCGCCCTGGAGCTGCTCCTGTGCCATGTGCAGCCTGGCATAGAGCGACTCTACCAGCTCCGCCTGCTCCTGCGGGATCTCCACCGAGGAAGCGGCATCGCTCTCGAGCAGATCATGGATGGAGAGGAACAGATCGAGCAGCGGCGCGCGGTAGGACGCGATATCATCCGTGACGGCGGCCAGATCGTCCTGCCCTGCCGCGTAATAGGCGAAGAGCGCCTGCGCCGTGATCCTGTCCACCCCGGAGAGCTCCATGAACTCCCGCATATCCACGCTGTCGCCCAGGCGATAGCCGTCCATGGCCTCGAGCCCGGCGAGGCTCAGCACGCTGTTGATCTCCGGGCAGGCGGCGTAACGGTCGGCAAGCGCCATCTCCTTCTCGTAATCGCCCGACGGGACCATGACGGCGATCAGATTGTTCTTGCCGAAGCTGGCCTCAATATCGGCTTTTGCCAGGTCTTCCTCGTTTTTGTGGGCGTTTTCGATGACGGACATGGCGTAGCCGTAGCGGGTCTGGCCGAGGCCCAGATAGGCAAAGATCACCAGAGCGAGGAACAGGGGCGGGATGACAAAGCGCGTCAGATACGCGAATTTGCCCGCGAAGGAGATTTTCGGCACAAAGCTCTTGTGCCGGGTCTTGTCCATCAGCCTGCCGAGCAGCATCAGCATGGCGGGCATAAAGAGGAACACCGTCAGCAGGCTGCACACGATGGCCTTGATGAGGGCGACGCCCATATCCAGGCCAAGGCGGAATTCCATGAAGGTCATGGCGAGCAGGCCGGCGACAGTAGTCAGGCTGCTGGCGCTGATCTCGGGGATCGAATGCGACAGGGCGGAGACGACGGCCTCCCGGATGGGCAGCTTTTCGTGTTCTTCCTTGTAGCGGTTGCAGAGGATGATGGCATAGTCCACGCTGAGCGCGAGCTGGAGCACCACCGCGACGGCGTTGGAGACAAAGGAGATCGTTCCCATGAAAAAGTTGGTGCCCATATTGATGATCGCCGAGGTCAGGAAGGTGGCCAGGAACACCAGCACCTCGGCATAGGTGGACGAGGTGAAGAGCAGCACCGCGACGACCACGATCACAACGATCACCAGTACGCCGGCCATTTCGGTGACGATGATCTCGTTCAGAGTGCTGAAGGAATCGGAGTGGAAGGAATAGGTATAGGCGCCGAGCGCGTCCTTTACCCGCGCCGCGCCGTCGATGGCGGCCTGATCCGAGGCTGTGCCGCTGAAGGTTATATTATAGAGCGCCTTGTTGTCGCGGAAGTGCTTGGCGCTGCCGTCATAGTTCACCAGGGTGACGCCCTCGGTCTCCGCGAGCAGGTCGGCGATGCGCTGCGCTTCCTTCTCATCGACATTCTCCACCATGATGTCCGCCGTGGCGTAGGTGCGGAATTCCTCGTTCATGATCGTGATGCCGCGCTTGGACTCGGCGGAGTCCTGCAGATAGGCGGTGATGTCGTTCTCAACGTTTACCCAGGAGATGGAGAAGCAGGAAAACACGATCAGCGCCGCGAAGACGACCAGGAACAGGCTGCGCAGGCGCACGATCCCCTTCGCCGTACGGATCATAAAGCTTCTGTTGTCCATTCTGTTCTCACTCATGCTGTGACCTCAGTATTCAGCGCCTCGCGGCGTAATAGCTGGGCTTCAATCCTGCCCGGCGAAGCGCGTCGAATCAATCTGATCTTTATTTTATTGTAAATCTGACGGAAGATGATGTCAAGGAATACCGTCGTCCGCGTCGGGACGCGAACATTCCAATCAAAACCAGCACTGAAGTGGTGGTTTGCATGAGCCCTAGAAGGGCAATGTACAGGCAGAACCCCTCAAGGGGCATTGAAGTTTGGCTCACGCATTACCTTTACAGGCCTCCGCTAAAGCGGCCTGTTTTTATGCCTACTTATTCTTGCGACCCGTAAACGGGTCCACAAATTCTTTCA
>OCVV011012667.1_pt1 | contig 18109 bp, 1 predicted proteins | sample 1539721 | NCBI WGS metagenome assembly OCVV01 (sample SAMN02144230, study PRJEB22623) | gut metagenome | biome: sheep rumen | host: Ovis aries | place: New Zealand | reverse complement strand
ATATTAAATAATAAATTATTAATATATAACATTAATTATCATAATTGAGTCTCAAGCAATGCTTAGAGAAAGATTTATATTTCCTTCTTTTGCTAATGAAATAAGACTATCAATTTTATCAATAAAATCTTGCTTTGCATTACCTTTTGATAATATTTTATTTTTGAAATTATTTAATACATTAAAAGCAGATTCAGATGAGGAGCCTAAAGTTTTGGCCCGAATTGCGCTTTCGATTCTTGCGAAATTTTTCAAGAAATCATTTTGAGTATAATTCTCATTTTTCTCTAAATTATTAAATTCATATAGATCTTCTTTGAATAAACTAGCCTGAGGATGCTCTATTCCATTTTTATCAATATAAACAGTTTCATTAGCTGTTTCTCTGCAATAAGGTGCACCAACTGATAAGTCAACCTTTCCTCCGGTATCTATTATGAAAATTGATACAAACTCTAATTTAATATTATTTATTAGTTTTTTCATTTCTTGATCGCTTTTTTTAATAAAATTTAAAGGCACTTCCCCATCCGTCACAATAACTAAATGCTTGAAATCATTATTTATTTGTTCTTTTAATATTAATGCAATTTGACTTGAATCTGTACCACCATAGCCAGATTTATCGTAAATTATTTTCATTATTTCTTCACGTTTGACTCCTTTCCTACCTTCTGACCAAATGTAAATAGAATCGCCTCTATCTTCTTTATAATATAAAGGCAAAATTTTTTTCCCTAAATAGTCATGATAATTCGTTTTATTTTTAATAGAACCACTATAATCTATTGCAATTAGAGTTTTCAACTTAAGTGCGTCTTCTTTTTTTATTGTTTTAATTTTAAATAATAATTCACTACATTTATCTTTGGGATCAAATTTATGATCAACTAATTTTGGTCTCATTAATTTTGGGTCTTTACCATTCATCCAATGATAATCTATTCTTGCTATCCATCCGACCATATTTTGAACTAATTTAGCTGTATAAGGATTTTTTAAATCAGATAAAAATTTAGTATAAGAATTATCAATTATTATATCTCCATGTCCTTCTATTCCAACATAATATAATGAATTAACTCCTCCTTCATTATCTCTTGAAAAAATATAAAATGGTTTAACTTTTTCTTCGTCATAATCAGTATAGCTTAAAGTAATTCCTTCATTAATTGATGAAAGACCATGGCCTATAATGGATCTTTCATATGCATCTATAATTGACCTTTTCCTAGTAAAAGTACCTGGTGAAGATAAATCGCCCTGATCATTTCCAATCATCTCTTGACCTCCTTGATGAATTCCTTTTAATTGGAAATTTGCTTTATCATATTTTCCAGGAAATTTTATCATTTCCAAAAATAAATTTGTTTGAAAAAAAAATGGATCATTTTCATTAAATAATAAAACTCCTCCTCCATTTTTCCAGAACATTTCTAATACTTTTAAAAATTGAATAACATACCTTGATTGTTCTGCTTGATCTTTAATTTTATCATCAGGTGGTAAAACAGCATAATTAGGCCCATTCATTACCATAGCAGCGAAATATTTACAACATCCTTTTATATTTTCATCCTCAGTTGTTAATTCAATTATCGCATCGACATAATTTTTGACTATTTTTATTTCCACTCCATAATAATCTAATAATGATTTAATGCATTTATCACATCCATTATAAGGCTCTTTTATATATTTTTCATCTACAAATTTTTTTTCAGTTTTATCCATTTCACAATTCCAAAGCATTACTATTAATAATTTTTGTCCTTTTAAGCAATTTTCCGAAAAAGAAGGCTTGATATATACCTTTTCTTTATATATTTGTGATTCATTCACTTCTAATTCTTCTTCGTCTTCTTCATTATATAAAGGAAGCGATTCTGGTACGAATTTAATTTTATATAAATATTCTTTAAGTTTATAGTATTCTGGCTTTTCGATTATATCTTTAATTGCTTCTTCCGATGGTATGATATTGTTTATATTCGAAAATATTTCTGTATGAGGCATTTCTTTACAAGGGCAATTTATTTGCCCAAAGAATCCACCTATTGCATCAATTAAATTATTTGGATTTTGAGAGAAAATAACATTTGTGAAAATTTTTTCTAAACCATATGGACATATACCTACACCTATTCCAAAAACATTTATTCCCTTATTTTCACATAATTTAACTTTCTCCAAAATTACTTTTTGTTCAGGTAGAGAAAATAATCCATCAGTGATTACGAATATATAATTAGTTGTTTCATTCCTTCTTATATTATTTAAATCATAAGCAACTTTTATTGCACTGGCTAAATCAGAATAATATAATGGGGAAAGAGAAGCATATAAACTGCCCCAAATTGATGATTTTTCACTTAAGGCAATAGAAGTACTTATATCTGAGCAAATAACAATAGGATCTTGGAGGCCGGTTACAACTAAATCAAAACTAGGTAATTCAGAGAAGCTTAAAATCGATAGTAAAATCCTAATTGTATCTAAATAATGATCTGATGCAAAATTATTCAAGCATGATATTGAAGTATCGATTACAACTGTAATTCCATAATTTTTAATAAATCCTCCATCTAATTCTTTATAAAACATGGGATTAGGTGTTGGATTTAAATAATATTTAAAGAAAGCATCCATATCTATTATATTTCCTTTTGTGGATAATACATATTGTGTAGGTAAATTAGGAGGAAATATTATATCTAAAGAAGATAAATTCATATTCTCTTTTCTTTCCTTGAATTTTTTTGTAAACTGCTCAATGTTTTCAATTATTTTCTGTGGATATTTTGTTTCAAAAATTTTATTTTGATGCTTAGAATATAATTGAACATCGATATCTCCTTGTCTTATATCAATATTATTATAATGATGCTCAACTTTTTTAACGTATGGCTCTTTAAATTTATTATAATCATTTGATTTTATTATTCTTTCAATGTTACTAATAGTATTTTCAATATATTCGTTAGATAATTGATTATTTTCTAGTTCAAATTTTGGTTTTTGATTATTGCAATTTTTAATATAATCATTCATTTCTTCTTCATCTAACTTTCTTGATAAACAAGCACATAAATTTTTTGATAATTCTTTCTTAAATTTATCATCTATTTTTTGTTCGAAATACATAACTTTTACTATCGAAGAATAGTTTATATCTTTAAGATTTTTAAAAGGTTCCCAAATTTCTTCTCTCAAATATTGTATTATTTCTTTGTTTTTAAATTTTGGCTCAGTAAATAAAAATAAGAAGGAATGCTTAATATTATTAAAAAATTTTTCTGCCCATTTTTTCCTTAATTTTAATTCTTTATCTAATCCATTTGATATCATTATAAATACTCTATTAGCTCCAATTTTATGCATTGTTTTAAAATTTTCAATAGCATAATGGATACAAGATGCATAATGAGTCATTAATCTCGGACAATAAATAGAATCTATCAACATTTGAAAATATTTATTATCATGTGCATCATTAATAGTTTTTAATTCTATTTTAAATTCATAATCAGCAACTAATCCAATACTATATTTTATTTTTAAAGCATTCAAAGCCATGGCAATACCGAAAACTAAAATTACATTGAAATATTTTCCTTCTTTGGATATATATCTGCTACAATCTATTAATAAATTTACTTCTAATTCTTTAAAAGGAATGTATTCTTTTAAATTTTTTTTTGATATTTCATTTATTATAGCCGCTGATATTGGAGTGCTAATACTAATTATATTAAATAATTCATTTTCTTTATTTTTACTTTCATCTTTTATATATTCTGAAATATTATGAGGAATTTTAGGACTATTATCTAATTTTATATTGGAATTAATATCTATTTCTTTTATTTGTTCAATAATTCTTTTGATTTGTTCATCTAATTCAGTTTCTGGTATATTGGGATTAATATCTAAAGGATTTTGAAGGTTATTTAATTCTTTTTTATCTTCACTAGAGCATTTAAAAGCTTTTATTTTCTGAATTTGGTCATTTTTTTCTTTTAATTTTTCTTTTTCTTTTTCTTCTTCATCTTTGTTATCAAATAGGTCATTTTTTTCATCTTTTTTAGGATAATCATCATAAACAATATTTTTCTCTACTAACTTGTATATGCTTGTGTCAATATTAGTAGAATCAATAGTTTTTATTTTATTTGTTTTATTCTTATCTTCATCTGGATTTATATCTTTTTCATTCTCAACTTTATCATTTTTAATTTCATTTACTTCTGAATAATTATCATGATTGTTATTACTTTCATTTTTATTTTTTTCTTTTCTTGGTATATATTGAAATCCAAGTATTTTATTTGCAGCAAAAATATTATTATCTATTGAATTCAATGTTTTCCATTTTTTTATATCCAATTTATATTCTGGCTTTTTCTCAACAACATAAACTTTATTCAATGTTTTTTTATTTAATTTTAAATTTGGAATTAATTCATTGAAATTTGTTTTTCCTTTAACAAATTTCAGTAGCATATCGTTCATTGATTCTTTAAAGTCATTTATTACTTTATTAATTAAGCATTTATCTTCTTTAATAAAATCTAAATCCTTAAATGACAAAGTCATTTTAACAAATCTATTTGCAAGATTTTGATTAAGTTCCTCTTTTTCTTGCTGATTTAATTTTTCATTATAAATTAATTTAATAATATGTAAAGGTAAAATATTGGTGTCAGAAGTATATTTTGTATAAAAATCAATAATTTCTTTTATATTAGAAAATTCCATATTAAAATTTAAATCTGATTTAAATTCGGGAGGTTCACCGCTAAAATTATCTTTATCTGGTTCAGCTACTTTAACTATTTTTTGTTCATCTTTTTTGATTAATTCACTCTGAGTTAATTGAGGCTTTTCTTTATCATATATTATATAAATATTTTCTTTCTTTTCAGTATTTGGCTCTTTTTGTAATTTTTTTATTTGTTCGATTATTTGCTTTAAATTTCCTGAATTTTCTTTGGCTTTTTTTTGGTCATAGATATAATAATTGCTTCTTAGATTTTTGCATTCTTCCTTTAATTTTATTTCTTCGACATCTGTTCCAAAATAAGTATTATTTTTAAATTTTTTCCTATTATTTTTAAAGAATTTATAAAAAAATAAAATTATATCAAAATAAATATGTTTTTCTTTATCATTTATCTTTTCTTTGAGTTCTTTATATATATTTCTTTCTTCTTCTATAAAAAATATATCTAGTTCATTTCCTAAATAATTGAATAAATTCTCATTTTTTGTAATAAAAAAAGCTAAATCTGAAAAGTCAAAATAGCTTAAATATTTCAAGTTTTTAAATTTATTTTCAATATTTTTTTTGGAATTTTTTAGTTCTTCTAGTTTTTTCAATTTAAATTGTTCATTATTTACTTCATTTTCCCAATCTTTAAATACTTCTTCTTCAATACTTTTTAAAAAATCAAGTAAAATTTTTTGCTTTTCACAATAAAAAGAAGCAAATAGCGCAATTTCATAAGCATTTTCATTTGAATCATGCTGATTATAATATTTTTTTGCATTAATATCATTTCCTTTATTTTTTTTAATATTTCCATCTTTATCGATATGATAATAATAATTATCAATAATATTTTCGTAACATGTAACAACATATAGAGGTAAATCTGATTGAGAATTATTTGTTTGAGTATTTGGATATTTAAAATTAAATTGGATATATTTAATTTGAGTTTGATTATGGCTAAAAGAGTATATTACCGATTTATTGAATTTATTTATATTACTATCTATCAAATTATTAATATTATCCTCTTTTTCAAATTGTTTTTTATTTTCATCATAAAAATAAATATCAAAATCTTTCGCAATATTAGTGATACTATTAATAGTAAGTTTTTCGCCTTCTTTTATAAAAAATTTTGTCTTAATCTTATTCTCAAAAGTTATATCAATTCCATTTAATTTTAATGATATTTCTTCAAAATCTCTTTCAACTAAAAATTCTTTTTTGAATTTTAATTCTAAATTTATTACATTATTTTCCCCTATTTTAATTATCTTATCTTTTTGTTCAATTTCAATATCTTTGTTATTTACTTCACAGATTAAATTAGCTTTAATTGGTTTAACCACGAAAGTGCTTTCTATTCTCAAATAAATAGGAATTTTAAAATTTTCTTTTTTTATATCATCATTATTATAATATATTGTTGGAGAATCATTAAATTTTTTCTTTGTATAATCATATATACTCATATTTATTTTCCATGGAACAACAAATGCCTTTATTTCAATTTCTATTTTATATTGTTCAGTAAATGCTATTGTGAGAATTCCATGAAGCATTGGAAAATTGTTATTGGAATCTTCTTCTAATTCTGGTATTCTAATTTCTAATATTCCTCTATTTATATCTGAATATAAATGTGGTTCCTTCACTTCATTTTCCTCTAAATTTTCTATTTTTGCTTGAAATTCTTCTAATTTATCACCAATATAATTTTTAAGTTTAAAAACTAAATTTTCTTTTTCATATATGATATTAGTATTTAATTTAAGTTTCTTTTTATCTATAACTGTTAAATTATAATTTTCCGAAATAAGCATTAAGCTTAAAGGTATAAGTCTTATAATTATTCTACAAGGAATTGTTAAAATATTTTGAAGACCTGAAATTTGCTCAAGTTTTAAATATAAATTAAAATGATAATAATGAGTTTCTTCTTGATCTGAATACAAATCTGGTATTTTAATCTTCATAATTAAATCTTCTCCATCTTCGATTTGTTTCTCAACGATAACATTAATTTTATTATCATAGAATGCAAATTGTCTAGACATTTTGACATCTTCTTTAAGAATGCTATTGATATCTTCTACTGATGGATATATCACTTTATTTTTAATTGAATTCAAAATTTTGATTTCAATATATTCACCGCAAAGATTGGGACATATTGGTCCGATTACTTTTTCAAAATTTTTAGAAGAAAATTCTAAATTATTTTTATCGTTATCATAAGATATAAATGGAACACTTAAATCAACTTCCTTTAATCCATCTAAATTAAACTTGAAATATGGAATTTTCTTATATTTATTGGGTATTGTCAGCTTAAATGACTGATTAAAAATTTTTTGTTCTTTTAATAATTTATATAAAGGTACTAATTTAGGCTTTGAACTTGTTTGATATTTTAAATCGAATTCTCTTAGTTTAGTTTCAATATTTTTAATATCAGTTTCAAATACTTCAACAATATTATTTATTTTATAGCAATCAAAGCCATCAATTGTAGCTATATTATTTTCACTTATTTTATTTGATAAATTATTTATTTTATCAACACATAAATTATATTTTTCATCTATAAATTCTTTTTCTATATTTTTTAATATATCTAATAAATTTTGCAAAATTTCTTTCAAATCATTTAATAACGAAGTAAATTGAATATTTGTTAGTTGATTGAACATTACTATTGGAACATTTATATTTGGATCTTTTGTTAGCCCATATTTAGTAACAAGTTCTTCAAATATTATTTCTTTTTCGAATATTTGCAAAATTTCGAGAAATTCAATCGATTTTTCTTTGATATCATAATCAATACCTTCCTTTAATTCTTTTTTTTCAGAATCTCTTTCATAATAAAATTCCTCGATATCATTTTTATCAAGATTATGAAAATATAATTTTAATTTTTCTTCTAAGTTTGAATAATTATCATTATAATTTTCAGCTTTAATATGTATCTTTCCTTTTTTAAAATTAATATGACTTTTCAAAGTAAATACATATTTTTTAATGAAGATTGATTGTCTTCCAAATTTAAAAATTTTTAAATTTTTGTTTGTGTATTTTTCAATGAATTTTTTTTCTTTTTTGAATTTTTCTATTTCTGATTGATTTATTTTAAAAATAATTTTTTTATCTTCTGTTGATTTATTTTCTTCTCTTTTATTTTTTATTAATTTTTTAAACTTATTAAAATCATCTTTATAAGATTTATAATTATTAAAAATTGTATCTAATTCATTTTCTAATATTTTTTTATTATAATCTTCTATTTTTTTCTTGTATTCTGTTTTGCCTCTATCATTTTCATTTTTTATTTCATTGTTTAAATTTCCTGAGTTTGCATCAAAGTTATCTTTAAAATTTTTTATGCATTCTTTTAAAGAAATTATTTCTTTAAGCCTTTTAAAATTATTAGATAACAATGAAGTTATTTCTTTTTTAATTTCATTTAAGATATAATTATTAGGATCTAACATCAATTCATTAAGTTTTCTATCTCCTACTCTGCCAGAAAAATTAATATTAATTGGAAGTTTTGATTCATCGTTAAAAACAATATTAAACAATTCTATATGGGAATTTCTAATTATATTCTCTATTGTATTTTTACTAAATTGGCAATCAGAAATAATACTTGAACTTAAATTATTGAAAAAATTATAATAAATTCCAATATTCATTTGGGAAATTTCTTTTGGAACATTTTCTAATACGAGATTTATCCATGAATTACTTATATTTTCTTTTTTTATAATTTTTTCTGAAATAATTTTTCTTATTTTAACCAAAAGCATTTCTTTTTCAAATATTTTATCAAAATCATAATCTATTACATGGACTGAAGATAAAATCCTTAAGCATATAACCCAAAAAGGTATATATTTTTCATTATTATTATTTTCAACAGTATTTTTCATATTTTGAGATAAATTTTTATAATTTTCTATTTTTTTAAACAAAAGTTTAGTGAAGTTTTTATGTTTGCAATAATAATATAGCAATGAAGGGTAATTTGAAGTAATATCTTTATTAGTAATAAAATAATTATATCCTTTTTTAATATTAGTAAATTCATTTATGTCATCGTATATTAATTCTTCTTTAGGTTCAGAATTTTTTTCGCTTAATAATTTGGCTATTTTCATTGCTGTTTTTAAACAAATGAAGAATTTATCATTTTCATTTTTATCTATAATATTCATAATTTCATCATAATTCTGAAATTTGATATTATCACTCATGAGTTTTTCTTGAATAAGTATTTCTGCAATTGTATTTATTAATTGAATATAATCATTTCCTTCATTTTCTATTAATTTTACTATTTTTTCATTTGATATTTCTGGAGAATCTTTTAATAATAAGCCATTTTTGCATCCTCTTCTTGTTTTTAAGACGAAAAGATAAATTAAATCTAATGGCCTAAATTTTGGTATAATAATATCAAATTTTGAATCAAATGTTGAATAATCATTAGCAATAGAACAGAAATATTTATAAAGATTTTCATTTGTATCAACTCTGGAAATCAAATTATTGATTTGCTTTTCAAAATTAATATACTCAATATTTATTATATCATCACTCGAATTTTCGTTATATAACTTCAATAAAAATAAATTTCTTAAATGCGATTCTATAAAATTAAAATCATTTAGACTGACATTTGAATCATCTAATTTATATTCTAAATAATCTATGATAGGCTTTATTTCGCTATATTTTTCAATTTTTGGAATTAAACTTTTTTTTATTCCTATATCTTGTTCTTTTTTTATTTCCAATATTACTGATTTAATTTTTGAATACCAAATTAAATTTTTAAATAAAATAATTTCTGGATTATATACATAATTATCTGTTTTTATTGTAGGCCATATATGCTTAGACTCTTCAAAGTTTGAAAAATAATTATCCACAGATTTTAGTAAACTATCTGCTTCAGCCTCTAATTTTTCTATATAATCTTCACTTTCTTCATATGAATTAATTACTTTTGATTTTAAATTTCTGATAATTCTATGATATTGATTATATTTTCCATTATTCAAATATCGAGTTAATCTATCTTTTATTTTATTTATTTTTTCCCTTACTCTTTCCATCTTTTCATTTTGCTCATTTCCTTTATTTAATTCTGATTTTATTTCTTTTAGCCTTCCAATATAAGACAGGAAGTTTAAATTCAAATTAATATTTAATTTTTCATAATAATTTATCTCATTAATAATTTGCAATTTATCATTTTCAATTTCACTATTTTTTATTGTATATGCTCCAATAGAATCAAGCCATAAAATGCTATTTTCATCGCAAAATGAAATTAATTGGTTAGTTAATGAAATTACTTTATCATAACCATTTTGTTCTACACTTGCATATTGCTTTTCTATTATCTTCAATAAATCTGATTCTAATGGTAATAAATATGTATTCAAATATTTAAGAAATATATTTTCTTTATTAAAATTAAAAATCAAAGCCCATGCCTTTGATATTTTAGATGATTTTACATCTTTGATAAATAGATTATTCAAAATAAAATAAGATTTAGGAATTGTAATAATTTTAGGATTTTTCATAAGTATGGTTATTTGCTTATTTATTTCATTTTTTGTTATATTAGTTACGCCAGAAAAATGTTCTGTCATTTGTAAAAATATTTTTGACATTTCAAGACTTGGCTTTAATTTTTTTTCTTTATTGATTACAAATTTACAATCAGCTTTTTTACAACTTATTTTTGTTCCATTATCAAAATAAAAATTATCTTTTGATATTATTGCTCCAAGTTGAAGCCTATCATTTTGTTCTTTTTCATATATAAATTTATATTCTTCATCTATACGAATTGTAAAGTTGATTTTCTTTTTATTTAACAAATAAATTACAGATATAAATTTTTTAGAAAAATCACTCGATTTTTTATTGTTATAAGGGAAAATATCATTAAGATAATTGATACAAATTTTATTCGAATTGAGAAAAGAAATTAAATTTTTAAATGAATAAATATTTTCAAACTCGATAAAATTTTGAATTAAATTTAACATTGTTATCAAATTGCGACTAAATATATATGGTTTAAAATTTTGATTATATAAATTCTCGTTTATAATAAGCCCTTTTAATAATTTTAATTCATTTAAGGGTTTTTTTATTGAATTTATTTTTTCTATTTCTTCTGAATTCAAACTTAAATTATAAAATTTGGAATCTATTTTATTTTTAGATATAGATTCTTTAACTTCATCTAGTATATTTTCTATTATTCTCATTTGATATATTTTTCCTATATAATTATGTGAATCATAAGGAATCTTTTCTAATTCGGATAAAGTTTCATTTATATTTTTAATAACAGTTTCAATATCTATTTGATTTAATTTTAAATGAAGGATTTCTGATACTAAAATAGAAAGTTCAAATTGAGATTTACTTTCTTTTTTAATGATTAATTCTTGTGCTGTTTTTATTATTAATAAAACATTGCTTAATTTTTCTAAAACTGTTTGCTTTACTTTTAAATCAAAAGGTACTTCAAGAAATTTAGTTAAACTATTTCCTTTGAATTTTTCTTTTATTGAATCATTTGATATAGATTTCCAATAATTTTCTAAGGAAGCATAAATCTTATTTTTATATGGTTCATCTTTCGAATTATTAAATATATTAGAAACAAATAATAAATAATTTGGTGTTATAGGTATTCTTCCTGCAAAATCATATGGATTTATTTGGCTTTCACTTAAACAATATTTATGAAAATTAGATAATCTTGATGATAAATTTAATAAAATACTTTGTTCATTTTTATTATAATTTTTTAATCGAGAAAATAAAACTAATGCTGCATCTTCAACTTTGGAATCTATTTGAGGAGAGGTAAATGTCATACATTTATTAAACAAAGATTTATCAATCCTCTTTGCACTTTCTTTAGATGGATTACAAGTAATAAACAAATGAAAATTTTCATGAATTTTTTCTATCTTTTCTCCTTTTTTATTACCAAAATATATTCCTTTTCCAGTTTCATATATATTTAATTCAGGATTGTCTCCACATAATGAAATTAATTTTTCTACAATTTGATTAGGAGCAGATTCAATTCCTTCGATTAATACCCATTCTCCCTCTCTTAAAGCTCTTATAAAATCTGATTCCTTATATTTTATTTGATTTACTGGAGATATTATTAAAGAAATTTGTTTTTTAATTTTAATTAATAAATCTATTGTTTTCTTTTGATTTTCTTTTTCTTTTAAGCTTGAAATTTTTGAGTTAATCTCTTTTATTATTGATTTATATTGTGATACTTTTAAATCACTCAAATCGTTATATTCATTTTCATCTAATTCTAATATTGCTTTTATTTGTAAAATTAATTCTTTTAATTTTCTTTTATCTTGAAGACTTAAATTCTCATTTATGATTGAATCCCTTGTAAAAATAGACATTCCTACGTTGGAATTCATTTGATATTCTATTAATTTTCGACCAAACATTTTTGATAAAAATCTTACTAAAAAGGTTTTACCTGAACAATTTTCTCCTTGGAGAATACAAGCTCTCTTTGTTAAAACAGAACATACCAAAAATATCAATGCATATTTTCCATAGAGTGTTATATTATTGAATGTATTAATAATATTCTCTAAATCAGAATTTATAAGCTCATTATTAAAAGTTTGTATATCTATATCAGTTTCTTTTTTTTCAGGAATTAATTTTATTTTCAAAAGACTTGCATTATTTTGATATTCAATTTCTGGGTCAAATACAATATCGATAAGTCCAAGTCTTTTTTTACTTTCTTCTAAGAGTTTAAATTTATAATATCTGTAAACAAAAATAAATTGAATTATGATAAAATCATCCACAGTCGGACATTTTTTTCTAAATAATATATATTTTTTAATATCACTTAATGTTAAAGGTATTTCATTATTTTGTTCGGATATAAATTTTTTTGAATCAAAATAATATCTTTCAAATGGGTTTATTTCTTTTTCTAAATTATATTTTTTGAATAATGTTGCAATAATTTCTCTGATATCATCATTATCAGGATTTTCAACTATATAATATAAAGAATTATGAATTAAGCTTGATGGAAGCTTTTCCCGGCTAATTCCATTTTGTCTATTAAAAATAGCAAATATATGAACTTCTCCTTTTTGAAATATGTCTCCGTTAGGTAATAAAATATTAGTATTAACTGGGCCGAAAATTGATGTTAAAGTTTCCAATACTGCAGGACTAGCATTGTTTATATTTTGAAATACTATAATATTTTTTGGAATTTGTTCACGCGATTTTAATGCTTTTAATAATTTAGTTTCATTATTTTTTATTTTTATTGTGCCATTTTCTTCTTTTTCTATTGAAATTTGGCATAATAGATCTTCTACTTTTGTTTCTTTTGATATATTGACATTAATTAATTCTAAATTTAAATAATCTGATAAATATTTAATCGCCGTTGATTTTCCCTGTTCATTAAAGCCTTCAAGAATTACAGGTATTTTTGTGCATAATCCTGTATGTAATACATTAATCATTTCTTTCATTTTTTCAGAAAAATAAATTTCATCATGATATATTGGCCTTTGTATATTGCTAGAAAATATTTCTAAATTTGTAAATTGAGATTCCAAAGTATTATTCTTTTCTACTTTTTGCAATATATTTGTTATAGGAAGGATAAAATTTGGTTCTATTTCTAACAATTTTTGTATATTGGCATTGCTTCTTACTTCAAGTAAACCATTAGCCAAAATATAAAAAGGGAAAAATAAGTCGACATTTTTATTATTTTTATAAAATTGTTCATATAAATTTAAACATTTAACCATTTTTGTCAAAGGAAATTCGATATTAAATTTATCTTGAAATTCTCTTGAATAATTTATTAATTTATTTATATCATTTTCCATTTTTTTCCCTTTTGCTTTTATATATAAAACTTCTTTTTCTTCTTCTTGATTATATTCTTCGATACTTAAAATAGTAAATCTTGATAATAAAGCTTCTGAAAGTCTATTTTCATATCCTTTTTTACAAGTTGCTATAATTCTGAATTCAGTGAAATTACCAAATTCCTTTTTTTTTGTTGTAGTAAATGTTTCATGTATATCTTCATTCAAAGTTAAACTATGCTTTCCTGAAAATAATTCATTAAAACGTTCTAATACTACAGTTTTTGCATTTGGTAAATCAACTAATATTAATGATCGTTGGCCTAAGATTGCTGATAAAATAAGACCAGGTCTGAATTCTATAATCATATCATTTAATAAATTATTGTCACTTTGACTTTCATTTTGGGTATTAATATCAAATAATTTATTATACAAATTTTCCACAGGTATTTTAAATGGATAATTTTCAGACAAAACGTCATTTTTAATTTTATCAATCAAACCTTGAAACTCTAATTTTTTTGCTTCACTTCCTTCTTTATCTTCAGATTTTTCTTTTGACATCCATTCCTTTAAATAATTCATATAACTAGGCAAATTATTTAGTTTGAGACAATTTCCAAGTTCTTTCAAATAAAATTGTTTACTATCTTCTTTATTTAAGAAAGAAGAAGATCCTAATAATTGATTTATAGTGATTTCCTGATTCAATGAAATAACTGAAGCACTTTTAAGAAATTCTTTGGCTAATTCCTTTTTATAACTAGTGTTTCCTGATAATAAAATAGGTTCATTTTTACAAGATAAATTAATTTTAAATAATGCATTTAAAAATGTTGGTAATTTTTTTAAATTTTCCAATCTTTCTTTTTTTTCAGATATTAACAAGTTTTCTTGATTATCAGGGAAATTTAATCTTTCGAGCTTAATTTTACATTTATATTTTATTAAAGTAATAGTTACTATATTCATTTTATCAGCCTGAGTCTCTTCAAATTCCAATTGAGGAACCGATAAATAAAGATTTTTTAAATATTCTTTTTTTTTATTTAAATCGTCTTGATAAAATATCTCAACTAATAAATCAATAATATCATCCAATATTCTATTTTCATTTTCTTTGGTAACAGAAGACATCGTATAAAAAAGTATATTTTCGACGACTCCTATTCCAATATATTTTTTTTGATCTTTTTGTATATTTGCTATTCTAGAAAATAATTTATGAATATCTCTCAATGACCAAGGAGATAAGATTCTTTGATTTAAATTATTTAATTTCATCATATATTCTCCACATCTTTTTGCATCATCTTCTGTTAATCTACTATTATGGTCAACATTAAGAGAATCATTTATATCTTCATTTATATTTTTGCAAATTTCTTTTATGTCTTTTATTTCTGCTGGTGGATAATATATAGTTCTTAATCTATTTTCAATCTGTTTTGGTATAAGATTTCTTCCAAGTGTTATAGATTCATTTTGGCAAATTATAAAAAAGAATTTATTATTAAAAATAATAGGGCCTTCTACGCCTGGTATTCTATTCCTTTTGTTAAAATTATGTTCAAGAGCTGGTAAAATACTTCTCATAGTCTGAATACTACTTAAATTGAATTCATCAGCAATAAAAACTGAACCATCTCTAATCGCATGAGTTAAAGCCCCATAATTAAATTTTATTTTCCCTCTGTTTAATGTTGAAGAGCCATAAAAATCATGAGGTTTTGTTCCTTCATTAAAAGTATACATTCTAAAAGGTACTTCCGTTTGATCTAAAATTTTTCCTCTTATCCTAGAAAAAGCTCTTGCCGAAGTTGTTTTACCGCCTCCAGGAGGTCCGATGACACATAGATGTAAATTTATATAAGAAGAAGCTAACAAAAATACTATAAATTTTCTGAGTGATTCAGACTCTTTAAAGTGATAATTATCATCATTTTCATCATGTCCATCTTTTTCATCTAATTTATCATCAAAAAATTCCATTATTTTTGCATCAATATTTAAATTTTCTATATGTAATTCATTACTAAAAATTAAATCATAGGTAAAATTTATTATTGAGCCAACTTCAATATTTCTATTTTCTTTCTGAATTAATTGACAAAACGTATCTGTTGCATTTATCAATTTAGTAATATTATAAAATGAAAACTTTTCAATTTTTCTTATGGCTTTTATAATTTCTTCTAAAAATTTTTTATTATTTTCATTACGCAAAAAATTATCAACTGAATTTTTTAATTCAATATTAATATCTTTTTCTTTAGAATTTGGATCTATTTTAGCTAATTTTGAGCTGCTCATTTCAAAACTTTTCTTACTTTCAGTATCAAAACTATGAGAATTATTATTGTTTTGATTTTGATTTTCTTCATTATTTTGGGATTTATTTAAGTCTACTTTTGGTTCATCTTTTTTTTGCTCATCTTTGTCTGATTCTTTATCAACTTCATTTTCAGCTTCTTTTTCTATTTTTTCATTTTCATCATTTCCACTCATATTAGAAAAAGACTCATCAGAAAAAGATTGACCAAAATCTTCATATTCGGAAGTTTGTTGTTCCTCTTCAATTTCTTCAGGTTGGCTACTAAATTTTGTTACTAAAGTTATTGCTGTAAGTTTTTTTAATTCTTCATCTGTGATGCTTTTATCAAAAAGATCATCTAAAACAATGACATCAAATCTATTTATAAAAGCAGGAGACATTTTTTTAATTTTGTCGTATTCACATACACATATAATTCTAAAATTAGTATTTATTTTAATCCTACTTTCATTAGGATTTTCAGGCAATTCGAAAAAAGCTTCCTTATCATCATAAGTTTTATCTAATAGGCCATTTAAACGCTCAGTAACAGTAGAAGGGGCTTCATTAATATTATCTAAAACAACAGTATAACCATTTTTAATTCCTTCGGTTAAAAAACCATTTTTCCATACAAGCATTTCTTCTCCTTCTTGGATTTTATCTGAGGGTTTTTGGCTTCCTAATAAATCCGAACATTCTAATTTATTTGTGCATATACAATAATTTGTGATATTATTTAATTGGTTTTTTTCAAAATGTTTTAAATCAAAATATTTCGATATCATTTTTGCTAAAAAACTTTTTCCACATCCTTCACTTCCTGAAATTATTATATTTCTTCCATTTTCTAAACTAAATATGCATTGATTTATTGTATTAATTAAAAGTTCATTTGTGTAACAAAACGGAAAATTTTCATCCAAAGCAATTTGATTTCCTTCTATTTTTTTGGATAATTGAGGAAATTCTTTTAAAACTTCTTGTAATTTGAGTTTTATTTTCTTTGGATATCTAGCGCCATATATTGAATTTATACTTTCATATGTTCCTTTGTTTTCCGAAATCAATTTAATAGTCGCCAAAATATCTCTTATTGTAAAGCATTGAACATCATCGTCTTTGACATAATTTTTTACCCATTTTTCATGAAATCTGACCATCTCATCAATAACTTGTTCATTATTATAATTAAATTCTTTTGCAGAACCTTTAGTTATTTCCTTTAATTCTTCTAAATCTATTTCGAATTTTACTTTTGAAAATTTGGATAAAAAATCAATACTAAAAGTATTTCTTTTTCCAGCAAACATACCTGTAGGAGGATTTTGTGTTGCAATTAAACAAAAATCTTCATGCATATTTATTTTTTCTAACCCTTTTCCATTTATTATAATGGATAAAACACCAGAATTTATTGCTTCTAAAAGAAATTGCAAAACTGATTCATTTGCCAAATTTATTTCATCTAATAGCAGAGGGTAGCCATCCCTAAAAGCTCTAAGGAAAACTCCATCAATAGTTTTGAGCCCTGCTGGAGAATCAGGGTCACCAGCTATTTGACACAAAAGATCATCTGACCTTGTTTGCGAAGATAAATTAAAGCGTAATAATTCTTTTATAATATTTTTATCGTCAGGATTTTCTTTTTTCTTTCGATAATTTAAATAATCTATTGCAATTAATGTAGTAAAAGTTTTTGATGTTCCAGTAGGTCCTTCCTCAATTATAGGAATTTTATATTTTATTGCATTAATTAATTGAGAAAGTCTTTGTAAAGCTTTTTCACTTGTAATAAATTTCTTTTTTGAAAAAAATTCTTTATCCTCTTTCATTTGCTCAATTAATTTAAGATCTGGTTTTTCTATTGTTTTCTTTACTTCATTAATTATTTTGTTAATTTCATCTGTTTGTTTGTCGACTTCTTTAAAAGAATATAAGAGTAGATTTTTTTGTTCTTTCATAAATTATATATGTTTCTATATTAAAACTTCGTATTAATAAAATAAATTTTTTTTAAAATTAGTTAATATTAAATTAGTTAAGATTAAATTAGTTAATAATAAAACTTATTATAAT
>OCVV011354059.1_pt1 | contig 18114 bp, 15 predicted proteins | sample 1539721 | NCBI WGS metagenome assembly OCVV01 (sample SAMN02144230, study PRJEB22623) | gut metagenome | biome: sheep rumen | host: Ovis aries | place: New Zealand | reverse complement strand
ATCCACAAGCCAGTCTAGGATCGCCTTTTCACCAACTTTGAGCAGCGGCTTCGGATAGTTCTCAGTCAGCGGATAGAGCCGTGTAGCATACCCAGCAGCAAGAATAATACACTTCATAGCTTCACCCCATCTGCAGAATCACACAGTACACCGAGGTATTTACCTTTAAGCGCTGGATAGATCTTCAGGTACTTCTCTTCGACAGTTCGCAGCACATCCTCCGCCTTTTCCGGATCAACCAATGCCATGCAGCAGCCCTTGAAGCCTGCGCCGGAAAACCGTCCGCCGTAGATACCATCGGTTTCAGTCATGATATTGTAAAGCGTGATCAGTTCCGGACAACCACACTCGTAGTTTTCAATACTGCTGCGGCCAGACTGGAAAATCAGCTTTCCGTAGGTCTCAAGATCGCCTTTTCTCCACGCCTCAGCGCCTTCTTCAGCGCGACGATACTCAGAGAAATAATGCTCCGCACGTTTGCGGAAATTGTCTGGTAAACGATTCTTGTACTCTTCAAACACTGGTGTCGGAACATCTCGTAATCTTGTATCCGCAAACTTCCCATACTCCAACCCAGCATGAGCGAGAAGACTGTACGCAGCTGCTTTACACTCATCCTGTCTCAGATTGTAGGCAGATGTTGCAAGGCTACGCTCCAATCCGCTGAAAAACACAGCAATCTTGAACTTCGGCCCTGTCCAAGGAATAAGCTGGTAGCTGTCATCCGCACAGTCCAAGTACAAGAGCTGGTCCTGTAAACAAAGCACTTCACAGCTCTGATCCAGCTTTCCGCAGTTTACACCAACGTATTTGTTTTCAGCCGCCTTGGCCATCATGATGGTTTCCCATGGATCAAGGTGGATTCGATTCACCTGGGCCAAAGCACTCATAAACGCAATGATCACCGCTGCTGATGAGGACAACCCTCCAATTGGCAGCGTACCCTCGATCACAGCACTAATGCCATACCGCAGCGGATACTTCTCCAGCAACATCTTTGCCGCACCACGCATGTGGTCCGCCCAGTCGCCCACTTTCTCATCCGGGATACTGTTCACATGGAACTGTGCCCGTTTCGGGAAGTTCAGACTCTGCAATTCCACAACGCCATTCTCTTTTCGGCTATATGCGATATGAATGCCCTTATCAATGGCGAGACCATTGATCTTACCCCATTGATGATCGATATGTGCACCGAGGGGCGATATACGGTACGGACAAAAAGCTATCGCTTCCGGTGCCTTACCATAAGTATCGAAGTAAACTTTTTCACATCTCACGTATTGCTCTCTACTTTCTACGAAGGCTTATGCTCCGTAATAATCCTTATACCATTCAGCGAAGGCTCTCAATCCTTCTCTTATCCCAATCTTTGGCGTAAATCCGTAGTCACGTTCCAGAGCTTCAGAATCCGCATATGTGATCGGCACATCCCCTGCCTGCATACCCACAAGCTCTCGATGTCCTTCAAAGTCGTAATCAGCGGGGAGAACGCCAGCACGGACAAGTTCCTCCTGGAGCGTGGAGATATAGTCCAACAGATTTTCAGGCTGTCCACCGCCGATGTTGTAAACTGCATAGGGAGGTATCGGCAGGCCATCAAGCCCGTTAGCTTTCTCTGGAGCACCCTGCATCACACGAACAATGCCTTCCACGATATCATCAATATAGGTAAAGTCCCGCTTCATATCGCCATAGTTGAAAATCTGGATCTTCTGTCCGGCAGCGAGCTTCTTCGTCGCGGAGAAGTAGAACATGTCAGGTCGTCCGGCAGGGCCGTAAACCGTGAAGAAACGGAGTCCCGTGGACGGGATGTTGTAGAGCTTAGAGTAAGCGTGTGCAAGGAGTTCATCACTCTTCTTTGTCGCGGCGTAGAGGGATACCGGGTTATCGACCTTATCATCCGTAGAGAACGGTACTTTTTTGTTTCCACCGTAGACTGAGCTAGATGAGGCGTAGACGAGGTGTTCGACAGGATTATGGCGGCATGCCTCCAACAAGTTATAGTAACCGATGATGTTGGATTCGATATAGACATCCGGGTGATCTATGCTATAGCGGACACCCGCCTGGGCAGCCAGGTTAACTACGATGTCGAAATGATACTGTTGGAAGAGCTGATCAATAAGCTCTTTATCACCGATGCTGCCCTTCACGAACACATGCTTGACCGGGGATTTAGCTGCAACGGTGTTGATCTGTTCCAGCCGCCACTCCTTAAGACTCACCTCATAGTAGTCGTTCATGTTGTCGAGAGAAACGATGGTTCCGGAGGCGAGGGTCTGAAGAAGCCGTATTACAAGATTAGCTCCAATGAAGCCGGGAGAGCCGGTTACAAGGATGGTTTTACTGTTCAGTTCAATGCGCTGTTTTGCCATATGATCTGCTCCTTTGTTCCCATGATAAACAACCGTGCTTTTCCCAAGATCTGCCTCAATGATAGCTTCAGTAAAACTGTGTATTTCGTTTAACTCTTCGTCAACGGTATGCATTTGTGATCACGTTCTGTTTTTGCTTATAAATAGTTATCTCCAGACCGTTACTTCTGGTTCGCACTGTCTGCGCAACAACTTGTGATACCTCTTAACCCTATCAATCTCGGAAATTGCTTGTTCGAAGGTACCATTGTTATTCAATAACCAATTTGTTGTCTTCTTAGAATAATAAACACCACTATCATTTCTTGATAGCTTAGAAACCATCCTCATTATCTTCGAATCTGATTTATAAAAAACCGTTCCAAAGTTCGGATGTGAATTGTCTTGGACCTCTTTTACATGAGCGATCCTTTTAGCTCGTGCTTCTTTAAAGCATATAGGATCGCCTTCAATGAACTGAAATGTTGCCCCTAGTACAACGATATCTGAATTCTTGAAGATTGAATTTCGTCGAGAAAAATTACAACTATTCTTCTCTATTTCACAAATCTCTCCATCCACAATAGCTCGAACGGATAGGACATACTTTCCAATTTCATCTATAGAATTTCCCTTGCCCGCATTCATAACAATAGCTCCACCAACCAGTCCAGGCACAGAAAACAAATACTCAATACCGCCATATCCGGCATCGTTAATCGTTTTTATAAGTTTTTGTAGTCTTACTGAAGCTCCTGAATAGAACTTACCATCTCCAAGAGCAACAATCGCCGTCCCAAATTCACTTAGCAATATTACCTCATCAAATTCTCTCTCGTCGTTAATTAATAGGTTTGATCCTCCACCTATCAGATAACGCGGGAGTTTTCGATTACGTACGACATCAACTAGTTCTTCTTCTGTTTCTGGGACAATTAACTTCTTTGCCATTCCGCCCATTCGAAATGTTGTATACTTCGCAAGAGATACATTTTCTTCAATACGCATGATTCAGCCTCACCATCAATTTGATGTTTTCGTCTTTCCTATAATGGATCTAATTCGTCTCATGTCATCCCTATTTATTAATAACATATCCTTGAGAAGTACATCCGTCTTTCTTATAAAAATAGCTACAAACAAGATTGCACAAATCGTATATGAGATAGTAGATGCCAAAGCCCCGCCTACGATATTCATAGTCGGAAGGAGTATGTAATTCATAATCATGTTCGATACAACAGCAACTAAAAGAAGAACAATATTAAGCTTCTGCATTCCGTTAACATTATTATATGTAGCAATCATTTTGTAGTACATGATAGAAATGATACCTATCATCGTAGCTACTGTAACTTCATATGCTCCTGCGTATTCTCCACCATACAGAGTATTGATAAAAGGCCTGCCCAATATGACAATTCCAAGGCAGACAATAATAGCCACCGGTAGACAACACCGCGTTGCCATTGCTACCTCTTCAGGTCCTTTATCCCTGGAAAGCTTCGCTAGAAGAATAGTCTTGACAGCTTCAGGAACCAACAAAACCTTGTTGGCAAGAGAAATTCCAATCGAATATACACCGAGCTGTGAAGTGCTGATGCAGTCCATCTGTTTCATCATAATCTGATCAACACGATAGTTCATTGTTGAAAGGAGAAGCGATACCATCGGGAAAAAACCATACTTAGCCATTTCAAGTAACAGTTTAAAATCTATATTCTTGATGCTTATTGTGGCCCCAATCTGTTTTGTGAAAATAAAGCCACTGACAACCTCCTTGGCCACCAGAATGGCAACAGCGATCATATAGTTTCGCGGAACGGTAAACATCAAGATGAGGATAATGATTATTTCTACAATCTCGATGATCACTCCAATCATCTGAACATGATTGGGCTTCTCAATGGTTGCCACATAGTTGACTACTCGATAGTAGCTGGCAAACGGTATAAAAAGCAGAATTACAACCATTTCTGTTGTATGTGAAACCAGAGAGGCAAATATGGCAACGACAATGTATACAAAATGCAAAAAAACTATATCTGTCATATACCTGGAAACAATCTTTTCTTTTCCAAAGGTCTTTCTATAGTACGGATACGCCTGATGCAACCCGAAGGAAGTAAAAATACCAACGGTAGTAACAACGCTGCTGATATATGCGGTTTCTCCTTTGAGCTCCGTCCCAAGGTAACGTGCTGTCAAAACAGAGTAAAGCATTCCGATAAGAACCATCGTTATTTTGGAAACTATTGAAAACACATACCAGTTGGACAATATTTTCCTAATTCTCTTTACCACTTTAATCCCCCTGTAGCACAAGATCTTTCGCTAATTGCATTGACTCCAAAAATAGCTTATAAAGGTATGTCCGTACTTTAATGAAGTCAGCTCTGTTTTCAATAACGCTCGTTACAATGGCATGCTCAACGTCATCTTTTTCGCTGCAAAAGAGTTCGCAATGGTCAATGCGACTCAATAAGTCATACATCTTGCTTCTCTCGAGAGTGGTCTTTCTTTCTTCAAAAGCAATAAACGGTGTATCGTATTTAATTGCAAAACACATGCCATGGAAAAAGCTTGTAACAAGTCCATCCAAAGCCGCAATAACGGCTGCCCATTCAAAGGGATCTAGAACAGCATTCCTAGCTCCTCTTTGCCTTTTGTAAAGAGCAACAGGAACATATCCGTTTGCTACAGCAACTTCAATGATCTTTTGAGCATTCGTTATCTTTGTAATCATGATGCCCATTGCTTTTTCATTCGGTTTTATTCCGAATTTCTCCCGAAGAAGCGATTCTCCCTTCAGTCTAAGATCACCAAAATCCCAGGAAAAAACAGGATCCGGATTAATATTTGCTTTTTTCCCTGTCTTCAGAAACTTTTGAATCTCATAACGTGTAATCTCATCACGTACTCCCACATAAAGGAAATCGTTTACATAGGTATTCAGCAACTCCTGCTTGTACAATGGCAACTTTGTTAATTCTGATCTAGACGACGCAGCATACGACATTTTCTTAGCTCCCATATCCCCTGGTAGCCAGAACGCGTTGGGAAATCCTCGCATGCCATGTGTTACCCATACTTGGTCACTTCCTACAACGATAAGATCATATTCTCCCTTAAATGTAGCAACAAAATCATTCAAATCATTTGATATTAAATGCTTAGGAGATAATGGTAACTTCTTCTGAGCCTTCTGAAAAGCTCTGTATTCTTGTAAATAATACGGAACTCCTGGAAGCCTACCCGCTTTGAGAATCCTGATCAAATACTCGTTATGTGAATGGACAGTATCATAATCAATTATTTCAATCTCTGAATCTGTGAAAATATCATGAAGACTGTGTGAGAGGGCATATGCCTGAAGGTAAGCTCCATAATTATGTGATCTATGATATGTCAATATTCCGATTTTCATAGAAAATTATCACCTCACTAGCACATAGTGTAAAATATACAGATATTAGAGCTCATTTTGAGCATTCCGTAAGTCACACATATTGTTTATTATAATACCTATTAACATCCAAAACTGTACAAGTTCCCAGATGTTACCAGAAAAAAAAGCTCTAGTGAATTGCAAGCCTGATAACATAAGTACTAGTTGAACTCGGCCTTCGGGTTCGAAATTTCGATTTCTAAATATCTTTGAAATAGACGGAAAAACGATAATGCAGAATACAAAAAGAAGAATTATTCCGCCATCAAATAATAGTTGAAGAATAAAATTATGCGGATACTCTACTCCAGGAACATAATGAATATAGGTTGAGATACCATGACCCCATATTGGTGATTCTCCGATATATCTAAGAGTTATCTCGTATAGATCTAATCTTCCATCAGAAAGATTGCTTCCCAAAATTAAGGATTTATCAATTGCAGCTATACCAATCCCGCGTTTTCCAAATACATCCCTAATCAGCACCATAATAGCAGTAAGATTGTAATATATAATTACAAATGTCAATATCAATAAGATTGCAATTATGAGCTTCCTTGGGCTATTCCGTAATTCCCCTTTGTCAATCCAAAGAATGACTAATGTAATAAAAATAGATAATAGTGGCCCCCTGTAACTATTTGGGATATATAATACAAAGAAAACTACAGATACCAGATACAAGAGGCCAAATAATGTCCTATTTGATTTTCTAAAATATACAAAATGAAAAACACCTGACAGAATCATAGGAGCCAAGATATAAGCTGTTGAAAGAGCAACGGCGTCGTATCTAATAGAATGATTTGCTTTAGCAAAAATAGAGCCAATAACAGGTAATCCTAAACATAGTATCCCCATTAAAAGTTCAAAAACTCGTATATAGTTGATGTTAGTCAAAGATCCACATAATACTGGAATAATACAGAAAGCACAAAACTCCAACGGAGTTGAAACCGATCCGTTTGGTATTAAACGTGAAATCCCATAATATAACAGTAAAACTAAAACCAATACCATGAGCTTTCGATTTAGTATGATTTTTCCTCTATTCTTAACAAAAACAGATATCAATAATAGAACAGCATCGAATATAATAAGCTGTGATAGCATACTCGAAAATCCTAATCTTGTTATTACAAGATTTAGATACTGTACACTTATCATAAGTGCTACAATAATACTATCAAGAGTATTACCCTTGCTTGGCATGCTATTATCCATCTATCTTTCCTCTAGCGTGTCTGGCTTTAATAACATAAATAATATGCTTGAATCCTCTTATTCCTGGTTTAATCCTCTTCCATTCTTTCAAAAAACCTTTAATGTCTTTTTTCTTTAAGAACTGAACTGCCGCATCCATACGATTCTTTACTAATACATCTCTCTGTTTTTCTATGGGTAAAGTAGCAATCAAAGGAGCCATTTTCTCCAAATAATGTTCTCTATATTTAATAACAGTTTCTGGCGATTTAGGACTGTTCCGAAATTCAAGGTATCTCTTAAATCCAACATGATCCGCAGCTTTCACTTTATATTTTGCAGCAACCCTCGCAGTAAATTCCCAATCTTGATGACGTCTAAAAGACTCATCAAATCCACCGAGTTCTTCCCATACTTGCTTACGGATTACAAGCGAAGAACTGCCTATTGTCACATCATGCATCAATACTTCATATAACAAATACCCACTTCTACTCACATGATTTCTGTCTATCAACTGATCACCACGGTACATCTCACGTGAGCAATATGTTAGAGCATATTCTGTACTAATCCCATTCCACACTTTCATATGATTTTCTATATTATCCACATAAAAAACATCATCATCATCTAAAAGTGCAATATATTCACCTTTGGCAGCCTTTACCCCTGTATTTCGGGCTGCAGATCCGTTCTTATTAACAGTATGACATATATAGTGGAATCTGGAATCATTCGTGTATTTAGCTATCTTTTCTTCGGTTTCAATCTGATGATCTGTTCCTTTGCCGTTGTCATCCACGACGATCACTTCAATGTTTTTATATGTTTGGCTAAGAACGCTCTCAACAGCTCTTGCCAGGAATTCTCCTCCACCGTATGAGGGAATGACCACTGAGACCAAACAATTCATAGATTAATCCTTTCATATTAATAATCTGTCGGGATCTGAATATAATCACCAAATACTCTGTCCCATTCATCCGGTATAAATGGTACAAGACCATCAAAATGTGAAAAGGTCAATTCGCCAAAGTACACCTGACCATTGACCTCATAGAAATCGACTCTAAGCTGAGCAATTCCCTTTGACAGCATCGAAGCAAATCCCTTCATCTGTTCAAAATTCTGCGGAAGAGCTGGTGGGACATCTGCATTTGGGTGTCCCTGCTTAATCGGAAGATGGTTCCCTTTCTCATCAAAGAAGTCAAACTTTGTATCTGTATCTTTTTTCTGCCTATCCGTGGCAATAAACAGTGCCCTTACCACACCATCAAAACAGAAAAACTTGTAATCACGTAGTTCGGCCGTCTGCTCGTCTTCCATAAAAGCTTCAGCAATAATTCTCGGCTTTACAGCTTTGTACGGCCACTCTCTTCCATGCCAATAGAAATTTGTTTTGAGCGACTTTTCGAGTTTTTTCTTCGCTGCTTCAAAGTCAAAAGTAGATTTGTCCCTACATATGACTATACTTCCACCGTCATGGGTCCCCTTTAATACGAAGCGATTCGGAAGATTGGATAAGTCGATCTCTTCTACTGCGCTGTAAACGGCATAGGTCGGAATAATATGCTCCTCTCCTATTCTCTCTGACACATACTTTTTAACTTCATATTTATCAACAAGGGTACTATAAATGGGTTTTCTGTCATGTAATTTTAACCAGTTAACTTTTTCGTTGTATGTCTTAGGATGCTTTAGATCTGGCATCTTCCCAAACATCCAATAGTACTTCAATTTAATAAATGCCTCATCTGGAAGTAGTCTGGTTACTCCTCGAACAACAGCTTTGAATGGCTTTAAAGTTCCAATATATGTTTTTAGAGACATATCTATCTCACCTCATTCACTTTCCCATTATTATTTCTTCCCATTGGTCAATAACTGTTTCAGCAGAGTAACGATCTGCTATTTTTCTAGCATTGTTTCCAAGTTCTTGGGCATAATGTGAGTCCTCAAGTATTTTTCTCATAGCTGTAATAATCGCAGCACGATCACCGACAGGAACCAACAACCCATTTATGCCATTTTGAATAGCATCATCTGCGCCAGCACAGTTTGTTGAAATACAGGGGAGACCTATGGCCATGGCTTCAAGAAGAGCATTTGATAGACCTTCATAATTAGCTGTATGGACAAACATGTATGCATCCTTAATATGATCTGGAATGTTGTCTACTTTTCCCTTTAGATGAACTTTGTCTTCAAGAGCCTTGTCCTGTATATAGCTACGAATCTCACCTTCAATTTCGCCAGCACCATATATATCAAGTTCATATTGTGGAAAATCCTTTTCTATTTCTCCAAATGCATCAATCAACAGTTTATGATTTTTTTGTTTAGTCAGCCGTCCTACTGAAACAATCTTTTTTTGTGGATTCGGACAGGCTTCTGGCATCACTTGAACCGGATTGGGAATAATAACTCCCTTTGCTTGTATCCTCTCCGGAAAATAGTTTTTTGCACGACTTGTTTGAAAAACCATAGTTTCTGTAGCCGCATAAGCATTTTCAACTAGCATTCTATAAATATATGATCGACCAACTGAAGGATCATTCCTTTCAGAAGCTATAAACCTTCTTCCTGTTCCCATTAGAGCATAATGTGTAATGATATTCATTTTAGCCATAAAAGATACTACGACATCTGGATTTATTTCATTGATTGCTTTTCTTAGTCTTAAAACTAGTTTTACTGAATCAAACGCTGTGCTTCGTTGACTATCTGCCAGGCATCGGAAATCTACTCTTGAGTGAAGTTTATATCCAACCTCGTTAAATAATAAGCCAATAATATGAATTGTCCATCCTCTTTCAGCCAAGCCAGAACTAACTTGTGCAATGACACCTTCTGCGCCGCCTCTCGCCATAGAGCCTGTTATAATTACAATTTCTTTATTCATTGGTTATTATCCCTCACGATTACCAAATACTTCTGCGTAAATCTGCTTAAGTTCTGTTCTTACGACATTAGAGGAATACGGTTTTACCTTTTCCCGATTATGTTTTCCCATCTGCGTTCTCAGCGATGGAATCTCCATCACCTTTTCAAGCGCATTTATGAAAGATGCTGGGCTCTTTGGATCGCAGAGATATCCACCCTTTCCTTCATCAATCAGATCCCGGATACCGCGTGTGTCACTGCCTATACAAGGCAGTCCGAGATCCATCGCCTCAAGAATCGACCTTGGCACACCCTCTCTAAAGGATGGCATCACGAACACATCCGCCACGCTCATCAACTCAGCCACATCTGTCCTGTAGCCCAGGAGATGGAACTGTTCAGAAACCCCCAGCTCTTTTGCCAGGCCTTCAAGATTATCTTTTTCGGGTCCTACTCCGCATGCAAGATAGTGGACATTCCGCCCCTTAAGCTCTCCAAGTGCTTTAACAATTACCTCAGTGTTCTTATTCTTGTTAAGCTCCCCAGCCGAAATGATTAAGAATGCATTATCGGGCAATCCAAGCTTATCTCGTTTCTGGTGCCTGTCAACATCGACATGGACGCCAACGGTAACACCTGCACCATGAACCAGGTATGGCTTCTTTCCAGAGCGAATCTTAAAGCTCTGCGCCGCCTGGTAATCTTCGTCCGTAATGGTCACCAAAGCATCTGTGTAATGAGCTAACCATTGCTCCTGCCACTTGTAGACCGTTCTGTTAATGAACGGAGCACCCTTAAAGAACAGAAAGCCGTGAGCCTCGTAAAGCACTGGAGCTATTTTCTTCTTTTTCGCTGCAAGTCTTGCAAGCGTCCCTCCGATAGGGGTACTGCACAGAACGCCTTCGATCTTATGCTCATCGATTATTGACAACAAACGCTTATAGGCGCTTCTGTTTCCCGAATTCAATGGATTTGTGTTGATGGATATCTGTTCAAGCGTACAGGGGATGGCAGATTTATCAGCCACAAACTCCGAGAAATCTGCCGCCCATACAACGCTATGCCCTAATTCCTCAAGTGGCTCGATAATATTCCGATACAGCTGAGGATAAGTTTTAATCTTATTTGAAACCATTAATAGGCGCATAGCCGTTACTCTCCTGCTTATATTGTCTTCAAATACTCCATAAAGTTCTGTTTGTTCTCAAGAGCAGTCGTAGTCGGACGTCCAAGATCCTCACGCGCGCCGATTGAGCACTTGACTTCAATCATGCTCAGCTCTCCACGTTCTTTTGCTGCTTTTAGTTCAGCATCAAGCTTTTCAAAGCTGTCAACACTCACAGCATACGGATACCCACAGGCCTTTGCCACGCCTACCAAGTCAATGTTACCTGCGACTGTAGGCATACCACCGACCGTCTCATGCGCACCATTGTTGATGACAACATGGATCAAGTTCTTTGGCTTATTGCTTCCAAGAACAGCCATCGAACCCATATGCATAAGAACAGAGCCATCACCGTCAACACACCAGATGCGCTGCTCAGGCTTGTTAATGGCTACTCCAAGTGCGATAGAGGAACTATGCCCCATCGACCCGACTGTCAAGAAGTCATACTTGTGACTTTGACCGTTTGCAACACGAGTCTCGAACAGCTCACGGCTGGCTTTCCCCGTAGTGCTGACAATCGGATCTTCATCGCTAGCCTTCACGATATGTTGGATGATTTCTTCACGGATCATGTGGTTGTCGTTCTTGTACTCAACCTTCGGTGCATCCGTTAGGGCTCCCTTGCGGATTACGAAGGCTACATCTTTGCCAGTATCGAGGATAGCCTTAAACTCATCCATAGCCGCAGCGACTTCATCATCGGTTGTATCCTTACCAATGATGAACGGCTTAATATCCATATCCTCCAGCAGCTTGACAGTTACCTCACCCTGGTAAATATGCTGAGGTTCATCATGGATTCCGGGTTCGCCACGCCAACCAACGATGAAAATGACAGGAATAGCGTAGACCTTATCGTTGAGCAGGCTCGCCACTGGGTTGATGATGTTACCCTCGCCACTATTTTGCATGTAGACCACAGGCACCTTACCTGTTGCAAGATGATAACCAGCGGCCAGAGCCGTGCAGTTACCTTCGTTTGCTGCAATCACATGATGATGAGGATCTATTCCATAAGTCGCCATTAGATAGTTGCAAAGAGCTTTCAGCTGGCTATCAGGCACACCGGTATAAAAGTCAGACCCAATAATTTCAACAAGCTTCTCAACCTTCATTATGCTTCTCCATTCAAAATATTATGGTAAAGGGCGTCAATAGTATCCATATCCAAGGCAATCGGATGATTTTTCAAGCGCACCGGATTAACAGAGTTCTTCAGGATATCAAACTGCTCTGCCGTGGCGGTCGGGACTTCAAGGCCGAGACTATCAAAGATGCTTCTCACCTTTTCCCCGCCTTCTCTCGCATCTTCACAGCCAATAGCCTGTCCTATTTCATCAAGTGTAGCCTTCAGATACTCCTCTCCTCGCGGGTCTATGCATTTATCAGTATTTTCAACCATCCAAGGGAAGAGAACCCGATCACACAGGATAGCTGCGTGTCCATGTGCTGAATGGAACAGGCTTGTGATCTTATAGCACATAGCATGTCCCGCTGTTGTCTGTGTTATGTTGATCGCTTGTCCGGCAGTATGAGCTGCTTTAAGCATTCCGGCGTTTCCTTCCTCGGTGTTTGCCAGATAACCATCCATGTGCTTCAACACAGCTTGGATTGCAGCTCTGCTATACTCCTTGCTCTTCTCTGTACTGTTCACCGACCAGAAGGACTCAATCGCATGGCATAAGGCATCCATCATGGTTGCCTTCTTCTGATACAGCGGCAGGGTCTTAAGCGCATTAGGGTCCATCAGAACAGTACTGGGGATAAAGCTCTCGCTGGTTACGCTCTGTTTTGCATCATTATAGTAGATGACAGCATAGCGAGTAGCCTCACTACCAGTTCCAGCCGTCGTCGGCATAGCAATGAAGGGGATGCTGTTCGGTACGATCTCTGCATTCAACCACGCACCATCTGTCCCGTCTCCTGGCAGGTTGGAATACAGTTTGATACACTTTGCAACGTCCATTGCAGAGCCACCGCCAACGGCCATGATGCTGTCGCATTTCTCGTCATTAAACAGCTCTACACCTTTAACAACGCTCTCATACAGCGGATTCGGCTGGAAGTCACGGAACCCAATCATCTCAACTCCGGTCTTCTCGACTTCTTCCAGATGTTTGTTGAACCCATCCATATACCAGATGGAGCCATCGCAAACCATCAGGATTTTCTTACAGCCATTATCCTGAATCCACTGGTCAAACTCTATGTAATTATCCCTTGCTGTTATTATCCTCTGTTCCATGAATTAGCCCTCTGCCGGTATCAAGCGAATGATGTCTTTGAACGGCATCAGCATCGCATCGCACTCTTCGGCCCGGTGGTTTTCCAGAATCATTTCCGCAGCCTTCTGCATAGCAGGAACTTCAGCTCTCATCAACTGATTGGCGTAAATGATGATGTTCGCGCCACGCTGTTTCCACTCTTCCTCCGTTACGGAGTTAAAGGATGTGGGAACCAGAACGATGGGTGTGGTTTTATCCTTAGCCCGGAACTTCTCGATAAACTCCTGAATCTCGGACGGGTCTTTCTTGCGGCTGTGAATCATGATGGCATCAGCACCGGCTTCTACAAACGCAAAGGCGCGGGTCAACGCATCTTCCATGCCCTGCTCGAGGATCAAACTCTCGATTCGAGCACAGACCATAAACTCCTTGGTGCGCTGCGCTTTCTTACCAGCACGGATCTTCGCACTAAAGTTTTCAATCGAATCCTGAGTCTGAACAACTTCAGTTCCAAACAGGCTGTTCTTCTTCAGTCCAGTCTTATCTTCTATAATTACCATGGACACGCCAAGTCTCTCCAGAGAGCGGACGGTATACACAAAGTGTTCAGTCTTTCCGCCGGTATCACCATCAAAGATAATGGGCTTCGTGGTAACCTCAGTGATATCCTCAATTGTGCGGAAGCGAGAGGTCATATCCACCAGCTCGATATCTGGTTTGCCTTTCGCTGTGCTATCGCACAGAGAGCTGATCCACATGGCATCAAACTGATGAGCACCACCGTCTTGGTGAACCACAGTGTTCTCAACGATAAGACCTGTCAGACCATCATGGGCTTCCATAACCGTCACAAGGCCCTTTGCGTCGAGCATTCTCTTAAGACGGCCACGACGGATATCGGGCATAGCAAGGTCGGAGCGAGTCCTGGCATCAATCTCCGCATACTTCGGATCGGTGGAATAGGGATACTCTACAAGTTTGCCACCATAGGTTGCGAGGATCGCTGTTACCTCGTCCCGGATCGGACGCTGGAAACCAGTTACCCAGTCATCGCCATGTACAACAATAGACGGTTTGAATTTTTCCAGGTTCTCCTTGTAACTGAGCGTATTCTGATCAACGACCTTATACACCCCAGCGATGTTTTCAAACATTACCTTGCGCTCAGAAGCGGGGACCAGAGGCATACGCTTATAGGAGGCAACCGCCTCATCGGACAACACACCAATGATAAGCTTACCCAACTTCTGTGCCTTCTTAATAATGGCAATGTGACCTCCATGGATAATATCTGAAGCAAAGCACATGTAAACAGTACGAGACTGAATCTCCTTGAGCTTCGATGTTACAACAGCCAAATCTTCAGGATTGTCAATCTCGGAGCAAAGAAGATTCTCCACATCGAGAGCATGGATATTTGCAGCACCGTTCAGCTCATTCAGAGCATTCTCAGCATAAACTTTTGTCTTCTCGGTCTCACAGAACTCGATAATCTTACCCAGCCAAACTCTCCAGTCTTCTTTGTTCAGCTTATAGAGAGCCTGTGCTTCCATCGCCTCGTTGAAATACTCAACGCCAACCTTTAAGACCATACCGTCTTTTACAACAGCCTTGAAATCTTTCTCAGGAAGTGGCAGCGTGGAGGAAACGGTCATGCAGGAAACGGGCGAGGCAATTACACGGCCAAAGACCTCGTTCTCGAAGACCAGGTCACCATGCATGAGAACGATGTCATCATCCAAATATTCTCTAGCGCAGTAGATGGAATAAATGTAGTTTGTCTTATCATAGATAGGATTCTTCACAAAGGTAAAATGCAACGGAAGATCAAGCGAATTGCAGTAATTCACCAGAACGCCATCATAGTACCCGGTTGTGATGACAACTTCCTCAATCCCAGCCTCGGCAATCTCCTTCAACTGACGCGAGAGGATGGTTTCGTGTGATGAAATCTCTGTCATGCATTTTGGATGCTCCGAGGTGAGGACTCCCATACGGGAACCGAGGCCAGAATTAAGAATTAGTGCTTTCATTAGTCGTTCTCCTTGCAAATCGATCTTTATTGTAATTTTTTTGCTAACTCATTGAGGATTACTTCTGTCGCCATACCACCAGCTTCGATATACTGATCCCTAAAAGCTTGGTATTTTTCTTTGTCAGCGCCATTTTCTACTTCAGCAATTCTCTCTATTACCTGATCCTCTGTTTTCAACACTCCACCAGGATAGACATCATTGAGATCATAGTAAAAACCACGTTCATCCTTATATGTTTCGTAGTCAAACCCGAAACATATAAATGGTACCCCTGCAATAGCTGAATCATAGACTATCGTTGAATAGTCGGTGATAAGTACATCCGTTATGGCAAGAATATGGTTCAAATCTTCATACCCGGATACATCTCTCGCGAACTCATCATAGGTCATCTCGAATTTTGTTGTGAAGGTATGCATTCTGAATAGCATCACATGCTTATCCGAAAGTGCCGTTTTCCATTTTTCCATGTGAATTGGAGGAATGAATTCATAAGATAGTCCGCCGTCTTTGCTATCTCTCCACGTCGGAGCATAGAGGAGAACTTTCTTTCCCTCTGGAATACCGAACTGCTTTCTTAGCTCAATCCTCTTCTCATCTGTTATATGAAACAGTTCATCATTGCGAGGGAATCCAACAACCCGAATAGCATCTGGATTGCAGATAAAATCTCGTTCAAATATTGTTCGTTCAAAATTGCTCTGTACGAGCATTATATCTACAGCAGAGAAGTTGTAGTCTTTTCTTCCGTTGCAGGCATTACCGATCAATTTCGTTCCTGCACCATGCCATGTATTGATGTAAATAGTGCTTCTCTTCTTGAAGTGAAGGCCGCGCTCAATATTTACTGAAGAAATCCAAACCTTTGCTTTTAATGCCGTTTTGAAGTATTCAGGTGAGTCTATCTTGATGCAATTAGCACCCGAGACATCAAATTTCTCAGGTTCCTCGAACGCCCACACGAACTGGTATCCAGCAAAACGAGAGTCCACCAACATTGCATCAAACAGCACCTTAGGGCTGTCGTTAAACTTTCTCCCTCCGAACGAATTGAAGAGGATAAGCTTATTATCTGTTTTGGTAAACAACCCCATGCAGCGGAAGACTCCGCTCATAACATGTTTATATAAAAACTGAATTCCTGTATTGTGTTTCAGTATAAATTCTAGTCGCTTTTTTAATCCAGCCACTGTATGTTCCTTCCTTTAACTGAACTCTATCTTTAGGGGATTGTGTTTACACACACGATCTGAATCGGGGGGCAATTTCATGTAGTCCCCATAAAGCAATTCAAGCATCCCCTTGTAATTCTTAAAGGCAGGAAAGGGGCGGCCATTGAATGTCACCTCTCCATATTCATCGGGCATTCCCTGTGGGAAAGTCCATTTCTTAATGTGCCAACTCGCTGCCATGCTTTTCCAGACATAGTTGGATTGAACATTCTCGTGATTCTTCTGGAACCACTTCACAGCTTTTAGCAATTCATTCTTTCGTATAGATTTCGGGATGATGCGTATCAATGTACGCGCTGCCTTCTTAGCAAAACCATCCGTGGGAATCACATCATTTGCTCTCGTGAGTGCAATAATCTTGTTCGCTTGCTGTAGCGTCTTTTTGTTCAGAGCCGGATCATTACTGAGCTTGTCGAGAGGGAAGATATCAATCCATATACCGTGATGGCCATGACTAGGATTCTCTGATGGAGTTAAGAGAACTGTTCCGTTTTTACGTACTTTTCCATGTGAGGTAGTACAATTATCATCGGTTTCAAAATGCTCAAAATAATATCCAGGAACAGGACTCTTATCCCACGCAGCGCAAAAATTAGTGTATTCAGGGCGTGTCATAACAATGTCAATATCGTCATCCCAGGGAATAAACCCACCATGGCGTACCGCTCCGAGCAAAGTGCCGCAGAAAAGGGCATAATGGATATTGTTTTTCTGGCAGAAATCATCCACAGAACAGAGTATTTCAAACTCAACTTGCTGAAGATGCTTTAAAGTCTCACTGTCCATTTTACGAAAACCTCACCAATATAGTTTTTACTACATTTCTCCCAAAACAAAGTGAAATGCTCTGAAGCAAATTCCACGCTTCGGAGCAGTAACTTTCTACTCTCTCATTTTTCTGATCATTCTGATCAGCTCCCATCTATCTTCAATCGGACTCTTCATCCGCCTATCTTTCAACGCTTCGCCATCTGCCGGATTCCACTCTGCTATGTTCCTCAAACTTGCCGTCAGCCAATCCGTACTGTCCAGCTCTCTGTGAGTTCCCTTCGGTACTCTCCATATAGAACAGGTATGTCATGACATCCATTTTTGAGTCATCCACACGAGCCTCAGACCTCTCCCAAAGCCGTCATCGTCCCCGTGGAAATCTACATATCCCTGTCTAGTCTCTTCTTGCCTGAAACTATCGACGTTTTTTACCCGTCCCCTTAATGTGTCTGTTCTTGCCTGAAACTATCGAAAGCACATAGCACAGACTGACGGACGATTATGTGTTTGCTACATTAACCTTTGCTCTTCTATAAGCAGAGTACCGAAGGCACACATACCTCTGTCCGCTCAAGAGCAGCCGATTATTTGTTCAATCTGCCCAATGTTCGTCCCGTTTTTCCCATTTTTCTGTGCGATTTGCCTCGTTTTCGTAGTCAAGAGCGGTTACCTGACCGACATCGACGCCCTCAGTGCTTTCAGGCAAGAAGAGGATTTTTATCGTTGCCAAAATAATTTTCATGTCCGTAACAAAGCTTTGATGCGCAATATACAAAAGATCC
>OCVV011353564.1_pt1 | contig 18114 bp, 16 predicted proteins | sample 1539721 | NCBI WGS metagenome assembly OCVV01 (sample SAMN02144230, study PRJEB22623) | gut metagenome | biome: sheep rumen | host: Ovis aries | place: New Zealand | reverse complement strand
CGGAACTTCGCTAAATGATAAATGATAAATGATAAAGAAGCGCAAAGCGCTTTATAATTAACGAAAAATTATACGATAATTAACGTTAAAAATCATTGCGTAAATTAGAGTGGTATCTGTGCTTTCTGTGTGAACGTTTATCCTTTCATCCGTATAATGTCGTTAATCTTCCGTGCAAAAATCTCCAAATAAAGTTCAATATTCAAAACTCAAAGTTCAAAGTTGTTAGAATAGTTTGTTAACGGTGGTTTGGGTTAAAAAGAAAACCCGAGAAGAATATCAAACATTGAAATTACCCACCACGGAAACGTAAGCGACATATTTGATTAGTTAGATTTTGTCTTATTTCGTCACAAAATACTATTTGATTAATTTTGAGCAAAATATATCCAAATATTATTTTGTTACTGTCTTTTTTTCATAACTTTGCATTGCAACATTAAAGCGAATCAAAAAAACATGAATAGCGATAAATTCTTTCCGAGTAGAATAATATATTTCTTGTTGACATTACTAATTGCAATGGTAATAGATAGTCCTTTTATCATGTTGATTAAAGATCTTAACGAAGGATTAAGTCAAACGTTATTCTTTGCCTTGTTCTGTACCACATTTATAATAGTTGTAGCAGCGATTAATGTCAAAAAGAGAAACAATGTTTTGCCATATTATACAAAAAAACTTGATTCTTTATGGCTTGCCATGCTTATTGTATTCGTGATACAGACTCTTATTTCACAACCTGCTATAACTCTTCTAAACGAAAAGGCAACAACCAATACATATGATTCCTGTACCATAATAGGTTCTTTGATTTTTGCTCCTATTTTAGAAGAAACCATTTTTAGAGGTATTCTGCTACGAGGGCTTTTAACTCGCTATTCTACACCTATTGCAATAACGCTATCTACGTTATTATTTGCTCTTATTCACATTAATATGAACCAAATCATACCTGCATTTTTGTTAGGAATTCTATTTGGATTAGTTTTTGCAAAAACGCATAGTTTTATTTTTACAGCTATCCTTCATTTTGAAGCAAATGCCATTACTTGGCTCTTCGTATTTTCTAATTCAGAAAAGATATATCAGGCTTTAGACTATAGAATTCTATTGGCAATATTAATACTATCTATACCTCTGTATTGCTATGGTTGTATAACAATATCAAAGAAGCTAAGACGATAATGAATGAAAGAAAAGTAACTATAAACATGAGAAGGCTCTACATTCTCTCTACAATAGGGGGAATAGCACTACAGATTGTTAGCTATCATTTATGGTGTATAATGTGGGAAAACCCTTTTCTTTCAAGTTTTGGCATACATAAAATTACATATTCCGAAGCAGAAAGCTATTTTACAAGAAAGATTTTAATCTTTATTGCATTGCTTATTATCGGTGTTATTTTACATGAGCTAATACATGGCATTACATGGGCTTTATTTTCTCCCAGACATTTTAAAGACATAAAATTCGGTATAATCTGGACTTCATTCATGCCATATTGTCATTGTAAAATACCATTGCATGTAAATCAATATAGGATAGGCGCAATAGCTCCATTAATTATACTTGGTATATTTCCTTACATTCTTGGACTTTTATTACAAAATCTTACGGTTTTCATTTTAGGAATATTCCTCATTCTTGGTGCAGTAGGTGATATTGCTATTTTGTGGAATACAAGAAAAATACCAGCCAACAAGACCATACAAGATCATCCTACGGAACCAGGTTTCATTGTTTATGATTTATAATATCTATCGTTGTAAAATGCAAAAAAGAGAGTAAAGCGCTTTAAAATTAACGAAAAATTATACGATAATTAACGTTAAATATCTTTGCGTGAATTTACTTTCACTCGGAAATGTAAAGAAAAGCAAGCTTTCCTTTGCATTTCTCTCGTTTTTTCGTAAATTTACGTCTATCGCCGTGAATTTACTTTCACTCGACATAAAAAATAAACAAGTTTATTTTGTTCTGTTCTCGTTTATTCGTAAATTTGCAGTCTATACGATTTGAAGATTTATGAGTTTAACAGCTATAGCAGGTAAATTGTTCCTGCCACGACAGAAACAATTGCAACGCCACATCAACGAAGGTGTTGAGTTGCAGCACGATGTTTTGAAGCATCTTCTTGCAAAGGGAAGGAATACGGAATATGGACTTAATCATAACTTAAATACAACTGGCAACTATGAGGGGTTCGTTAAGAATGTTCCTGTGAACACGTATGAGGAACTCAAGGCTGATATTGACCGCATGCGCCACGGAGAGGCAAATGTTTTGTGGCCAGGACGCGTGAAGTGGTATGCCAAATCATCGGGCACTACAAACGACAAAAGTAAGTTTATACCTGTATCGGCAGAGGGCTTGCAGAAGATTCACTACAAAGGTGGTTCGGATGTTGTGGCTCTGTATCTTAAAAACAATCCCAAGAGTAGGTTGTTTGATGGCAGAAGTTTGATTCTTGGTGGCAGTCACCAGCCAAACTATAATTTGCCTCATTCCTTGGTGGGCGATTTGAGTAGTATTCTTATTGAGAACATTAACCCATTGGCAAACCTTGTTCGTGTGCCAAAGAAGTCAACTGCCTTGCTTTCTGACTTTGAGGTGAAGCGCGACCGCATAGCCCGTGAGTGCATGAATAAGAATGTTACCAACATCTCGGGTGTTCCTTCGTGGATGCTTTCGGTGCTGGTTCGTGTTATGGAGCTTACGGGTAAGAAGCATCTTGAGGAGGTGTGGCCTAATCTTGAGGTGTTCTTCCACGGAGGTATAGCCTTTACCCCTTACCGCAAGCAGTATGAACAGCTGATAACCAGCGACAAGATGCATTACATGGAGACATACAACGCTTCAGAGGGATTCTTCGGCATACAGAGCAATCCAGACGACAAGAGTATGCTTCTTATGCTCGACTATGATGTGTTCTATGAGTTTCTGCCAATGGATGAGTTTGACTCACCTAACCCAAACATCGTTCCGCTTGAAGGTGTGGAGATAGGCAAGAACTATGCAATGATAATAACCACATCGTGTGGCTTGTGGCGATATATGATTGGCGATACCGTTCAGTTTACTTCTAAAAATCCGTATAAGTTTATCATTAGCGGACGAACAAAATATTTCATCAACGCTTTTGGTGAGGAACTGATTATGGATAATGCAGAGAAGGGACTTGCATACGCTTGTGAAAAGACAGGTGCCGAGATTCTTGATTATACGGCAGCTCCTCTCTTTATGGATAGTAATGCTAAGTGTGCTCACCAGTGGCTGATAGAGTTTGCTAAGGAACCTGCTTCTTTGGATGAGTTTGCCAATCTTCTCGACAAGCGTCTGCAGGAGGTGAACAGCGACTACGAGGCTAAGCGCTCACATGATGTGACTATGCAACGTCTTGAACTGGTGAAGGCTCGTAAGGGCTTGTTCAACGACTGGCTGAAATCAAAGGGAAAACTTGGTGGTCAGCATAAGGTTCCTCGACTGAGTAACTCAAGAACGAATATTGAAAGTATGTTACTTTTGAACAGATGAAGATAAAGATTATATTGCTGCTTTCGCTGGTGCTCATTACGAGTTGCGCTCGAATGGGACAGCCTGATGGAGGATGGTATGATGAACAGCCTCCAAAGGTTATTGGTGCTTCGCCAGCCGACAAGGGCGTTAACGTGAAGAGTCAGAAGGTGGTTATCAGGTTTGATGAGTTTGTCAAGATTGATAACGCAACAGAGAATGTTATAGTGTCGCCTCCTCAGCTTGAAACACCTGAGATTGCGGCAAAGGGAAAGAGTATAGAAGTGAAGCTTCTCGACTCTCTTAAAGCCAACACCACCTATACTGTTGACTTTAGCGATGCCATCAGCGATAACAACGAGAACAATCCTTTGGGAAACTACACCTATACCTTTTCTACAGGTGCCGAAATCGACACAATGGAGGTTGCTGGATATGTGGTTGAAGCAAACAACCTTGAACCAGTAAAGGGTATTCTTGTGGGATTATATGATGATCTTGCCGACTCTGCTTTCCAAAAGAAGCCTATGCTAAGAGTGAGCCGCACCGATGCTTCTGGGCATTTTGTTATTAAAGGCGTGAAGAATGGCAAATATCGTGTTTATGCCCTTCAGGATGCCGATGGCGACTACAGATTTGGACAGAAATCAGAAAAGATAGCTTTTAGCAGCGAGGTGTTCACAACAGCCTGTTATCCAGACACGCGTCAGGACACTCTTTGGACCGACACCCTGCACATTGCAAGCATCTCTCGTTCTAAATACACTCATTTCACACCTGATAATATTGTTCTTCGTGCTTTCAACGAAGTGTTTACTGCACGTTATCTCACCAAGAACGAAAGAGTGAACCACGACCACTTTGTGCTGGCATTCAGCTATGGCGACAAAGAACTGCCAAAGATAAAGGGATTGAACTTTAATGAAAAAGATGCCTTTATCATTAATGCCAATACACAGAAAGATTCTATTGTTTACTGGCTGCGCGATACGGCTCTTGTTAATCAAGACACATTGCGTATGGAAGTGCAATATATGGCTACAGATAGCCTTGGAGGGTTGGAATTGCAGACCGACACATTAGAGATGCTCTCAAAGGTGTCGTATGCAAAGCGTATGAAAGACCAGAAAAAGGCATTTGAGAAATGGCAGAAACAACAGGAAAAAGCCAAGAAGAAAGGCGAACCTTACGACTCAATAATGCCAAAGGAACCATTGCGACTGAAGTTTGATGTTCCTACAACGCTTAATCCCGACCAAAACATACTCATAACAAGTCAGGTGCCGTTGGATAGTATTGATATATCAAAGATTCATCTTTATTCCAAGCACGATTCCTTGTGGTATAACGCCCGCTTTGAGTTGCAGGCTGTGCAATTAGCTCAGAATGGTTTGCCAGAAGCTATTCCTGATGCTCAGTTACCATTGCACGAGATGTATCAACTCTTGGGCGAGTGGCAGCCAGGAATAGAATATAGTCTTGAGGTTGATAGTGCAGCTTTTGTTGACATATATGGTAACTGTTCTGCAAAGATTAAAAATGGTTTCAAGGTGGGAAATAACGATGACTATTGTTCTTTGTTGCTCACCATAAAAGGTATGGAAGAACAGAGTTGTATCGTTCAACTTCTCGATCGCTCAGAAAAGGTGGTTAAGGAGATTATTACAGATAATGGCACAGCCGAATTCTTCTATCTTAAACCTGAGACATATTACTTACGTCTAATTGTTGATAATAACAAGAATGGCAAATGGGATACCGGAGATTTCGAGAAGAATATCCAACCTGAAGAGGTGTATTACTTCTCAGAAAAGTTGGAATGTAGAGCTAAATGGGACCTCACAGAAACATGGAATCCTAAAGCTAAAGAACTATATAAGCAAAAGCCAGCAGATATAAAGAAGCAAAAGGGTGATAAGAAGAAAACAATAAAACGAAGAAATATGGAAAGAGCCAGAGAACTTGGAATAGAATACATACCAAGGTAATTTGGAATTACGAATGTGAAATTTGAAATTACGAATAGGTTGCGCAAAGCGCAATTACGAATTAAGAATTACAAGTTTTGAACCAAAGGTCACTGACCGAGGGGAGTAAACAATAAAAAAGGAAATATATGAAACTGAAGAAATTTATCCTTGCGGTAGTAATGATGCTTGCTGCTTACTCTGTAAATGCACAATGCTCATTCCGCAACACAGCTTTTAAATCAGGAGAGTTTCTCTCATACAACCTATATTACAACTGGAAATTTGTATGGGTTAAGGTAGGAACGGCTTCTATGTACACAGTTCAGAGTAGATATAATGGCAAACCAGCATATCGTGGTTCGCTCACAACACGAGGAAATGGTCGTCTCGATGATTTCTTCATCTTACGCGATACTCTTTTGTGCTATAACACTCTCGAACTCGAACCTCTTTATTTCCGCAAGGGAGCTCGTGAGGGAAATCGTTATACTGTAGATGAGGTGTATTATAGCTATAGTGGAAATAAAGTGAATCTGCGTCAGCATCGTGTTCATGATGATGGAGAAAACATTTGGAAAAAGGGCACTTCGTCAGAGTGTGTTTACGACATGATGAGTATATTCTTGCGTGCTCGCTCTTTCAATCCTACATCATGGAAGAAGGGACATATAGTGAAGTTCCCTATGGCTGATGGAAAAAACTGCACTAATGCTCAGTTGCTTTATCAAGGAAAGCAAACCATCAAAGCCGACAACGGACATAAATATCGCTGTTTAAAGTTGGCTTATCAAGAGAAGGAAGACAATGGAAAATACAAGAGCATCGTTGACTTCTATGTTACTGATGATAGCAACCATATCCCTATTCGTCTTGATATGTATCTGAGATTTGGTTATGCCAAGGCTTTCCTCACAAACATGAAGGGAATACGTAGCAATGTTGCTTCACAGATAAAATAACTAACCCAAAGATACAAATAAAGCCTCTTTCATAGTTCTTATGAAAGAGGCTTTTTCAATTCTCATTACTCCACATTTATTTTTGGCTTGCTTTTATCAAAGCGAGAAGATGCTCAACGGCAACTTCCTGTGGGATGTTCTTCTCAATGAGTTCCTGTTTGCGATAAAGCGACACGCGGTTAGGACCAGCACCAACATAGCCAAAGTCGGCATCAGCCATTTCACCAGGACCATTAACAATGCAGCCCATGATACCTATCTTCAAGCCCTTCATGCCCTTGGTGGCTTCACGAATTTTAGCGATAGTCTCACGCAGGTCGTAGAGTGTACGTCCGCATCCAGGACAGCTGATGTATTCGGTTTTTGATACACGCAGGCGGGCTGCCTGAAGAATGCCAAATGCTGTTTCTACAACATCCTGTTGAGCTATGTCGCCATCGTTCATAAGCCAGAGACCATCGGTAAGACCGTCTATCATGAGAGCGCCCATATCGGCTGCTGCTTCAAGCTGGAAATCTTCTTTCTCGCTTGCGCTGTGCCTATACATCTCGGCAAACACAACAGGATTCTTCATTCCAGCTTCGCTCATTTCGTGAACGAGAGCACGCTGGTCGCCTAAGCGGTTTTGATGATTGCTCACGCAAACAACTACTATCTCTGGATGATATTTCAGGCAAGCAAGATATTCCTTTGCAGGAGTACCATATTGCAGTACAAGGAATTTAAGTTCAGAAGGAATAAGACTCAATGCTGGCATTGCTGTTGCAGGGAAGATAGGGTAAACCTTAGCTTCAGAACCAGTGATAGTGCCATCAGCTGCAATTCTGCCTTCAGCAGTCATTTCGCCATAGACATTGTAGTCGAGAATGTAGCTTTGTCCCTTTGCAGGCTTCTCAGGTAATGTATTCTTTACATAGATATAGTCTGCTCGTTGTTCGCTGGCTGTAACAATCTCGGCATCGTTATTGTTTGCTGTTGCAATAACAACAGGAACATTGTCGCCACCGATATTTTTAACAGCCTTTGTTTCGCGACGAGAAGGATGTACCCAATCAAACTTAGGATCGGCAGTAGCAGGAATGAGCAGATGCTTCTCCTTACGACGTATGTAGCGCACAAGATGATCGGCAACAGGAATCTCGGCTGCTGGTTCTTCGCTCAGACTAACACGAATAGTGTCGCCAATACCATCTGCCAAGAGTGCACCAATACCTACGGCACTCTTTATTCGTCCATCCTCGCCTTCACCGGCTTCGGTAACCCCAAGATGCAGAGGATAGTGCATATCCTCCTTGTTCATGGTATCTACCAACAGACGCATGGAGCGTACCATGACAACGGTGTTGCTTGATTTTATAGAGATAACTACATCATTGAAGTTTTCCTTCTTGCAGATGCGCAAAAATTCCATGCAGCTTTCTACGATACCTTCTGGGGTGTCGCCATAGCGGTTGCGTATGCGATCGCTCAAGCTACCATGGTTAACACCAATGCGAATGGCTGTGTGATGTTCCTTGCATATATTGAGGAAAGGCACAAAACGGTCTTCAATCTTTTTGAGTTCCTGAGCATATTCCTCGTCGGTGTATTCGAGCTTTATGAACTTACGGGCAGGATCAACATAGTTACCTGGATTTATGCGAACCTTCTCAACGTATCTGGCTGCCACATCAGCCACATTAGGGTTGAAGTGCACATCGGCAACGAGGGGAGTGTTGTATCCGTCTTTGCGTATTCCTGCTTTTATGTTCTCCAGATTCTCAGCCTCTATGGAGCCTTGTGTGGTGAGACGTACAAGTTCACCACCAGCCTTGATAATTTCTTCAGACTGGCGAATACATGCTTCTGTGTCGCGGGTGTTGGTTGTTGTCATAGACTGTATGCGTACAGGGTTGCTGCCACCTATGTCTAATTTGCCAACGTGCACCACAGACGACTCTCTGCGAGAATAGTTGAACAAGTCTATTTCACTCATATTTTACCTTTTTACAGTTTTATCTTTTTACTTTTTTACCCTTTCTTAGCACTTATATTCGTAATCTTTTATTTCTGCCAGTTCTTTGTTTGCCTTTTCAATCTTAGCACCGAGTCCGGCTTTCCATGCGTCAACCTTCTTGGCAACATCTTCATCGGCAAGGGCAATCATCTCGGCAGCAAGAACAGCTGCATTCTGGGCAGCATTAACGCCTACGGTGGCTACGGGTATGCCTGGAGGCATCTGAATGATGCTCAACATGGCGTCGAGACCATCGAGCATTCCCTTGATAGGTACACCAATTACAGGCAGAGAGGTTGAAGCTGCGATAACTCCAGGAAGGGCAGCAGCCATACCTGCAGCAGCGATGATGACCTTGATGCCACGCTCTTTAGCACCTTTGGCAAATGCTTCAACAGCATCTGGAGTGCGATGAGCAGAGAGTGCGTTTACTTCAAAAGGAATCTTGTTGTCGTTAAGCCATTTGCAGGCTTTTTCCATCACGGGCAGATCACTTGTTGATCCCATGATGATACTAACTAATGGTTTCATATGTTATAATTTGTTTCTATACTATCAGTATTATATATCCGCCAAGGATAAATCCAAGACAGTATCCTCCTACAATCTGTGAAAGCGAGTGCTGGCGAAGCACCATGCGACTTGTGCCCACTATTCCTGCCAATACAAGAACGAAACACAGCCACCAGATGGGGTTGAAAGAGAAGATTACGGCAAATGCAAGCAAAGCTCCTGTAACGCCGCCTATGGCTGCTGAATGAACGGATATCTTCCACCAGATGTTTATTATGGCGCAAAGCACCTGAATAATCAAAGCTCCCATAAGGATGCTGCCCATGAAATGAGGGGTGTGCAAAAGTATGTTCATGACATAGTAGCACACGAAATAGCATAGTATGCTGATGAGGTAGGGCACCATTCGTCGTTCTTTCTGGCTTAGCTGCCATGGTGTCCAGCCTTGATATCGGCGATACATTCGGATGAGCAGCGTGGGCAGTAATACCGTAAAACTGTAAACCAGACCAAGAACGCTGAGTTTGTAGCTTGTGGGCAACAAGCTCAGATAGCTGAAAATGAACAGAGCTACCAGTCCCACCATGGGTAGATAGAGTGGTGAGAACACCATGCTCATGATTCTTGCGGTCAATATAATATTCTTTTCATTCATATTTTTGCATCAGCCTTGTACTGACGGGTTATTGCTTTCTTAAACGGGCTATGGCAAAGCCAAGTTGCTCACGGTATTTGGCAACTGTTCTGCGAGCTATTGGGAAGCCTTTTTGTTTTAGTTCTTTGGCAAGAGAGTCGTCAGAGAGTGGTGCCGTCTTGTCTTCGGCATTAATAAGTTCTTTTAAAGCAATCTTTATCTTGCGGATAGATACTTCCTGTCCGTCCTCTCTGGTGTATTTGTCGCTAAAGAAAAATCTCAATGGGAATGTGCCCCATTTGGTTTGAGCATACTTGATGTTGCTCACACGACTAATGGTTGATTTGTCGAGATTTGTTTTCTTTGCAATATCTTCCAGAATCATAGGCTTCATGTCGGCTTCGTCGCCATCAACAAAGAAATCGTGTTGCCATTCTATAATGGCTTTCATTGTGAGGATGAGTGTTTGCTGGCGTTGTTTCACAGCGTTTATGAAGCCTTGTGCCTTGTCAAGCTTTTCTTTTGCGTATAGCAGAGCTTCCTTGTCTCTGCGGTTCATGTTGTCATTGTTGGCGTTGTAGGCATCAACCATTTCAACAAATGATGGCGACACTTTCAACTCGGGGATATTTCCGTTGTTAAGTGTAAAGGTCACTATTCCGTCATCGCTGGTATCTACAATGAAGTCTGGGGTTATCTGCTGAGTGCTTCTGCCTTCGGTTTCAGCAAGTGCTGCTCCAGGCTTTGGGTTTAGCTTTCTCAGCTCTTTCTGTAGGGTTTCAATCTGTGTGTCGTTGAGTTGCATATTCTGCTTAATTTTGTCCCAATGATTCTTGGTGAAGTCATCGAAATGGTTTTTAATTACATCTTCCATGGCGTTGTGCAGTCGTGGGTAGGGGTCAATGCCTTCTTCTGCGTCGTCTGTGCGTTTGCGTTGTATCTGCAAGAGCAGACATTCCTGTAGTGAGCGTCCACCAATTCCTGCTGGGTCCATAGTTTGCAGCTTATACAACACGTTCTCTATGTTTTTCACAGGTACGTCAATGTTATGGTATATTGCCAACTCGTCGCATATATTGTCAAGATCCTTTCTCAGCAGTCCGTCATCATCGAGACTTCCTATTAGGTATTCCATTATCAGCTGTTCCTGCTCAGACAGTTCCATGATGCCCATCTGCTCGTTCAGTTTGTCGTAGAACGATGTGTTGTCGCCCCATACCATCTCCTCGTAGTCGGCATTATCTTTGTTGCTGACATAGCTGGATGGTAATGGTAGTTCGTCGTCGGCTCCCATTGTTTCAAGGGCAGAGTCGAGAGCTTCTTGTCGTTCCTCCTGCTCATATTCTTCCTCGCTGTCGTTGTCCAAAGAGTCAGAACCTTCAGAGGTATCATACATCTCATCCTCTTCGCGCCCTTTTTCAAGAGCGGGATTGTCATCAAGCTCAGCATTCACGCTCTCCTCAAGTTCTGTCAACGGCATCTCCAACAGGTGCACCAAAAGCATCTGCTGTTGTGAAAGTCGCTGCATCTGAGCAAGTTTCTGTTCCTGCGTTTGAATTAGTTTCTGAGCCATAATGCTAAAAAATATTTTGTATTATTTATACCATGCCGACATCTGTGCCGCCTCGGCAGAAAGTTTTTCGGGATCGTTGCCGTAGCGTTGCCACACCCGCTGGCAATCTGGAAGCAGAGGCGGAAGGTCGAGGTCCAAGCGGTTTAGATAAGGGTCACATTGCATGAACACCTCAAGCACCATTGCCACCTTCTCAGCCTTTATCTTCAACAATCGTGCCAATTCCTGTACCTCGGGCGTTTCAGCCACCATGGTGATAGGAGTGAGGCGGAAATACAGGTCGAGAATCATCGTCAGGGCAACAATTGTCAGTTCTCCGTCAGCCTCAAGTGGTCGATAGTTCTTCTCCCACGACTCGTTTACTTCTACATCTTTGTAGAACACATCCTTCTGTCCGAATCCACTCATATTCCGCAGTTTCTCCACCTCTGCCGCCAATCGTTTAGGATGCTCGGCATAGGTGTTCCATAGTTGTTGCATCTGTGGAGAATCCTGACGTCGAATGCGAAACATCTGATTATATAGATATTTCGGTTCAATGTGTAGTTCAAGTGCAAGATTAATAAGTGAGCGTGAATAAATTGATTTCACCCCCATTGGCTTTTTTATGTAAAGTTGCAAAAGCAACAGCCAATAATCGTCTTGCCATAAAGGATGTGTAGTCATAACCGTATAGCTTTTCTGCAAATTTACGAAAAAACGAGTGCAGAACAAAATATTAATGTGGAATTTTGAATGTGGAATGTGGAATTAGTCGCCCTAAAGGGCGATTACTAATTAGTTATTTACAAATTATTATTCAATTATCAACCGAAGGTCATCGACTGAGCAGATGCTGTCAACGGACTTGGTGCATCTGTGTAAGCGAAGGAGGTAATCTTCAATAGCGATGCAACTGCATCGCGCATGCCGAGTGCCAGTAAATTCACGGCTTAGTCGCAAAAATACGAAAAAACTGGTGCAAGGGTAAAAGAATTGCAAAAAAATATTTATCTTTGCCTTTACCTAAAATTAAACACGTCTTTTAAAAAAAATGAAAAGAAACCTATTTGTGATTACTTTGCTTGCTCTCTCTCTGACAGCAGGGGCTCAGCAGGCACGTAAAGATTTTAAAGCCGACAGAAACCTCTCGGCAAGTAACTATTTGGCTTATCCTGGTCCGCTTCAGGCAAAACTTACTGCAGCCCCAAAGGGCTATGAGCCTTTCTATCTAAGCCATTATGGCCGTCATGGCAGTCGTTGGCTTATTGGCGATAGAGATTATAATCGCCCTGTGAATATTCTGGCTAAAGCCGACTCTCTTGGTAAGCTTACAGCTAAGGGTAAAGACGTGTTGCACAAGCTCACTCTGTTGCGTGATGCAGCTTATAAGCGTGATGGCGAGTTAACTCTCCTGGGTGCTCAACAGCACAAGGGAATAGCAAAGCGCATGATTCAGAATTTCCCTGAGATTTTCAAGGGTAAGACAAATGTTGATGCAAAGAGTACTGTTGTTATCCGTTGTATCCTGAGTATGGAGAATGCTCTTCAGCAGATGCTTGTGATGAACCCAGAATTGCAGATTCGTCATGACGCCAGCTATCACGATATGTATTATATGAACCAAAGCGACACAGCTCTTGAACATCGCAAGGTTACTCCTGAGGCTCGTAAGGCTCTTGACGCCTTCAACAAGAAGCATCAGCATCCTGAGCGTGTGATGCGTTTGTTGTTCAACGACGATAACTATTGGCAGAACGAGATAAAAGCTAACGACCTTTACAAGGTGATTTATAAGCAGGCTGGAAACTTGCAGAGCACCGAACTACGTCACGATTTCACACTCTACGACCTGTTTACCGATGACGAGATTTACGACCTGTGGGTGCAGGATAATGCATGGTGGTATGTTGCATACGGTCCATCACCTTTGAATGGCGGCACGCAACCTTATTCTCAGCGCAACCTTCTGCGTAAGATTATCAGCGAGGCTGACAGCTGTATTCAGTTGAAGCATCCAGGAGCAACCCTTCGCTATGGTCACGACACAATGGTGATGCCTCTCACCTGTTTGCTCGACCTTGATGGTATGGGCAAGCAGATTACCGACTTTGAGCAGCTCGACAAGGAAGGTTGGCGCAACTATCGTATCTTCCCAATGGCTTGCAACATTCAGTTTGTGTTCTATCGTCCTGTAAATGGTAAGGGCGACATCCTTTTCAAGGTGTTGAGAAACGAGAATGAAGCTACCTTGCCTATCAAGGCTGTTACAGGTCCTTATTATCGTTGGCAAGACTTCAAGAATTATTTCCTCAAGAAGCTTGACGCATACGAGAAGTAATGTTTAATTTGGAATGTTTAATGTGTAATTTGTCGGCTACGCCGATTAATTAATGATTGAATTCTAAATTCTTATCAAGTTACTATGTTGGTTAATACAAGCATAGTAACTTGATTATAACCATTAAAAAAATATGAAACAGAAACAATTTGTTCATCATTAAATAACTCAACATCGCACATCGTGCGACTAATTGCACATTTCACATTCGTAATTACACATTCATAATAGTGCATCCTAAACGCATCCTAAGACCATCCAAAAGGCTTATAAAAGCGTAAAAAATATCACATTATAACAAAAAAGTTTTACGTTCTATATTACTGCTTAAAAACGGATTAACTAAGCAGTATTTTTTTCTTAGTTAGCCCGTAATTTTTTTCTAACTGGGAAACAAAAATTAGCTACTTATTACCCTTTTTCTAAGAACCAAGGCATCGTAGAAAAACCTTAACAAGACCAGAACAAATATATAAGACGTAATCAAGAATTCTTGATTACATATACACTTGAAACGTGAATAGATGAAAAACCGTAAATTGTCGAAAAATATAGGGTGTTAGAAGTTGTCGTCTTGATTCTTTATCTTCAAATAAAACTTATATAGTTTTTTTCCTATTTTATCTTTTTTGAAAGTTCTTTCATGGTTCATAGGTGTCATAGAAAGCCTGATCTTTGAAATTCCGTTTTTAATTATTTCAAACTGTTCTGGTGTGATTTTGAACTGGGCTGTAGAATATATTTCTGTTATAGGTATCACGATGCTTCCAGATATAATACCGGCAGAACTACTTCCATTGGCTAAAGATACACCATATAGAGTTATTACATCATTGTTGAAAGTACGTATTTTCATAGTTGGTTCATTTAAGAAATTCATTCTGTCAGAACGTACTGTTGCGATAATATAATACGATGCTTCTTGTTTAGTTACACTATATTTCATATAACATCCTTGGGCTGCAAGTGGTTTATATGAATAGCTTACAGTTTGTGCTTTAATGCTTGTGCATAAGAATACTAATAAAACAATAATAAAGTTTATTTTTTTCATATACAAATGCTTAAATGTCATAGATTTATGATGCAAATATACTTTTTTCTAATAAAGGAAGGCTTAGTATAGAATATAAAATATATTAAAAATATAATTTTAGTGGCTTAAGTTTAAATATGGGTCGTTAGGTACTTTTTTCATATATATCTATTGAGGTGTAGATAAAAATATATATTTTTGTAGTGCGAAAACAAATAATTAACTTTATATGAGAAAAATAACTATTTTATTAGCCGCTATTATGCTATCTCTTTCTGCTGTGGCTCAGCAAGAACCACATACTTGGAAGATTATACCTCAAGTGGGATTAACAGCAAGTAAGTTTAATAAAGACGCAACGATGAGGCTTGCTTTTGTTTTACTATATGGTTATGCCCCCTATAATTATGATGGCAATTATGATAATAATGAGAGTTATTATTCACCTGATGGAAGTGGATCGCCATTTTATTTTTCACAAAGCAAAGCAAAATCCGGTTTTACGATAGGTGCTGAGGCTCAATACCAATTTAATAAGATTTTTGGTTTGTCGGTAGGTGCGTTTTATGCCCAACAAGGTGTGAAATGGAATCTCAAGGGATTTAAAGAGGATATAAAAGGAACTGATATAAATGGTGAAGAGAAGATTTTTTATCAAATTGCCTTCAAGGATAATTTTTTCCTAAACTACAACACGTTAGATATTCCTATTTTGGCTAATTTCTATGTATGGAAAGGTCTTGCATTAAAGGCAGGTCTTGAACCTCAGATTACTTTGAACCAGAAGGTAAATGGTGAATATGTTATTGATATAGACGGAACAGAAAGCGTTGGAAATGCTAGTGAATATAATTTGTGTTTGTTGGGATTAAGCCTTCCTGTAGGTGTAAGTTACGAATATAATAATGTTATTTTTGACCTGCGTTATCATTTGGGATTAACTAATATTGAAAATAATAATGCTTATTATAATACAGATCATCGTTCACAAATGCTCACATTAACCGTCGGATATAAATTATAACAAAAGTTCTGCTACGCTTGCGAAGATAGAAATCAAAGTTTCTCTGGTGAACCAAAGGTCACCTATTATCTATTCTTCCCAGCAATCAAGATCGCTTTCTATTTCTGGTATTTGTTTCCTGTTGAAAGTGGGGCTCTTGATGCCTTTGCGTTTCTGGTTTATATAGTCATCGAGCAGGAAGAAACAATGTTTGCCAAGCATCACAATGGCTATCAGGTTACAAAGGGTTACCAAGCCCATGAACAAATCTCCAAGACTCCATGCCAGTTCAAGACTTGCTATGGCTCCAAAATAAACCATTACGGCTCCATTCATTAGTCGAAGAAGGAAAAGCCATATTTTTTTATTTGACAGAAATCGCACGTTCATCTCGCCATAGGTGTAGTTGCCTATGATGCTGCTGAAAGCAAAAAGGAATATGGCTATCGCGACAAAAGTGGTTCCAAGGTTTCCTACCTGACTTTGCAAGGCATTCTGTGTGAGCTGTATTCCACCCATTTCAGGCGTTTCATAAACTCCACTCAGAAGAATGATAAATGCCGTGCAACTACAGATGAGAAGTGTGTCGGTGAACACACCTAAAGCCTGTACGAGTCCTTGTTTTACAGGGTGGCTCACATCTGCTGAAGCTGCAATATTTGGTGCACTTCCTTCTCCTGCCTCATTAGAGAAAAGTCCCCTTTTAATGCCATTCATCATTGTTGCTCCAAGGGTGCCACCTGCAAACTGTTCAATGCCGAACGCATTTTCGAAGATTACCTTCATAACATGAGGAATTGCCGAGATATTGGTGCAGATTATGAACAGAGCTAATAGAATATACAGAACAGCCATTATGGGCACAAGGATTCCACTTATTCTGGCAATGCGCTGAATACCACCGAAAACACAAAGAACAGAAAGCACAACAAGAACAATTCCCATAATAGAAGGATTAATTCCGAAAGCTTTGTCTATTGCGCTACAAATGGTGTTGCTTTGTATTGAAATATAAGCCATGGAGAAAGTGATAGTTATGAGCACTGCAAATACTCTTGCCATCCACTTGGAATGTAGTCCATACCAGATGTAATAGGCTGGTCCTCCGATGAAGTGTTTTCCATGTTTTCGTTTGTATAGTTGTGCAAGAGTTGACTCCACAAAGGCTGTTGCAGAACCAAGTAATGCAATTATCCACATCCAGAAAACAGAGCCTGGGCCTCCCACGGCAATAGCTGTGGCAACACCAGCAAGATTACCTGTTCCCACACGCGAAGCTATGCTCACGGCAAATGCCTGAAAAGAAGAGATGTGGTGTTCGCCATCTTTCTTCACTCCGTCGCCTAACAAACGCACCATTTCGCCAATCATCCTAAACTGCACTCCTTTAGTTTTGAAAGTGAACCAAAGAGCACATGCAATAAGTGCACCAATGATGATATAGCTCCATAGAATGTCGTTAACTCCTGTTATAGCTTGATTTAATGTACCGTTTGCTGCAAAAATATCTTCCATGTAAGTATTGTTGTTGTGATGCTGCAAAAATACTCTTTTTTTCTGTAATGAGGCTTTAAAAGCTCTATAATCCTCCTATAATTTGTCTATATTGGTAAAATTACCTATATTTGCCTTAGTTTTGATTAAAAAAATGTCGAGACCTATGAAGAATTTGAATGAACGTGCACACATTGTATCACCAGTTCTTGAAGTTTTGCGTGAACAGAAAGAAATGAAATTGAAGGGCGGTATATATCATCGCACGCAGATAGATCTTACGTATAATTCAAACCATATAGAAGGTAGTAGGTTGACACACGATCAAACTCGTTATATCTTTGAAACAAATACCATTGGCGTTACTGATAAATCGGTAAATGTTGATGATGTTGTTGAAACGGTAAACCACTTCCAATGTATCGATTTTATTATTGATCATGCTGAGGAAGAACTATCAGAAGAGCTGATAAAAAAACTTCATCAACTGTTGAAACAAGGCACATCAGACAGTCGTAAAGACTGGTTTCGTGTAGGCGATTATAAACAGTTGCCTAATGAGGTAGGAGGCTTGGAAACTTGCGCACCAGAAATGGTGCATGAGCAAATGGAATTGTTGCTTACGGAATATAACAGCAAGCAAAATAAAAAGTTCGAAGACATTCTTGATTTCCACCAACGCTTTGAAAGCATTCATCCTTTTCAGGATGGAAATGGAAGGGTGGGCAGACTAATAATGTTCAAAGAGTGTCTTGCCAATGGATATGTACCATTTATTATTACCGATGAAATAAAAATGTTTTATTATCGTGGTCTTAGAGAATGGGGACATATCAACGGCTACCTTCTTGACACTTGTCTGTCGGCACAGGATGATTACAAAGCCTTGCTCGATTATTTTAGAGTGAAATGGCGCGAAGCAAGCTCCGCTATTTAATATTGAATAATGAATATTGAACCAACAGGCAGAGAAAACAAACTAATTCAAAAGAAACTGAAAAATTAACTCACTGAAGTTTCGTAAGTGAATATACTCTGTATTTTTCTCTTAATATAAAAGAAAATAAAGACGAAAAGAGCATTCTGCTCTTATGATG
>OCVV011320156.1_pt1 | contig 18117 bp, 20 predicted proteins | sample 1539721 | NCBI WGS metagenome assembly OCVV01 (sample SAMN02144230, study PRJEB22623) | gut metagenome | biome: sheep rumen | host: Ovis aries | place: New Zealand | reverse complement strand
CTGCCCCTTGCGGGGTGGTCAGCATGCCCATGAGCGAAGTGTCGAAAACCTGCTGAGCGTTCCGTCGACTCCTACGTTAGCGAATACAGATGGACGAGGCCCAGGTGATCTCCGGCTTGCGCTTTCTCTTCATCACGCCGACGCTCAAGGGCGTGCTCGACGACTACTCGCTCGCGAACCCGAACATGAGCAACCGCGTCCTCACGCGCTTCTACCGCGTCGTGGAGGTGCCGCAGGCGCGCTTCTACACGAAGATCGCCCTCAACTCCGGCGACTCGGAGAAGTTCGGCTACGCGAAGGCGGCGGACGGGCGCGCCATCAACTTCATGGTCGTGGAGAAGAGCGCGGTCATCAAGTTCGACAAGCACGTGGTGAGCCGCGTCTTCTCTCCGGACGAGCTGGAGAGCCTGGACAGCTACATGATGAAGTACCGCAAGTACGGCATCGTGGAGCTTCTGGACAACGAGCTTGCGGGCGTGGCCGTATCCGCCGCGCCGGCGGCGTAGCGCCATGACATCGATCGAGTCATCCGTCCTCGACGACTAAACGCGAACGTGACAAGAGCTGTTGAGAAAGCACCCGGTTAAATGAACTTCTCGCTCACTGAAATACAAAAAAGAATGAGTCGCTACAGCTGCAAACTTCTCGAGCTGCGAGAGCGCGTCATACCTGGAGACTGTCATCTTAATCTGCTGTCTTATGCACTTCTCTACATCCTCGGCACGGGCACGCCGAAGTCGCAGGGGTCGTCGGTCCCGACCATCTGGGCCCAGCGGGCGGACAGCAGCTGCGCGTACAGCTCGGGCCACAGGCCGTACGGGCCGAGCGAGTAGCCGTCGTTCACCTCCACGAGCAGGGTCCTGCCGTCCGAGGTGACGCCGAAGTCGGCGGCGTACCCGGCCGGCGCGCTTGCGTACGCGGCGATCGCCCGCTCGATGGCCTCCCTGTCCGGCGCCTTCGACCAGTCCCCGCGGTAGCGGCGCACGTCGAGGATCTCCCCGCGCCTCACGAAGCACCGGTACTCCGAGACGAAGTCGACCACCTCGCTGCAGATGACGGGGAAGTCCTCCCCGCAGCAGCCCTTGCCGATGAGGTCCCTCGTGCCGGCGACTACGCACCCGGTGAACCGCTTGCCCTCGGCGGGCTTCATGAACAGGGGCCACGTTCCCACCTCGGTGTTCACGTGGTCGATTGTCGTCTTCCAGAGCCTCCTGCCCAGAAAAGGGCGCAGCTCCTCGGGGTAGTTGAGCTCGCTCGTAATAACGCCTATGGAACGAAGCCTGGCTCGGACGATGCCCAGGCCGCCCACGACCACATCCTCACGGTCGCAAGCGCCTAGTTCGTCAACCGTCTCGAATGGAACCGTCTCGAACCCCATGTGTCGCCTAGATTGCCTGCAAGCGAAATCCTTCCGATGCGCCTGCTCATCATCCCGTTTGTGAAGGGTGGCACGCCCGCGCCCGCCGCGCTTCCGCCCGTAGTAGTCTGGTGCCCGTGGGCACAAGCGACGGGGAGGACCATGGTGCAACAAGAGTCTGGCACGGCGGCGGGGGAGGGCCCGCGCATCAGGATGGCGACGCCGGACGATGCCGAGGCACTGCTTGCGATTTACGCGCCGTACGTGCGCGACACGGCCATAACCTTTGAGTGGGACGTTCCCAGTGTGGAGGAGTTCCGCGCGCGCATTGCCCACACGCTCGAGCGCTACCCGTACCTGGTGGCGGAGTCCGCGGGCGGCCGCGCGCTCGGCTATGCGTACGCCGGCCCCCTCAAGGAGCGCAAGGCGTACGACTGGGCCTGCGAGCTCTCCATATACGTGGCGCAGGACGCGCACGGCCGCGGCGCGGGCGGCGCGCTGTACGCCACGCTCGAGCGCCTGCTTGCGGCCATGGGCGTCACGAACCTCAACGCGTGCATAGGCTACCCCGCCGCGCCGGACGACCCCTACCTCACGCGCGCGAGCGTGGAGTTCCACACCCACCTGGGCTTCGAGTGGGTCGGGCGCTTTCACGGCTGCGGCTACAAGTTTGGCCGCTGGTATGACATGGTGTGGATGGAGAAGATCGTGGGCGGCCACCCCGCTAACGCCTGTCCGCTGCGGCCCGTGTCGCAGGTGGCGGCCTTACTGGGGTAGTGGCCTTGCCCGCAATCGCGTCCACGCCCGCTGCCGCGTTGGCCACGACCTTCTCGCCCGGTGCCCCCCGCACAGACATCCGCAAGACTTTGGAGAAGAACATGATTAAGCTTGCCCTGACCGATCTGGACGACACGCTCATTCCCGTTGGTGCGCCGCGTGCCACGGACCGTGCGATTGCGGCCATGCACGCGATGGTCGACGCGGGCCTGCACGTTGGGCCTGTCACGGGTCGCGTGCCCTCGGCCATGGGCTGGATGTTTGCGGGCGACGCCACCTGCTTTGCCACGGGCGCGTTCTGCAACGGCCAGATGGTCTACATCGACGGCGAGCTTACGCACCAGGAGGTGCTCGACCCCGCGTCGCTTGCGCGTGCGCAGGACGTGTTGGAAGATGTGGAAGGTGCGGCCCTTGCGGTGTACGACGTGTTTGGCGACGGCCAGGCAATCCTTATAAAGCGCAACGTGGCGAGCCTGGAGGGTCACCCGGAGGTCATGAGCGAGGTTGGCCACCCCACGCGAGCCGAGCTTGGACCCACGCCGTGGATCAAGGCGAACGTGCACGTGTCCGGCCCGCGCGAGCGCCTGGTGCGCGTGCGCGACCTGCTGCGCGCGGAGTGCCCGGGCCTCGACTTCGTGTTCCCCAGTCCCACGGCCCCGCTCATCGACATCACGCCGCGCGGGTGGGACAAGGCGGCCGGCGTGCGCGAGCTTGCCCGCGAGCTGGGCGTGACGCTGGAAGAGGTGGCGACGTTTGGCGACTCGGAAAACGACCTGCCCATGATATCCGCGGTGCCAAACTCCGTTGCCGTCGCGAACGCAAGCGCGGACGTGGCGCACGCCGCGCGCTGGCACATTGGCCCCTCGCGCGACGACAGCGTCGCGGCCGCGCTGGAGCAGATCGCGGCAGCGGCCCCCACGGGCGACATGCCGGCGTTCATGCGCTAGGGTTGGCACGCGGCGGCCGTCGACCTCCACGGCCCATGGCGCTCACGGCCCGTGGCGTGCCGCGTCGCCGTGTCCGTGTCAGCCCAGCGCGGGCCACGTGACGAGCGGCGTCTGGTCTCCCTCTTCCCGAAGCGCCTGCTCAAAGGACCGCACGTTCTTCTCGCCCTGGGGCGTTACCTGGCTCACGAGAAGGACGTCCGCCCTAAGGCCGCCGGCGTGCTCGTGGGCGATGGCCCGTGCCACCAGGGCCGGCGCGGCGATGTCCGTGGCGTTGCAGCCCGCAAGCTTGCAGAATACTTCCGGCCGGTGCACGGCCTGCGCCACGGGCTGTCCAAAGCCGGAGGCGCCCACCACCTGCACCACGCGGTCCGCGCCGGCGGGAATGACGGGCTCGAAGTCCGCATGCGCCTTAAGCGGATGGCGCGCGGCGCCGTCGGCCTCTACCAGCACGTAATCTGCCAGAACGGAGAGCGTGCGCATCTTCAGGCGCGGCGCCGCGAGCTTGCCGGATCCGTCACCGGTGGGCGTGCCCACGCACACCACGCGGCTGTACCACAGCGCCTGCTCCACGGCGCGCTCGTCCGCGTCGGTGAGGACCGGGCAGCCAAACGGAAGCACGTGCGTGGTCGTGGTGAGGACGACGGTGCCGTCAAGCTCGCGCGCGAGCGCGTCGAGCAGGCTCGTCTTGCCGCCGCTCCCGATGACCGCGGTGATCCCGCGCCCGATTCCCAGCTCTTCCGCAAGTCCCATGCGCACTCCCTCCGTGGTGCCGCGCGGCCCCCGCGGCCGCCCGTGGCAGAATTCTAGCGCTCCGGGGCGGAGGGGCCGGCGGCGCGTCCCTCTCGCCTGCGGCGGCAAACGTGACGCGAAGTTCTTCTCAAAAGATTGCAAACGTATATAACGTATATGATAAAGTGTGCTCAAAGGAGGCGTCGTGCGGGACGTACCGGCGCCGCGAGCGCGTGATGATTGCACACGAGGGAAGGGGAGCGCATGGGCGAGAAGGACGAGAAGGGTCGGGTCGAGAAGGGCCAGGCCGTCGGGGCGGGTGCGGAGGTTCGGGTTCAGGACGAGGTTGCGGAGGTCGTGGCCAACGCGCTTCGTGGGCACGACGTGACGCACGTGGCGTGGGTGGCCGCCGGCGGTTCGAACGGCGGGTTCTATGCGGCGCACTACTTCATGGAGCGCGAGTGCGCGACCGTTGCCTCGCACATGTATACCAGCAACGAGTTTGTGCTGGCGCCGCCGGCGTATGTGGACGAGCACACGCTTTGCGTTATCTGCTCCATGCGCGGCACGAAGGAGACGTGCGAGGCCGCGCGCGTTGCGAAGGAGCTGGGCGCCGCGACGGTGGCGCTGTACGTGAACGAGTCCGACCTCACGAGGACCTGCGACCAGAAGATCGCGTACGAGTCCATCGCGCTGGACGAGAGCCGCACGGAGCGCGTCAATTCCAGCATTGCGCTCATGATTGCCATGAGCCTTGCGAACCAGGTTGAGGGCTACGGCCGCTACGACGAGGCTATGCACGCGTTCGACGTGGTGGACGGTGTCTATCGCAAGGCGTTTGCGCGCATGCAGGAGCCCGCGCGCCAATGGGCGACCCGCATGGCCGGCGAGCGCACCATATACGTGATGGGCTCCGGACCTGCGTATGGCTCCGCGTACATATTCTCTATCTGCAACATCGAGGAGATGCTGCAGATAGACTCGCCCACCATCAACAGCTGCGAGTTCTTCCATGGCCCGTTCGAGGTGCTGGACGCTACGAAGCCCGTGTTCCTGCTGCTTTCCGTGGGACGCTGCCGCCCGGCGGACGAGCGCGCCCTGCGCTTCCTCAGGCGCTATGGCGGCGCGAACGTCTTCGTGCTGGACGGTATGGACCTGGGTCTGGGCGAGCTGCCCCAGGCCGTGCGCGAGTACTTCAACCACATCCTGTTCTCGCCCATCCTGAACAACGTGTACATGCGTGCGCTGTCTGCCGCGACCGGCAAGGACTACATGACGCGCCGCTACATGTGGAAGGTGGAGTACTAGGGGCGCGCCTGCGGCAGCGCTCCTTCTGGCAGGGTTGCGCGCTGCCGGTCATAACATGCGGTTCCTACGGAGGTACTCCCCTTGGCCTCCGAGGAAAGGCCAGTCGCTTCCTCCAGCGGCTGGCCGTTTTGTTGCCACGTGGTTGCCATCGCATGTACCGCTCGCCGGCGAAAATGAACCATTTGTTTCTAGTTGTTATAGACCACTATCACAACAATAATAAGACGTATATGATGTCTGCAACATCAGGTCAACAAGGAGAGGTCGGGACCACATGAACCAAGTCATCCTTGCGTCTCACGGCGGACTCGCGACCGGCGCGCTTGACACCGTCCACATGATCGTGGGCGAGGCGCCAAACGTGCACGCGGTCACGCTCGAGCGCGACGACAAGGAGCCCATCACCGCAAAGGTCGAGGCGCTCGCCAAGGGCTTCTCGCCGGACGATGCCGTGTATGTCCTCACGGACATGCTGGGCTCCAGCGTCAACAACTCCATGGTCGAGTACCGGGCGGCGCACCCGGACGTCACCGTGATCGCCGGCATGAACATGCCGATGGTCCTCACGCTGGCGCTTTCGGACGGCCCGCTGGACGCCGCGGCCGTGCGCGACCTCGTGTCGGAGGGCCGGCGCGGCATCGTGGACTGCGCGCACCCTGACGCCCCGGAAAGCGCCGCCCCGACCGCCGTAGCCAAGCGCCCGCACGCAAACCTCGGTCCCGCGAAGATCGTCCTTACCAGGCTCGACTACCGCTTGCTCCACGGACAGGTCGTCTTCTCGTGGGTCACGAAGGTGGGAGCCGAGCGCATCATCGTCGTGGACGACGATGCCGCTACCGACGACGTGAAGAAGGGCGCCCTGCGCCTGGCGAAGCCCGCGGGCGTCCGCCTGAACATCTTCACCGTCGACCGCGCGCTCAAGAAGATGGCAAAGCTCAATACGCTGGGCGAGAAGGTCATGTTCGTGTTCGGCACCACCTCGGAGCTGCGCCGCTTCTACGAGTCCTACAAGCTGGGCGATGTGGACCTCGGTGCGACCGCCAACCACGACGGCGCAGAGATGATCGGCGGCAAGGGGTCATCCGTCTTCCTGGATGCCGCCCAGAAGGCCGATGTCAACGCCCTTCTCGACATGGGCGTGAAGGTCTATGTGCAGCAGACCCCCACGCTTCCGCGCACCGACGTCACGAAGAGGCTGTAGCCCCGGCGCAGTCCCCGAAAGGAGAAAGACATGAACACATTCGTTAGCGCCCTGCTCGTGGGCCTCGTCAGCGTGTTCTGCATGCTCGACTCGCGCCTGCTCGGCCGCCTGAACTTCGAGCAGCCGCTCGTGGGCGCCACGCTCGTGGGCGTCGTCCTGGGCGACCCGATGACGGGCCTCGCCGTCGGCGCTGCCGCGGAGCTCGTGAGCATGGGCCTCGTGAGCGTCGGCGCCGCGGTGCCGGCCGACATGGTGCTTGGCAGCATCATCGCGTCCGCGTTCGCGTGCCTCACCGGCGCCAGCGCCGAGACCGCCATGACCATCGCGGTCCCCGTCGCAGTCCTGGGGCAGCTCCTCGGCATCGTGTTCCGTTCCGTCATCGCCGTGCTCACCCACGTCGCGGACACTGCGATCGAGGAGGGCAAGTTCGTCAAGGCCCAGCACATGCACATCGTCGTGGGCACCATCCTGTACTCCCTCATGTACTTCATCCCCACGTTCTTCGCGATTCTGCTTGGCACCGACCTCGTCAAGGGCGTCGTCAGCCTCATCCCCGGCTGGCTCACCACCGGACTGAACGTCTCCACCAAGCTCCTCACCGCCTACGGCCTCGCGCTGCTCCTCTCGCTCTCGCTCAAGAAGGGCATGGGCGCCTTCCTCTTCATCGGCTTCCTGCTGGCCGCCTACCTCAAGCTCTCCGTCATCGCCGTGTCCGCCATCGGCGTCGCCGCCGCGATCGTGCTGATGGACCTCAAGTTCGGCCGCCACGCCAACGGCAACGGCGGCGGTACCGCGGCGCTTACCGCATCCGAAGACTATGACCCCCTCGAAGACGACGACGAGTAAGGAGAAGGACATGGCTACCAAGGAAGTCTCTACTCGCAAGAAGATCAGCCAGTTCTTCTGGCGCAGCTGGGCCATCCAGGACTCCTGGAACTACGAGCGCCAGATGAACATGGGCTTCATGTACGGCATCGCGCCGACCCTCGATCGCTGCTACCCCAACGCGGACACCGACCCCAAGCAGTTGGAGCGCAAGAAGGAAGCGTACCGTCGCCACATGGCGTTCTACAACTGCACGCCGCAGACGAGCGCCTTCGTGCTGGGTCTGTCCGCCTCGATGGAGGAGGAGCTCGCCGAGGACCCGAACGCCTTCGACCCCGACACCGTCAACGCCGTGAAGACGTCGCTCATGGGCCCGCTCTCCGGCATCGGCGACTCGTTCTTCCAAGGCACCATCCGCGTCATCGCCTTCGGTCTGGGCGTGAGCCTCGCAAAGCAGGGGTCGTTCCTCGGTCCCATCCTCGCGATGGTCATCTCGATCATCCCGTCGGTCCTCGTCACGTGGTTCGCGGCGAAGCTCGGCTACGAGGGCGGTCGCGGCTTCCTGCAGAAGATGCAGAGCGGCGACCTCATGGACCGCGTCATGTACGTGTGCGGCATCGTGGGCCTCATGGCAATAGGCGGCATGGTCGCCACGCTCATTGGTGCGACGGCTCCGGCGACGTTCGCGGGCGGTGCGGTCAAGATCCAGAAGCTCCTGGACTCCATCATGCCGCAGATGATCCCGCTTGCGCTCACGGGTGCGATGTACTGGCTCGTCAAGAAGAACGTCAAGTCGGGCTGGATCCTCGCCATCTGCATCTTCGGCGGCATCCTGCTCTCCGTGCTCGGAATCCTGGCCTAAGGCCGCGCAAATCCCGGATTCGCGAAAGGTCCGGGCCCGCACAAGATTTAGGTCCGCTCAAGGCGTGCGGACGAGAAAAGCAGACAATGCGCCAGCGTGGCGCTTCTCGACAGAAGAAGGAGACAGAACATGTACGAGATCGACCTCAGCAAGCCCAAGCAGATCGTGGCGGACGTCCTGAAGGACCACCAGATCGACTCCGTTGCGTTCGTGGGATGCGGCGCCTCTATGAGCGAGCTCTACCCCGCGAAGTACTTCCTGGCAAACAACACCCGTACGCTCAACGTGCAGATCTTCACGGCAAACGAGTTCAACTACGACACGCCGGCTTGGGTTGGCCCCAACACCTTCGTCGTGACGTGCTCCCTGGGCGGCACTACGCCCGAGACCGTGAAGGCCAACGGCACCGCGAAGGCCCTCGGTGCACCCGTGACCGCCATCACGCACAACGGCACCTCCCCGCTGACCGAGGGCGTCGACCACGTGATCGTCCACGGCTTCGAGAAGAACTACGCCGCGAAGGTCGAGAAGATGGGCTATGCCCTGGCTCTCGCGGTCGAGCTGCTGCAGCAGGTCGAGGGTACGGACCTGTACGACGACATGGTCACCGGCCTGAGCAAGGTGTACGACCTCGCCGAGGACGCGGCGGAGCATGCCGGCAAGCTTGCGGCGCAGTTTGCGGCCGACTTCAAGGATGACCAGCTCATCTACCTCATGGGCTCCGGCGCGAGCGCGAAGGTAGCGTACTCCACCTCCATGTTCCTGTTCTCCGAGATGCAGTGGATCGACTCCGCCGCCTACCACACCGGCGAGTACTTCCACGGCCCGTTCGAGCTGACCGAGAAGGACAAGCCGTACCTGCTGTTCATGAACGACGGCGCTACCCGCCCGATGGACGCCCGCGCCCTCACGTTCCTGCAGCGCTTCGACGCGAAAGTCGCCGTCATCGACGCGAAGGACTACGGCCTGTCCGGCGTGGTGGGCTCGAAGGTCGCCACGTACTTCAACCCCTTCGTGCACACCGCCGTCATGCGCGTGTACGCAGAGAAGATCTCCGAGGCGAGGCAGCACCCGCTCACCATGCGCCGCTACATGTGGAAGCTGCAGTACTAGTCTCTAGGCACACGTCGCGGGCCGTCCATCGCGGGCGGCCCGCTTTTTTGTAGGCGCGCACGGGCGCGTGTGCACGTTCTTCTCGCCCGCGTGGCGGGTCATGGGGGTGGTGGCATGGCGGGGGCCGTGCTGTTTGACATGGACGGGGTGCTGGCGTTCACGGAGCAGTTCTACAACCAGCGCCGCGTGGACTACCTTGTGGGGAAGGGCTTTCACTTTGACGTGGTGCCGGACTTCAGCGGGAGCAACGACCGGGCGATCTGGGAGACGCTGGTGCCAGGCGACGCGGGCCTGCGCCGCGTGTTGCACGACGGGTACCGCGCATACTCCGACGCGCACCCGACTCCGTGGCACAAGGTGGCGAACCCCGATGCGGCGGGCGTGATGCGCGACCTGCGAGAGGGTGGCGTGAGGTGCGCGATCTGCTCTTCCTCGTACCCGGAGCTCATACGCGAGTTCATGGCGGCGACGGGGACGGGGCCGTACGTGAGCCTTGCCATAAGCGGGCAGGAGTGCAGCGCGTTCAAGCCGGACCCGGAGATCTACCTCACCGCGATGGGGCGCCTGGGCGTTTGCGCGGAGGACTGCGTGGTGGTGGAGGACTCTCCCATAGGCATCCGAGCGGGGAAGGCGTCCGGCGCGCTGGTGTGCGCGCTTGCGCCGCGGCCGGGCGTGAGCCTGGACCAGGGCGAGGCGGACGTGGTGGTGGGCTCGCTGCGCGAGGTGGTGCCGCTGGCGCTGGGGTCCGTGGGTGGCAAAGAGGTATCATACGTATGACACGAAAGGAACGACACGTGGCGCACCAAGGGCGCCGTGCGAAAGGCAGGACATGGGCACTACGGCGACGCCGCTCTACCAGCAGATATACGACGACCTAAAAGCAGCCATCAAAGGTGGCACGTACAAGAACGGCGACAGGATCCCCTCCGAGGCGGAACTGAGCCAGAGCTACGGGGTGAGTCGCATCACCGTGCGCCGCGCGATAGAGGACCTGTGCTCGGACGGCTTCCTGGTGAAGATGCAGGGGCGTGGCACGTTCGTGGGCACGCGCCACATTAGCCGGCAGCTGTCTCGCACGCGGGACATCAGTACCTTTACGCGCATGTGCCAGGAGATAGGTGCGCGTCCGGGCGCGCGCGTGATAGACCGCCAGATAACGCCCGGCAGGCCTGACGAGCTGGAGTTCTTTGGGCTGGCGGAAGGCGCGCTCATGCTTTTGGTGCGCCGCGTGAGGTCTGCGGACGGCCTGCCAGTGTGCGACGAGCGCGTGATCCTGCCGTACGAATGGGCGCCGGACCTGCTGACGGAGCCGCTGGAGGACGCGTCCATGTTCGACGCGATCGAGCGCATGCTGGAGCGCCGACCGGACCACCATACTGCATGGACCATCAACGCCGTGAAGGCCACGACGGAGCAGGCGCAGCTGCTGGAAGTGAGCGCGGGAGACCCGCTCATCTACAGCGTGGCGGACTACGTGGGCGCGGACGAGAAGCCCGTGTGCATAGGCCGCGACTACTTTGTGGGTGGAAGGTACGAGATAGACCTCTAGCCCAGCGGCGCGCCCTTCTCGCCCGCGGCGCCGCGGTTTGCGTGGCATGCCGTCTGCGGCGCCGGGATACCGCTCACAAAAAATAAGTTCTGCAATCCAAACAAATAGTTATTCTCCAGGTAGTGCTCCGCTATACTGGGCGGAACGTTGGGTGACTGGCACGGCACCCCGGCGGCGCGGCCGCCCAAAAAGTCACGGCCCTATTGTGGGCAGTCCGCGTGTGGGCTGCCGGGAAACGGTGGCGGGCCGGGCCTCCGGCGCGCCTTTTGCTTGGAGGATCGATGCTGGTAGTGATACGCGGCGCGGGAGACCTTGCCTCTGGCATTGCCGTGAGGCTGCACCGCAGCGGCGCGGACGTGGTGATGCTTGACGTGGCCGTGCCCACGGCCGTGCGGCGCACCGTGAGCTTTAGCGAGGCCATCCGCCTGGGCGAGGCCACGGTGGAGGACGTGCGCGGCGTGCTGTGCGCGGACGCGGACGAGGCGGCTCGCGTGGCCGCCTCGGGAACGATCGCCGTGCTCGTGGACCCGGACGGCGCATGCATCGCGCAGCTGCGCCCGGAGTGCGTGGTGGACGCGATTATCGCAAAGCGCAACCTTGGCACCACGCGCGACATGGCGCCCGTGGTGATAGGCGTGGGGCCGGGCTTTAGGGCCGGCACGGCGGCCGACTGCGACTGCCACGCCGCGATAGAGACGAAGCGCGGCCACTACCTGGGGCGCGTGATATACGACGGGTCTCCCATCCCCAACACTGGCGTGCCGGGAAACATCGGCGGCTATGCGCGCGAGCGCGTGCTGCGCGCGCCGACGGACGGCGCGTTCGAGCCGGTGCTCACGATTGGCGACGTGGTGAAGAAGGGCGACCTGGTGGCCACCGTGGCGGGCGAGCCGCTTTTGGCCACGATTCCGGGCGTGCTCCGCGGCCTTTTGCAGGAGGGCTGCCCCGTGACGCGCGGCATGAAGTCCGGCGACATCGACCCGCGCTGCGCGCCGGGCCACTGCAACACGTGCTCCGACAAGGCGCGCGCGATTGGCGGCGGCGTGCTGGAGGCGCTGCTGCACTTCTCGCACAGGCTTGCGGGTTAGCGGCCCCGGACGGCGAACCCAACGAAGGAACCCCGCCCGCGCGCGGGCGCCCCAAAGGAGAAGGACATGCAAGACTCGCACGACACCCTGCGCGACCAGGCGCTGGTGCGCCGGCTTCTGGCCGAGCTTTCCGCCGGGCGCCCGTTTGCGCTGGCGACGGTGCTTGCCACCCGCGGCTCCATGCCGCGCCACGCGACGGCGCGCATGGCGCTTCTGCAGGACGGCACGTGGCTGGGCACCGTGGGCGGCGGCCGTCTAGAGCAGCAGATGCAGGAGCGCTGCCACGACGTGCTTGCTGGCCGTGCGCCGGCGCGGCTGGAGTGGATGACGCACGCGAAGACCGGCATGGCGTGCGGCGGCGACGCCCTGGTGGGCGTGGCCGCGTGGCAGCCGGAGCGCGCGGCGCTCCTTGAGGACCTGCTGGGAAGGCTCGAGGCGGGCGAGCGCTTCGTGCTGCGCGAGGACTGGGGCGACCCCTCGGGCGTGGCCGTGGATCTTCTCGACGCGTCGGCGCTTGCGGCGGGCTCTGCGGAGGCGCGCGCCCTTGCCGGCCAGGCGGCCGTGTGGGACGAGGTCACGCGCACGTACGTGGAGCCCGCCGGCCCGGACCCCGTGTGCTACGTGTTTGGCGGCGGCCACGTGGGCCGCGCGCTGACGGGCGTCCTCGCGAACGTGGGGTTTCGCGTGGTGGTGGCGGACGACCGCCCCGGCGTCGCCGTGCCGGCAGACTTTCCCGCGGCGGAGCGCGTGGTCTGCGGCGACCTGCGCGACCTTGCGGGCATGGGCATTAGCGTGGGCGGCGCGGACTACGTGGTGGTGACGACGCACGGCCACGCGTGGGACATCGACGTGCTGCAGCAGGTGGCGGACGGGCGCCCCGCGTACGTGGGCTGCATAGGCAGCCGCGGCAAGGCGGCGTTTGCGCGCAAGACCCTGCGCGAGCGCGGCGTGGACGCGGCGTGGCTCGATTCCGTGCACCTGCCCATTGGCGAGGACATCCTGGCCGTGACGCCGGCGGAGATCGCCATCTCCATCGCGGCACAGATGATCCGCTGCCGCGCGGAGCTGCGTCCGCCGGAGCAGCGACCGCACGCCGATTCGTCTCGCACCAACACAAAAATTTAGTTAGGCAACTATATAATTTGTTATATCGGCCCGACCACCGGCCGGGCGATCGCCCACAGGCACCACATGGGCACCTTTTGCGCCACGGCGCATTGGCAGGCACCACACCAAGGAGGACACATGCACTACGTAGGCGAGAAGGGCGGCGGCCTGAGCCGGCGCCAGTTTGTGGGCGGCGCGGCCGCCCTGGTGGCGACGGCGGCGCTCGCCGCGTGCGGAGGCGCGGGAGGCGCCAGCGACGGGGCGGACTCGTCCGCGAGCGGGTCCGGCACGGCGGCCGCGGGCGCAAAGAGGCGCACGCTCACCGTGTTTGCCGCGGCGTCGCTCACGGAGGCGCTGCAGCAGATCGGGCGACAGTTCGAGCGCAGGCACGCGGGCGTGACGGTCAAGTTCAACTTCGACTCATCCGGCACCCTCTGCACCCAGATCGCGGAGGGGGCAAAGGCGGACGTGTTCTTCTCCGCTGCAGAAAAGCAGATGGACCAGCTGGACGGCGGGCTCGACGGCCAGGAGGGCGCCGGCATGGTCGATCACGCCACCCGCGTTGACCTGCTGCAGAACAAGGTGGTGCTCTGCGTGCCTGACGGCAACCCCAAGCACGTGCAGAGCTTCGACGACCTGGCGAAGGCGCTCGCCGCGCACGAGGTGCTCATGGCCATGGGCAACGCGGACGTGCCGGTGGGCCAGTACACGCAGAGGATCCTGGCCCACTTTGGCCTGGACGAGTCCGCGCTCGCGCAGGCGGGCTGCATAAGCTACGGCAGCAACGTGAAGGAGGTCGCGGCGCAGGTGCGCGAGGCGAGCGTGGACTGCGGCGTGGTGTACGCGACGGACGCGAAGGCGGAGCGGCTCTCGCAGGTTGACGCGGCGACGGAGGCCATGTGCGGCAGCGTGACGTACCCGGTGGCCACGCTAAAGGCGGCGCCGGAGCCAAAGCTCGCGTCCGCGTTTCTGGACTTTCTGCACACGAAGGCCGCGTCCGCGCGCTTTGCGGACTCCGGCTTCACCGTGCTTGCCAAGGCCTAGGTGAGAAGGACATGGACCTCTTCCCCCTGGCAAACTCGCTCAGGGTGGCCGCCGCCTCGACCGTGGTGGTGTTCCTCCTGGGCATCGCCCTCGCGAACGTGGTGTCGCGCGCGCCGCGCGTGGTGCGCGGGCTTGCAGACGTGGTGCTGACGCTTCCGCTGGTGCTGCCGCCCACCGTGGTGGGCTTCCTGCTGCTGATGCTTCTGGGCCCGCGCCGGCCCCTGGGCGCGTGGGCGCTTTCCGCGCTGGGCGTGCGCCTGACCATGGTGTGGTACGCGGCCGTGTTTGCGACCGTGGTGGTGAGCTTCCCGCTGATGTACCGCACCGCGCGCGGAGCGTTCGAGTCGTTCGACCAGACGCTGGCAGACGCGGCCCGCACGCTCGGCCGCTCGAACGCGTGGGTGTTCTGGCGCGTCAAGATGCCGTGCTGCCGGCAGGGCATCGTGGCGGGCGCGGTGCTCGCGTTCGCGCGGGCGCTGGGCGAATACGGCGCCACGTCCATGGTGTGCGGCTACATGCCCGGCTCAACGGCAACGGTATCCACCACGGTGTACCAGCTGTGGCGTACGGGCGACAACGCCGGCGCGCTCGCGTGGGTGATCGTGAACCTCGCGATCAGCTGCGTCGTGCTGGTGGCGCTTAACGTGGTGCAGGGACGCACGGCCGGCGGGCGCGGGGCCGCGTCCTTCTCGCCCGCGCGCGGCGCGGCGGAAGCTGGTGCTGCCGAGGCAGCCGTGGCGGGAGGCGGTGCGCGATGAGCCTGAGCGTGCGCATACGCAAGCGCCTGGCCGCGTTCACGCTGGACGTGAGCTTTGACATGGAGCGCGCGGACAGGGTGATGGCGCTTCTGGGGCCGTCCGGTTGCGGCAAGTCCGTCACGCTCAAGTGCATTGCCGGCGTCATGCGGCCGGACGAGGGGCGCATCGTGCTGAACGGCCGCACGCTGTTTGACAGCGAGGCCGGCGTGGACCTGCCGCCGCAGCGCCGCCGCGTGGGCTACCTGTTTCAGGACAGCGCGCTGTTTCCCACCATGGACGTGCTGCACAACGTGATGGCCGGCGTGCGCGAGGGCGGCCGCGCGGCGCGTCGCGAGCGTGCGCGGCGCGAGCTTCGCGCCATGCGGCTGGACGGGGCGGAGCGCCTGCGGCCGGCGCAGCTCTCTGGCGGGCAGCGGCAGCGCGTCGCGATGGCGCGCATCCTGGCGAGCGACCCGGAGCTCATCCTGCTGGACGAGCCGTTCAGCGCGCTCGACGGCTACCTGCGCTGGCAGCTGGAGCTTGAGCTCGCGGACGACCTCCGCGCCTTCCCGGGCGGTGCCGTGCTGGTGACGCACGACCGCGACGAGGTGCACCGCCTGGCGCAGGACGTGTGCGTGATCGACCGCGGCAAGGGCGAGCCGCTCATGAGCGTGCACGAGCTGTTTGCGCGCCCGCGCACCGTGGCCGCGGCGCTCATAAGCGGCTGCAAGAACGTGAGCCGCGCCCGCGTGGCCGGCGACCACCTGCTGGCCTGCGACGACTGGGGCGTGACGCTCGCGTGCGCAGACGCGCCGGGCCCGCGCGTGACGCATGCCGGCATCCGCGCGCACTACCTGACGGCGGCTGCTGCGCCCGCGGGCGAGAGGGGCGCGCCCCCACGCCTGGCGCCCGGCGCCAACCGCATCCCGTGCGTGGTGGAGCGCGTGATAGACGGCACGTTCAGCACCATCGTGATGGCGCGGACGCCCGGTGGCGCGCCGCTGCGCTACGAGTGCGAGAAGGACGCGTGGGCCGCGCTTGGCGGCGCCACCCACGTGACGCTTGGCATCGCGCCGGACTGCGTGATGCCGCTGTGCGAGGGAATTTCGGAAGGAGAGTGCGCCCATGCATGACGCTTTTGGACGCGACGTCACCTACCTGCGGCTGAGCGTGACGGACCTCTGCAACTGCCGCTGCGTGTACTGCATGCCGGCGTGCGGCGTGCCGCGCCTGCGCCACGAGGACATACTCTCGTTCGAGCAGATGCGCCAGATCGTGGCCGCGGCCGCGAGCCTGGGTGTGCGCAAGGTGCGCCTGACGGGCGGTGAGCCCCTGGTGCGCCGCAACATCGTGGACCTGGTGCGCATGGTGGCGTCCGTCCCCGGCGTGGACGAGGTCGACATGACCACCAACGCAACGCTGCTCGCACCCGTGGCGGCGGAGCTGCGCGCGGCCGGCCTCACGCGGCTGAACGTGAGCCTGGACACGCTGGATGCCGAGCGCTACCGCAAGATCACGCGCGTGGGCACGCTGGAAGACGCGCTCGCCGGCCTTGCGGCCGCGCGCGAGGCGGGCTTTGTCGGCACGAAGATCAACTGCGTGCTGCTGGGCGGCATCAACCAGGACGAGCTGCGCCCGCTTGCGGAGCTCGCGCGCACGCGCGACCTCTCCGTGCGGTTTATCGAGCTCATGCCCATGGGCGAGTGCGCCCCGTGGCCGCGCGAGCGCTTTCTTCCGGCGGACGCCGTGCTTGCGGCCGTGCCGGAGCTTGCGCCCGTGGCCAGTGCGACCCCGGGCGTGGCAGAGCTCTATCGCGCGCCGGGCTGGCGTGGCACCGTGGGCCTGATCCGGCCCATGACGCACCGGTTCTGCGGGCAGTGCAACCGCATACGCGTCACGGCGGACGGCAGGCTCAAGCCGTGCCTGCACTCTGCGGCAGAGGTGGACCTCCGCGGGCTTTCCGGAAAGGACCTGGTGCAGGCCATCGCGCGCGGCATCGCGGCAAAGCCCGGCAGGCACCACATGGACATGGGACACGCGAGCCAGACGCCGCGTGCCATGAGCCAGATAGGAGGCTGAGCATGGCGTTCACGCACTTTAACGAGCAGGGGCGCGCCCGCATGGTGGACGTGTCCCAAAAGCCCAAGACCCAGCGCACCGCGACGGCGGCCGGCAAGGTCCTCATGAGGCCGGACACCCTGGAGCTCGTGCGCACGGGCGGGGTGAGGAAGGGCGACGTACTCGCCGTGGCGCAGGTCGCAGGCATCATGGCGGCCAAGCGCACGTGGGAGCTGGTGCCCATGTGCCACCCCGTGCAGCTTACGGGTGTGGACGTGTCCTTCTCGCTTGAGGAGGACGGCATCGCGATCACGGCAACGTGTCGCTGCTGCGGCGAGACCGGGGTGGAGATGGAGGCGCTCACGGCGGCGTCCGTCGCGGGCCTCACCATTTACGACATGTGCAAGGCGCACCAGCGCGACATGGTGATAGACCGCGTGCGCCTTATGGAGAAGGACGGCGGCAAGTCGGGACACTTCGTTCGGGAGGAATGCTAATGCAGGGTAGCGAGGAGCTCGTGGGGTGCGTGCTTGCCACGAGCGTGAGCGAGCGCAAGGGCACGCGCAAGCACACGGTGGACGCGCTGGAGCTGCGCGTGGGAGTGGGAATCGTGGGCGACGCCCACGCCGGCGCGTGGCACCGGCAGGTGAGCCTGCTTCCCAACGAGAGCGTGGACCGCATGCGCGAGCGTGGGCTCGAGCTTGCGGCCGGCGACTTTGCGGAGAACATCCTGACGGAGGGCCTGTGCCTGCGCGAGCTTCCCGTGGGAAGCGTGCTGGCGGTGGGGGAGTGCCGCCTGGTGGTGACGCAGATCGGCAAGAAGTGCCACAACGACTGCGAGATACGCCGCATCACGGGCATGTGCGTCATGCCGACGGACGGCATATTCTGCGTGGTGGCGCGCGGCGGCAGCGTGCGCGCCGGTGATGTGGTGCGCGTGATGGAGGAAGGTGAGCTTGCGTGAGCGAGTCCGGAATGAGGCTGGTGGCAACAAAGGACGCCGTGGGGCACGTGCTGTGCCACGACATGACGCAGATCCTGCCCGGCGGCACGGATGCAGACGGAAACGAGCTGCCGCGCTACAAGGGCGCGCGCTTCCGCAAGGGCCACGTGGTGACGGCCGAGGACGTGCCAGTGCTTCTGAGCATGGGCAAGGCGCACCTGTACGTGTGGCAGAAGCGCCCGGGCTGGCTGCACGAGGACGAGGCCGCAGGTCGCATGGCGGCGCTCTGCCTGGGCGAGGGCTGCGTGACCGCGGGCGAGCCGCGCGAGGGCAAGATCACCATAAACGCCGCGCACGACGGTGTGTTCCTGGTGGATTCCGAGCGCCTTGCTGCCGTGAACTCCGTGGACCAGGTAATGGTGGCCACGCGCCGCGGCAACTTTGGCGTGCGTGCGGGCGACGCCCTTGCCGG
>OCVV011282679.1_pt1 | contig 18126 bp, 14 predicted proteins | sample 1539721 | NCBI WGS metagenome assembly OCVV01 (sample SAMN02144230, study PRJEB22623) | gut metagenome | biome: sheep rumen | host: Ovis aries | place: New Zealand | reverse complement strand
TTGATAAGCTGCAGAAGAGCACAGGTCTTGATCTGCGTGTGTTCGAGGACGCCATCACATTTAAGATTGCCTTGATGGTTGTGAAGTATATGAAATATATGGAGACTCTCGATTATTAATGGGCAACGATGATCGGGTCTTCAGTTTATGGTGGAGGATGAATAATGATAGAATTGTCCAATGTCAGTAAGTATTATGATAAAAGCTCTAACGCTGCTATCGATAATATTTCTTTGCGCATTGAGCAGGGAGAATTTGTCTTCGTTGTGGGCGACAGCGGATCCGGAAAGACGACGCTTATCAGGCTGCTGCTGAAAGAGCTTGACGCCACATCAGGAGATATTGTAGTTAATGATTTTAAACTGACAAAGCTCAGAAGATCCAGGATCCCGAAATACCGCAGGAGTATCGGCGTTGTATTCCAGGACTTCCGTCTTCTGAAAGACCGGAATGTCTTTGAGAATGTAGCTTTTGCGCAGCGGGTCATTGAAAAATCCAACCGCGCGATAAAAAGGAACGTGCCGGAGATACTTACACTCGTAGGTCTCGCGGACAAATACCGTTCCCTGCCGCGCGAGCTTTCCGGTGGTGAGCAGCAGCGTGTGGCTATGGCCCGCGCACTGGTGAACAGGCCGTCGATCCTGCTTTGCGACGAGCCTACGGGTAATCTGGATCCGAAGAACTCTCAGGAGATCATGAGACTTCTGGAGGAGATCAACGCCCGCGGCACTACTGTACTTGTGGTAACGCATAATAAAGAAATTGTTAACTCGATGAAGAAGAGAGTAATTCGCCTGAAAAAGGGAATTATTACCAGCGACGAAAAGGAAGGTGTATATATTGAAGATTAGAACAATAGGATACAGCGCCGGTCAGGGCGTAAAGAACATCTTCCGTAATATGATGTTTTCACTGGCTTCAATAGCAACCATGACTGCGTGTATCTTTCTGTTTGGACTGTTTTTCTCCATTATGCTGAATGTAACTTATATAATGCGTAATGTGGAAACAAATGTAGGTATTACGGTATTTTTTGACGAAGGTCTTGATCAGGCCGGGATCAATAAGATCGGAGAGGCCATCAGGAGCCATGAGAATGTAGAATCCTGCGAGTATGTTTCCGCCGATCAGGCGTGGGACACATATTCAGAGGAGTATTTCGGTGAAGGCAATGAAGCCGCAAAGGAAGGCTTCAGAGATTCACAGGATAATCCGCTGGCTAATTCGGCAAACTATGTGGTATATGTTAATCAGATCGAGAATCAGAACGAACTGGTAGAGTATATCAGAGGGCTGGACGGAGTAAGGACCGTTAATCAGTCGCAGGAAGCGTCCAGTACGCTCTCCACGATCAATACGCTTCTGGCAACGGTAACAGGCGCGATCATCCTGATACTTCTTGCCGTATCAGTGTTCCTGATCAGCAATACGGTCGCTGTCGGAGTTGCGGTCCGCAGGGAAGAGATAGGAATTATGAAGCTTATCGGAGCAACCAATGCTTTCGTGCGTCTTCCGTTTATCCTGGAAGGTATCATTATCGGACTGATTGGTTCCATCATCCCGCTTGTGATCCTTCATATTCTGTATAATAAAGCAATCGAATATATACTTGAGAGATTCAGCGTTCTGCAGGATGCGATGAACGGTCTTCTTCCGGTCGGTACAGTATTTACTTATCTGCTTCCGGTAGGATTGCTTCTGGGAATCGGAATCGGTCTCCTTGGAAGTATTATCACGATCAGAAAACATCTTAAAGTATGATGAGAAATATTTTCAGAAGAAAAAAACACGAGATCAAAAAAGCTGCGGAGGAGAAGGGACGTCTTTTCGGCGTCCCGGCCTCTGTGAAGCAGAGTTATTTCATGGGCGGTGTGGTTATCACTTTGTTGATAGTTGCACTGTTTTACTTTGCTTATATGATGATTCCGGTGTTTGGAGGGGCATCCAGGCCGGATACGATCCAGACGGTCAAAAAAGCCAAGGAGATCCAGCGGCTGGTGGATAAGTATTATCTGTTTGACATTGATGAACAGGCCGAGACGGATTATATGTATGTAGGGCAGATAGCCGCGCTGGGAGACAAGTATTCTGCCTATTATACAAAGGAACAGTACGCGTCGCTGAAGGATTCTCTTAACGGAGAATATATGGGCATCGGAGTGACCATCATGCAGCGTCTGGATGATGAGGCGATAGTCATATCCGATGTAAGCGAGGACAGCCCGGCGGAAAAAGCAGGTATCAAACCGGAGGATATTATCAGGGAGATCAACGGATCTTCGACAGAAGGCCTGACCAGCAGCGATGTCAGCAATATGATCAGAGCTGACGAAGACGGGACCATTGAGCTTGTGCTCTACAGGGAAGCAGAGAAAAAAGAATACAGCGTCTCTGTGACGATGGATGAGATAGAGCTGCATACGGTAAACTCTCACATGTTGAACGACGCCATCGGTTATCTTCAGATCACTCAGTTTACCGGCGTGACAAAAGATCAGTATGACGAAGCCTTCTCGGCTTTGAAAAAAGCCGGGATGAAGAGCCTGATCATCGATCTGCGCGATAATCCGGGCGGACTGGTCGACAGTGCCTGCGATATCCTTTCGGGAATCGTTCCGAAGGGGGACCTGGTTTATCAGGAGGATAAAGCAGGAAAGCAGATATTCAATTATAAAAATGACGATGACAGCACGCTCGGCATACCTCTGGTGCTGCTTGTAAACAGCGGCTCTGCCAGTGCGGCAGAGATATTTACCGGAGCTGTAAAGGACTATGGAGAGGGTACTGTCATAGGAGAACAGACATTTGGAAAAGGTATCGTTCAGAATTACTTTCAGCTTTCGGACGGTTCGGCAGTCCGTCTGACCGTGACGAAATACTTTACTCCGAAAGGGAACGATATCCATAAAAAAGGAATAAGCCCGGATGTGGCTGTTGAAGAGGAGCAGCCTGCCAAAGGAGATGAAGCCACTGCCGCTTCAGCTGATAAGCAGCTGCAGAAGGCCATCGAGCTGCTGAATTCTGACCATTAAACTCAGCCGGGGAGTCCCCCGCCTTTGTAGGAGCAAGAACGCCGGAGGAGTTCCTGAAAGTGAGAGGGACTTGAATTCTGAACAGTCTGATCATGAAAAGCACAATGAAATAGCCTGACACATCATGAGCAGTAAATGCTGATCTTGATGTGTCAGGCTTTTTTGTGCCAGAGGATTAAAGTGTCAAAAGTTCTTCGTTCAGAAATTGTAGTTTTGACACCCGAATTAGCGTAGAGAATTACAAACATTTCCTATGCCACAAACCCTCCGGGGTGTCAGTTCTGCATTTCCTTCAGGGCAAGCATCTGGTCGCGCAGTGAAGCGGCGGCTTCGAAATTCAGCTCTGCGGCAGCGGCGCGCATCTGTTTTTCCAGCTTCTCGATGAGCTTTTTCAGTTCTGCGGGACTCATGGATTCCGGATCCTTCTCGAGACGGCTTTCCGTCTGAGCGGTTTCCCTGGAAATACTGATCATATCGCGGACGCTCTTTCGGATAGTGGTCGGAGTGATACCGTGTTCTTTATTATAATCGTCCTGTATGCGTCTGCGCCGTTCAGTCTCGTCGATGGCACGGCGCATGGAATCGGTAATGGTATTCGCATACATTATGACACGTCCTTCAGAGTTTCTTGCCGCGCGGCCGATGGTCTGGATCAGGGAAGTTTCGGAACGGAGAAAACCTTCTTTATCAGCATCCAGGATAGCTACCAGAGTGATTTCCGGAATATCAAGACCTTCTCTCAGAAGGTTGATTCCGATCAGAACGTCAAAAACATCAAGCCGCATATCGCGTATGATCTTTGTCCTTTCGAGAGCATCGATGTCTGAATGCAGATAACGGACACGGATCCCGGCGTCTTTCATATAATCCGTCAGGTCCTCAGCCATACGTTTGGTCAGTGTCGTGATGAGGACCTTGTGTTTGTTTTCGGTCTCTTTTCTTACTTCGGATATCAGATCGTCGATCTGTCCGTCGGCGGGGCGCACCTCCACGACAGGGTCCAGCAATCCCGTAGGGCGGATGATCTGTTCGGCCCGCAGGAGTTCATGATCGGCTTCATACTGGCCCGGCGTAGCTGATACGAACAGTATCTGATCTATGCGTTCCTCGAATTCCGAAAAATTCAAAGGTCTGTTATCCAGAGCAGACGGAAGGCGGAAACCATAATCCACCAGCGTGGTCTTTCGTGAGCGGTCTCCGGCGTACATTGCGCCGATCTGCGGAATAGTCTTGTGGGACTCGTCAATGATGATCAGAAAATCATCGGGGAAAAAGTCCATAAGGGTATAAGGCGGTTCGCCGGGCTTCAGACCGGAAAGGTGCCTCGAATAATTCTCAATGCCTGAACACACGCCGGTTTCCCGAAGCATTTCCATGTCAAAATTTGTCCGTTCTTCTATACGCTGCGCCTCGAGGAGCTTATCTTCGCTCTTGAAATAACGGACCCGTTCCTCCAGCTCGGCCTCAATATTTTTGGTCGCTTTAAGGATCGTATCCATCGGAACCACATAATGAGAGGCAGGCGTGATATGGACAAATTTAAGCTCACGCCCGGGACTTCCGGTCAGCAGATCGATTTCCCGAATGCTTTCGATCTCATCTCCGAAAAACTCTATGCGGATTCCGTAATCTCCGATATCGGCGGGAACGATATCCAGTACATCTCCCCGCACGCGGAAAGTTCCTCTGTGAAAATCGATCTCATTTCTTTCGTACTGGATCTCGATCAGCCGGCGGATCACATCGTCGCGTTCGATCTCCATGCCTGCGCGGAGAGTGATCAGCATGAGTTCGAAATCCTTGGGGCTTCCCAGGCCATAGATGCATGAAACACTCGATATGACAATGACGTCCTTTCTTTCTATCAGGGAAGACGTGGCGGAAAGACGCAGTTTATCAATATCTTCGTTCCTTGAGGAATCCTTTGCGATATATGTATCTGAAGAAGGAACATACGCTTCCGGCTGATAATAATCATAGTAGGATACGAAATACTCTACAGCGTTTTCAGGAAAAAACTCCTTGAATTCGCTGTAAAGCTGTGCGGCCAGCGTTTTATTGTGAGCGATGATAAGCGTGGGTTTTTGAAGCTCCTGAATAATATTTGCCATAGTAAAGGTCTTTCCGGAGCCGGTAGTGCCAAGCAGAGTCTCGCACTGGTTCCCGGCACGGAAGCCGTCAGCCAGAGCCTTTATGGCCTGCGGCTGGTCTCCTGTCGGTTTAAATTCAGAATGTATTTTAAATTCTGGCATAACAGTCCTCTCTATACTTTCGTTTTTTCATGTGAATTACGATCATTTTCTGTGAAACAGCCCGCCGGGAAAGCGGACTTTGTTATGTCATGGAAATTTGGATAATTCCCATGACAAAACCCTCCGGGGGATGCACACGCCGCACAGAAGAAGGCAGCTTCGCTGCCGTGCGGCGGCGCGCAAAGTCCTCAGGCGGACTTTGTTATGTCATGGAAATTTGGATAATTCCCATGACAAAACCCTCCGGGGGATGCACACGCCGCACAGAAGAAGGCAGCTTTGCTGCCGTGCGGCGGCGCGCAAAGTCCTCAGGCGGACTTTGTTCTTTGCAATATCATATTAGAATTCATACGGATTGTAAATCTAAGGATTTATAATTGGACTTATTTAAGAAAATGCTTCACTTTTTTTACCTTTCTTAATGTCATTATTTACAAATCAAAACAGATAATTTATAATTATATTGTTAAAAATACAAAAAGTATATTATTGCTATGTTATTCTTTTGAAAAAAATGCATTATGTCCCGGTGAATGTATTTTGAAGAATTCATATATAATTACATTGTTTTTTTGCGAATTAGGAAAGGTGTTTCAAAAATGGAAAAATTTAACGGTAAAGTTATTTTCAAGGGAGTAGCAATCGGAAAGGTTCATTTCTACGGAAAAAAAGAAGAAACTGTAAAACGCTATAAAGTTGAAGATACAGCAGCAGAGTTTGCTCGTTTCGAAGCGGCCAGAGATCAGGCGATCGAAGATCTGAACAAGCTTCATGATGAGGCTGTCCAGAAGGTCGGCGAAGAAAACGCGGCGATTTTTGAAGTACATGCAATGCTCCTGGAGGACGAGGATTTCGCGGATGCGGTTCAGAATACCATCGAGACACAGAATGTAAACGCAGAGTATTCTGTAGCGGTTGCAGGCGATAATTTCGCAAAGATGTTTTCCGAGATGGATGATGAGTATTTCCGGGGACGTGCTGCAGATATGAAGGATATCTCCGAGAGGGTTATTCAGGTGCTTTCGGGTGTAAGCAGCGACATTGCTTTTGACGAGCCTGTTATCATCGTTGCGGATGATCTTCTTCCAAGCCAGACAGTACAGCTTGACAAGGAAAAGGTACTTGCGTTCGTAACGGAAAAAGGCTCTTCGAATTCACATACGGCGATCCTTGCAAGAACGATGAATATTCCTGCACTGATCGGTGTTCCGGTTAATCAGGATTATGACGGAAAGATGGCTATCGTAGACGCGCATAACGGCGAGTTCATCCTTGAGCCGGATGAAGAGACCCTTGAGGCCCAGAAAGCTGTTAAGGCAAAAGATGATGAAGCCAGAGCCCTTCTTCAGCAACTGAAGGGAAAAGAGAATGTTTCCAAAGACGGAAAGAAGATCAATCTTTACGCAAATATCGGAAGTGTTGCGGACGTGGGTTCCGTACTTGCGAACGATGGCGCCGGAATCGGTCTTTTCCGTTCTGAGTTCATTTATCTCGGACGCGATACTCTGCCGACAGAGGAAGAGCAGTTCGAGGTATATAAGACTGTAGCCGAAGGAATGGGAGGAAAGAAGGTCATTATCCGTACTCTTGATATCGGCGCGGATAAGCAGGCTGATTATCTCGGATTGGACAAGGAGGAGAATCCTGCCCTTGGATTCAGAGCGATCCGTATCTGCCTGACAAACATGGATATCTTCACCACACAGCTTCGCGCACTGTATCGCGCAAGCGCGTTCGGAAATATCGCGATCATGTATCCGATGATCACTTCTCTTGAGGAAGTCAGAAAGATCAAAGAAATCTCAGCGAAGGTTCAGGCAGATCTGACCAGCGCAGGAATCGCTATCGGAAATCATGTGGAGCAGGGTATCATGATCGAGACGCCTGCGGCAGCTGTCATCAGTGATATTCTGGCTAAAGAGGTTGACTTCTTCAGTATCGGAACCAACGATCTGACACAGTATACACTTGCCATGGATCGTCAGAATGCAAAGCTTGAGGCGTTCTACAATCCTCATCACGAGGCGATCCTTCGTCTCCTGAAGATGATCTGCGATAACGGACATAAAGGCGGCGCATGGGTAGGTATCTGCGGCGAGCTTGGCGCAGACACAACTCTTACAGAGACCTTCCTTCAGATGGGATTTGATGAGCTTTCAGTATCGCCGTCCATGATCCTTCCGGTAAGGAAACAGATCCGCGAAAGTATCGCATATCCGGAGGATTAAACCGAAGAGGTTGTTACTGTTAACAAGTACCTTGCAGACAGTAACGTGAGGATTCACATCAGGTTAAGAATGCAGCTTTTCTGCCGGAGGATGGCAGAAAAGCCGCATTTGATATTAAAAAGGAATGTGAATTTGTAATTATTAAAAAGGGTGGCTTGTTAGAGAGGAATTAGGCTATGAAAAATATTTTATTTGTTGCATCAGAATGTGTACCGTTTATCAAAACTGGCGGATTGGCTGACGTTGTAGGTTCTCTTCCGAAATGTCTGGATAAAGAATATTATGATGTCAGAGTTATCATCCCGAAATACTCTTCCATCAAAGATAAATTTAAAGAGCAGATGACATATATCACAAACTTTTATATGGATCTGAACTGGCGTGAGCAGTATGTCGGCATTTTTGAACTTGAGTACGAGGGCATCAAATTTTACTTCATCGATAATGAAGAGCATTTTTCTGGTGATCGTCCATATGCAGGTATGCCATGGGATCTGGAGAAATTCGCTTTCTTTAGCAAAGCGGCGCTTTCGATCCTTCCGGTAATTGATTTCCGTCCGGATGTTATTCACTGCCATGACTGGCAGACAGGTCTGATTCCGGTTTATTTGAATGAACGTTTCCAGGGAAATGAATTCTTCCGTGGAATAAAAACAGTCATGACCATCCATAATCTGAAATTCCAGGGAATCTGGGATATGAAGACGATCAAGAGCATCACAGGTCTGTCAGATTATTATTTCACGCCTGACAAACTTGAATTCCGCAGCGACGCAAGTCTTCTTAAAGGCGGCCTTGTATATGCAAATGCGATCACGACCGTGAGCAATACATATGCGGAAGAGATAAAAACGCCATTCTTCGGAGAGGGTCTGGACGGATTGATGCGCGCCAGAGCAAATGATCTCCGTGGTATCGTAAATGGAATCGATTATGACGATTACAATCCTGAGACAGACGATAAACTCGTGGCCAATTACAATATAAATAATTTCCGCCATGAAAAGGTAAAAAATAAGACAGCCCTTCAGAAGGAACTAGGACTTACTGTAGATCCTAAGGTTATGATGATCGGAGTTGTATCCAGGCTTACAGATCAGAAGGGCTTTGATCTGATCGCGTATATGATGGATGAAATGTGTCAGGACAGTATTCAGCTGGTAGTTCTCGGAACAGGAGAAGCAAAGCATGAGAACATGTTCCGCTATTTCGCATGGAAATACGGCGGAAAGGTTTCCGCCAACATCTACTATTCTGACGAACTCTCTCATAAGATCTACGCTTCGGCGGATGCATTCCTTATGCCGTCGCTTTTTGAGCCGTGCGGTCTGAGCCAGCTTATGAGTCTTCGTTACGGTACTATTCCGATCGTCCGTGAGACAGGCGGACTGAAAGATACTGTTCAGCCGTACAATGAATATGAAGGAACAGGAACCGGATTCTCCTTTGCAAACTACAATGCTCATGAGATGCTCGGAACGATCAGATATGCGGAGCGTATCTTCTATGATAAAAAACGCGACTGGAATAAGATCGTTGACCGCGCGATGGCGGTTGATTACTCCTGGTCTAATTCCGCGAAACAGTATCAGGAGCTGTACGACTGGCTTCTCGGCTGATGAGCGGAGAAACGTCAGGCTGTCAGCGTAAAAGAACGACAATATGGCCGGTATGACGAACGTCATACCGGTCTTTGTTGTGTCATAGGATTAAAGTATCAAAAGTCCCTCGTTCAGAAATTGTAGTTTTGATACCCGAATCGTCATAGGAAATTTTATAAATCTACTATGAAAAGCCTTCCGAGGGATGCAATCGCCGCACAGAGGAAAGCCGCTGCACGCAAAGTCCGGTCTGCTCCCATCATGAATGTGGGGCAGGGAAGTTGAAGTCCGCTCGCGGACTTTGTTTTGCCGTAGAAAAAGTGTCCGACACGGAAATTGACATAAAAGTTTGTATGATGATACTATAATTATATAAATTGAAGTAGGAGCGGAATTGCAGTAATCCCGGAATTGTATGAATTGCAGTTGACATTTAGGTATGTTTGTAATAACATATCTTATACAGAACACATGTTCGATAAAAGATAAGTATCGTTCTTTCCGCGGAACAGATTCCATATGGAAATATACATGAACGGGAAAAGACGTCAATGAGTTAAAGCCTGCGACGGATCGCAGCCGCGCTCAGTGGAAGGGGCTTTGCCCCGGGCGCGGCAAGAACGCCAGAGGCGTTCATGAATAATATGTGTTTTTAAAAAGGAAAACAGAGACAAGGAGAATAAAATGGCTGGGAATACAAAGCAGACGAATGGTAAACAGCAGGCACTGGATGCCGCGCTTGGACAGATCGAAAGACAGTTCGGTAAAGGTGCCGTAATGAAACTCGGTGATACCAGCGCTACTATGAATGTAGAAGCTATCCCCACAGGATCGCTGAGTCTTGATATCGCTCTTGGAGTGGGAGGCCTGCCGAGAGGAAGGATCATCGAAATCTACGGACCTGAATCATCAGGTAAGACGACAGTGGCCCTTCACATGGTTGCAGAGATCCAGAAGCAGGGCGGAATCGCCGGATTCATTGACGCCGAGCACGCCCTGGATCCGGTATATGCCAGAAGTATCGGCGTAGACATTGACAATCTTTATATTTCCCAGCCTGATAACGGGGAGCAGGCGCTTGAGATCACTGAGACGATGGTCCGTTCAGGCGCTGTAGATATCATCATCGTAGACTCTGTGGCAGCACTGGTGCCGCGGGCGGAAATTGACGGAGAGATGGGAGATTCTCATGTAGGACTTCAGGCAAGAATGATGTCCCAGGCATGCCGTAAGCTTACCGCCGCTATCAGTAAAACAAGCTGTATCGTAGTGTTTATAAACCAGCTTCGTGAGAAGGTTGGCATTATGTTCGGAAATCCCGAGACTACTACAGGAGGTCGTGCACTGAAGTTCTATTCCTCAGTAAGACTCGATGTGAGAAGAATAGAATCACTTAAGAAGAGCGGAGAAGTGATCGGTAACCGTACAAGGATCAAAGTCGTTAAGAATAAAGTAGCCCCGCCGTTCCGTGAGGCAGAGTTTGATATTATGTTCGGTAAAGGAATTTCCAGAGAGGGAGATATTCTGGATCTGGCGGCAAATGTAAATGTCATTCAGAAAAGCGGAGCATGGTATTCCTATGAGGGAGAAAAGATAGGGCAGGGACGTGAAAATGCGAAGATATACCTGGCCGAGCATCCTGAATTCATGATGATGGTAGAAAACAAAGTTCGTTCCGCTTACGGCCTGCCCTACGATGAAAGCGCATTAAAGACGGATCCTGCAGAGAACAATACAGCTGAAGAGGCAGATAAAGATATTGAAAAGTGATAAAAAGCCGGAAACGAAAAGCAGCAGGGAAGCAGTAAACAAAGCGATGAAACTCCTTCTGTACAGACCCCGTTCGGAGATGGAGCTGAGGGAAAAACTGACTGCAGCAGGATTTACCGGTGCAGAAACAGCAGACGCGATAGAGTACGTGAGTTCCTTCGGATACCTGAACGATCAGAGATTTGCAGAAAATTACGTCATTTCCTACAGGGGAAAAAAGAGCCGTATGATCATGAAAAGAGAGCTTCGGGCAAAGGGCGTGGATGAGATATTTATCGAGGAGGCGTTGGAGCTTGCTCCCGAGGATGAAAAAGAGATCATGATAGAATTGCTGATCAGAAAGTATGGAGTCCCCCACAGGCTTGATGAGAGAGAATACAGACGCAGCAGCGGATTCCTTGCCAGAAGAGGGTATGCGGCGGGTGATATAGCCAGAGTGATCCGCCGGTATCAGGATATGGCTGATGAAGAAATGTGATAAAAAAGATCGTCTCTCCGGAGATGATTTTTTTTACTTAGATCTGGTTTTTTCTGAAAACCCTTGTTTTACAGGGAGAACCCGCGTTGATCGGCATATGAGGCGTGTTCCGGCAGGATTTGACAAATCGCCGGATTCAGTATAGAATAGATTTGTTGTATTATGCAACAAATTAAATTAGGAGGTACTCCTGTAGTGACAGCTATCTACATAGTTTTAGCGGTTGTCATTGCTGTGGTTGCTACCGTACTTGTTACAGTTCCCATTGCCGGAAAAAGAGCAGTTGAAAAAAAGGCACATGAAGATGCTGAAACAATTGGATCTGCGGAAGAGAAGGCCCGTAATATCATCGATGATGCTTTAAGAACAGCGGAAACGAAGAAAAGAGAGGCGCTTCTGGAGGTAAAGGAAGAAAGTCTGAAGCTTAAGAATGAGCAGGATCGTGAGAACAGAGAGCGTCGGGCAGAACTGCAGAAGTATGAAAGACGAGTTCTATCGAAGGAGGAATCTGTTGAACGTAAGTCAGATGCTCTGGAGAGAAAAGAAAGCAATCTTTCAGCAAAAGAGACTGAGCTGAACAGAAAGAAGAAGCAGGTTGACGAATTACAGGAAAAACGCGTACAGGAACTGGAAAGAATTTCCGGTTTCACCTCCGAACAGGCAAAAGAATATCTCTTAAAATCTGTTGAAGACGAAGTAAAAGTAGATGTTGCAAGACTTTATAAGGAATTATCTAGTCAGGCAAAGAATGATGCAAGCCGTAAGGCTCAGGAATATGTCGTTACCGCCATTCAGAAATGTGCTGTTGATCATGTTTCCGAGACCACTATTTCTGTGGTGGAACTGCCTAGTGATGAGATGAAAGGTCGCATCATAGGACGTGAGGGCAGAAATATCAAGGCTTTGGAAAATGCTACCGGCGTTGATCTGATCATTGATGATACACCGGAAGCGGTAGTCCTTTCCTCGTTCGATCCGATTCGCCGTGAAGTAGCCAGAATTGCGTTGGAGAAGCTTATAATCGACGGACGAATCCATCCGGCACGGATCGAAGAAATGGTTGAGAAAGCCAGAAGAGAAGTGGACGCGAGAATTCGCGAAGCGGGAGAGGCTGCTGCCATGGAAGTAGGCGTTCGTGGAATCCATCCGGAACTGATACGCCTGCTGGGAAGAATGACGTTCAGAACAAGCTACGGTCAGAATGCTTTACAGCATTCTATCGAGGTTGCGCAGCTGTGCGGATTACTGGCCGGAGAGATCGGGCTGGATGTTCGTATGGCTAAAAGAGCAGGTCTGCTGCATGATATAGGAAAATCCATCGATCATGAGCTGGAAGGTTCACACATCCAGATCGGTGCCGATCTTTGCAGAAAATACAAAGAGCCGGCTATCGTAATCAATTCAGTGGAATCACATCATGGAGACGTTGAGCAGACATCTCTGATCTCCTGCATCGTTCAGGCTGCAGATGCGATCAGTGCGTCCAGACCCGGTGCGCGTCGGGAGACGCTGGATGCGTATACAAACAGATTGAAAGATTTAGAGAACATTACAAATTCATTTAAGGGAGTAGAGAAATCTTTTGCTATTCAGGCAGGTAGAGAAGTACGTGTAATGGTCGTTCCGGAACAGGTCGACGATGCCCAGATGGTATTGCTCGCGCGTGATATTTCAAAGCAGATAGAAGCAGAACTGGAATATCCCGGACAGATCAAAGTAAATGTAATTCGTGAAAGTCGAGTAACTGATTTTGCAAAATAATCACAGAACGGATGTTAGGACAATGTCTTAACATCCGTTTTCTGGTTTTACAGGAAATTGCGTCAATCTTCTGTGAAACAAACCCTCCGGGGGATGCACACGCCGCACAAAGGAGGGCAGCTGCATAAAGAACATCTTGAAAATGAAGAAAATCATGTTACAATAGTATTGCAAAAAAATTAATAAAAAGGTAAAACTTTCTAGCAGGTGAAACGATGAATTTATATGAGGCAATTTTTGTAAAGAAATCAGTGAGAAAATATGTATTTGATGCAGTGGATCAATCTGTTCTGGAGAGGATCACTGATCATTATCGTCATATTAATTCTTTATTTGGAGGGATTTCTTCAGAGATAGATATCCTGGACAGCAGGAAAAAACAGTATATGCCGGTCAGCCTCATGGGGGTGAAGGCTCCATATTATTTGATGATTTATTCAGATGAGAGTCCGAGATATCTGATGAACGCAGGATACCTGATGGAGAGTATGTCACTGTTTCTGTGTACCATCGGCCTGGGCTCCTGTATTCTCGGACATACAAGGGTCAAAAAAAAGCTCCAGACGAAAAAAGGCCTGAAGATCGTTGGCGTCATTGCCTTTGGAAAAAGTAAAGATTCTTTTATCAGAAAGCACAGCGAAGCCAAACGTCTGCCTGTAGACTCACTGTGCGTATTTAAAGAGGTACCGCGTCAGTGGATGAAGCAATTGCTTGAAGCTGCCAGGATGGCTCCCTCAAGCATGAATACTCAGCCCTGGAGGTTTGTCGTTTATGATAACGCGATCCATATTTTTTCAAAGAAACCTAAAAGACAGGACCGGCTGACTGAGATCAATTTTGGTGCCATGTTTGCGCATCTGGTGATAGCTGCTGAAGAATTATGGCTGGATATGGATCTGATACGCCTGAATAACATAACACAAAAGCATTTTACAAATAATCAGTATGTTCTAAGTGCCGTCATCAATGCCTGAAAAGAATGATAAAGAAGCTTCCGCAGATTTTGATAGAAAGAAACGGTGAAAAAACAGAAGCGGCAGGTTTTTAAGCATGGGCTTTGAGCTTTAAAAAGTATTTGACATAGAGGTGGAAGTAGGGTATTATCTATGTTGTTGATTGAAGAGGTCAATTGTTTGCGCGAGTGGCTCAGGGGTGGAGTACAACCTTGCCAAGGTTGGGGTCGCGGGTTCGAATCCCGTCTCGCGCTTTTTTGATGCAAAAAATTCAAGATAGTGAGATATACGCAGGGAAAACATCAGAAGAATTCTCTGCTTTTTTTGGAGGCAGGTTTGAGAAAAGATAAAAGAAGACGGATCGCGGTTGCGATCATCGCGTTTATTTTAATTTTTATGATGGTGGTCCCGCTCCTTCTGTCCATGACAGTGTACGCGGAGCCTTCTGACTATGTTACGGCCAATCTGGATGATTCCTACGGCGTGAACAGCGGTGCAGATGAGGATAGTTCATATGGATCGGTATCCTCAGAAACGGATAATTACGATGAATATGAGAGTGCCGGCAGTCAGAGTGCGGCAGATTCGGAATATACTGATACAGATACAGCTTCTGTTGAATCTGGCAGCAGTTCTGATCAGGCCGAAGAGAAAACCGGTACTTCGGGAAATACAGATAACGAAAATGTCTGCGCAGAAGGCGTTCATATCGAAAATGTGGATGTTTCAGGCATGACGAGATCCGAGGTCCAGGCGGTCGTAGATCAGAAAATGAAAGAATTATCTTCAGATCTGATTTATTTATATACGGAAATGGGCAGCACGGCTGTTTCTGCCGGAAGCATGGGTCTTACATATGAAAATAAAGATATTGTCGATCAGGCGCTTGCGCTTGCGTCAAAGGGCGATATTCTGAAAAGATATAAAGCGGACTCCTACATTAAAGATCATGGTCAGATCGTTCTGGATCTGGATCTTAAAGTCGATCCGGTAAAAGTGAAAGAACGTGTCGAGACCGAGAAAAGCGTTCTTAATATTGATCCTGTAGCAGCAGGCATATTTCTGAATGAAGACGGAACGATGACTTCAACGGAAGCGTCAAACGGCGTAAAGATCTCTATTCTTCCTTCAGTGTCCCGGATCGTCGAGTATATGGATACTGTCTGGCACGGAGGTACAGGCGGCGTGAATATGTCCGATCAGGTACTTGAGCCGGAAGAGCATAAGGGTGACCTTACCCTTGTCAAGGACGTTATCGGTACTGCCACTACAGACTACTCAGGCGGTGCAAGCGGAAGAATATATAATATTGAGTATGCGGCGTCTATCATCGACGGAACGATAGTTGATCCGGGCGACACATTCAATTTCGCCGAGACTGTCGGAGAACAGGATGAAGAACATGGCTGGAAAGCAGCCGGATCCATCGAAGACGGCAGGGCAGTTGACACTTATGGCGGTGGTATATGTCAGGTGTCCACTACATTATATCTGGCGGTGCTGCAGGCCGAACTGGAAGTGACGGAGAGATATCCGCATTCTATGGAAGTCAATTACGTAGAGCCGGGACTTGACGCGGCAATTGCAGACGATATAAAGAATTTCCAGTTCAAAAACAATACAGACGCTCCGATCTATCTGAACGTCGTAGCTGACGGCGGATCTCTGACATTCAATATCTACGGACACGAGACCAGAGACCCTTCCAGGACGATCAAGATCGAAAGCCGTGTGATAGAATCAGAAGATTATACAACGACGGCTACGCTTGATTCCAGTCTTGAGGCGGGAACGGTACAGTTTTCCGGTGGACAGAGAGGATTGGTCATGGAAGCATGGAAGACTATTTATTTTGATGGCATTGAACGTTCGGAGGAACAGGTAAACACAAGCATCTATGAGATGATACCGCTTACCTATATTATCGGAACAAATGGAATGGATGACGCCACGTTATCGGCAGTCGCGAACGCAGTGCAGACAGGCAATGCTGAGAGCGCACTGGCGGCTATCGGATGGTAAACAGGCTCTGATATTTATCTCAGTGTGAGAAGCCCCCTTCTTAAGCGGCGGGTTATGACAAGCTCGTCTCAGAGGGGTCCAGTCTCCCGGTGAGATAAACGCTCCGCGAGGAAGCGCATAGATTCGGTTTGGAAGAGGTCAGCTTCAGCTGCCCCGAATCCCACGCCAGGTCTCGCGAGCGAGACTTGAATAATATGCAATAATAGAAAACATGCCACAGGCATGTTTTCTGCATATGGAGAGAAGATTTTTGAGAGCCTTTGTTGATTATGACAGTTAACAGATTATGACAGTTAACAGATGCTGAGCATAAGAATATAGTGACACGGAGAACTTAAGAATAATGATGAAAATCGGAAAACTGCCGGAACCTGTTCTGCAGAGATCGATCATAAGGCAGGTGGGACACAGAAGGGGCGAAGTCCTGGTAGGACCGTCAGTCGGAGTGGATTGCGCGGCCATTGCTTTGGGAGAAAACGAAGTAATGGTAATGTCAACGGATCCTATTACCGGAACGACAAAGGATCTGGGCAGACACTGCGTGCATATTACCGCAAATGATCTGGCAGCTTCGGGAGCGGAGCCGCTGGGAATCATGCTGACTGTTTTATTGCCGCCGGATATTGAAGAGGCGGAACTGCGAAACATAGTCAAAGACGCAGAAAAGACCTGCGATGAATTGAATATTGAGATCCTTGGAGGCCATACCGAGATCACTAATGTGATACGGCAGCCGCTGATCACAGTGACCGGAGTGGGAAAGGTACGTAAGGACAAGCTTTTGCTGCCTGTGAATATTACTCCGGGAGAAGACGTGATTGTCACCAAATGGATCGGTCTTGAGGCCACTGCAATTCTGGCGAAGGAGCGGGAAGAGGAGCTTAGCAGCCGTTTTTCTGAAAGCTTCGTAAGAACAGCCAGAGAGTTTGACGCCTATCTATCGGTCGTTCCGGACGCGAAAGCTGCAGTAAAAGCAGGTGTCACGGCGATGCACGATATTACCGAGGGCGGCGTTTTCGGCGCACTCTGGGAAATGGCTGAAGCGGGTAATACAGGTCTGGATATCCGGCTCCGTGATATACCGATCAGGCAGGAAACAGTGGAAATTTGTGAATACTTCGGATTAAATCCTTACCAGATCATGTCCAGCGGATCGATGATGATCGTAAGCAAAAACGGAAGTGAAGTGATCAGGGAGCTGGAAAAAGCAGGAATACAGGGAACGATCATCGGAAAAACGACTGATGGAAATGACAGGATCCTGCGAAACGGCGATGATGTGAGATATCTGGACAGGCCCGGACAGGATGAGCTATATAAAGAAATGGGAGCCTGAGAGATCAGGTGCTCTTTTAACAGAAGGAATACAGAGAAAAAGAAATGGCACATTTTAATATCGTATTGCATGAGCCCGAGATACCGGCAAATACAGGGAATATAGGAAGGACCTGCGCAGCGACAGGTACAAGTCTGGATCTGATAGAGCCGCTGGGCTTCAGTCTGAGCGAGAAAGCGATCAAGCGTTCCGGAATGGATTACTGGAAGGATCTGGATGTTAATACCTATATAAATTACGAAGACTTTATGAAACAGCATGAGGGGGAAAAAATCTATTACGCCACCACGAAAGCGCCTCAGAATTATACGGAAGTAGATTATGAGGATAACTGTTATATCATGTTCGGAAAAGAGAGCGCAGGGATCCCTGAGGAGATTCTTTTTCAAAATCAGGCGACTGCGATCCGTATTCCCATGGTAGGGGAGACAAGATCCCTGAATTTATCAAATGCGGTTGCGATCGTTCTATATGAAGCATTGCGGCAGCATGGATTTGAAAACATGAAACAGGAAGGAAAACTCCGAAGCAGAGAATGGAAATAAAAAAAGATCCCGGTAGGGATCTTTTTTTATTTCACAGGAAATTTCGTCAATTTCCTGTGAAACGAAACCCTCCGGGGGATGCACACGCCGCACAGAGGAAGGCAGCTGCGCTGCCGTGCGGCGGCGCGCAAAGTCCGGTTCGCTCCCC
>OCVV011352346.1_pt1 | contig 18133 bp, 11 predicted proteins | sample 1539721 | NCBI WGS metagenome assembly OCVV01 (sample SAMN02144230, study PRJEB22623) | gut metagenome | biome: sheep rumen | host: Ovis aries | place: New Zealand | reverse complement strand
CGGTCCATCCTGCGCAGGGTCTCCAGGGCCAGCTCCCACTTGCCCTGGGCCTCATAGCAGTCGGCCATGAGCATCAGCACATCCTCGCTGCTGCGGATAGCCTCCGCCTTGCGCAGATCGCTGAGAGTCTGGTCATAATCCCCCTTCTGATAGCTGACCGCGGCCTGCTGCCGATAGCGCTCATAGCGCCGCTCCTCGGTGTTGCCGTGGAGCAGCTGCGCAAGAACCAGCACCAGAACCACTGCCGCTGCAGCCGCGATCAGGGTACTGCGTCGCCTGCGATCAGCGGGGGTCCTTTGGGCTTTGGTATTTCTCCTGTCGCTCATGGGTCCTCCGTGCCAGTTTCCGGGTTCTCTGAAGATGCCGATTCCTCCAGCGGATAGGCAACAGCAGCCTCCGCCTGGTCACTCAGTTCTTCCACCGGGATCTCCTCGACCGGAGGGGTGAGAGCAGCTTCCGGCTCAAGAAGCTCAGCGGTCGGAACGGGTTCCGGCTCCTTCACCGGAGCCGTTGGTACAGGGTCAAGCACTTCCGACTGCAGCGTTTCCGCAGGCGCAGGCTCGACCTCCGTCTTTGTTTCCTGCTCCGGCTCAGGTTTCTTTTCCTGCTGCTTTTCCTCCAGCTTTCTCTGCTTTTCCAGCTTACGTTTCTCCCATCGCGAGAGTTTCTTGTCCTCAGTGTGGGGGGCAGTCTCCTCAGCCGGGGCCGAAACGGATGCGGCCTCCTTCTCCTCCAGGGCGGTGACCTGACCGGCTTCCGGTTCCTGCTTGCCCTTTTCTGCCTTCGGCGAGCTCTTCATGGCCAGGCTCAGGAACAGCATGGCAAGGATGATGCCCAAGACGCTCATCTCTTCCATTCCGTCCACAAAGCTCACCGGGTTTTCCTGGTCCATCAGCTTCGGCAGATCCTGCACCCCGATGTGATAGGCAAACACCGCCAGCAGCACAAGGGCCAGCACCCATTTCAATTTCGGATAGGAAAAGACCATGGCATAGAGCACCATCACCACCAGATAGACAATGATCCAGCAGCCCCGGAGCCATTCGTTTTCCATATTCATGGCGCGGAACACAAAGAACACCACGCCCATCGCCACCGGGACCACGGTAGTCCAGAAGGCCCGCTTGCCGAAGAGCAGCAGGCAGAGAATCAGCAGCAGTCCGCAGAAGATGGGCAGCGCCAGCTGGGTGCTGAGAAAACGCTTGTCATCCCAGCGACCGATGCTGCCGATCAGCAGAAAAACCATCGCGAGAGCCAGGAAAACCATGGCAGCCTCCGTCCAGAAGCCGTCCCGTTCCACATACAGTTTTTTCTTGGTCACTTCCATGACATATCCCTCCTGAAATAGTTCTGGCGTTTAGTTCTTCGGTGCCTTGCTCAGCACATCGTCCTGGGTCAGCTTTTCGCCGGTAATGACCTGTTCAGCCAGCTCACGGGCATACTCCTGGTTGCTGGCATAGGGAACCATCACGTAGGCATATGCGCCAAGGGACCAGGCGTATTCCGTGGCGCCGTAGCCATCCACGCTGTAGGTCAGCACCTTCCAGTCGCCATTCTTCCGGTCCAGCGTCAACTGCACCAGATCGCCGATCATGGCGCGGGAGGCATTGGTCTGCAGGCAGCCGGCCATCTCGTCCAGAAGCTCGGAATAATTGGTGAGGATCTTGGAGGACATGAGGCCGTTGATCACTGCCTTGATCACCGCCATTTGGTGGCGTCCTCTGGCGCGGTCACCCTCGCCAAAGGAGTAACGGTCACGCACAAAGGCCAGCGCAGCCTCTCCGTCCAGATGGTTGATCCCCTTGTAAAACTGATGTCCGAAAGAGGAAAAGTCTGCGTCGGAGTCCACATCCACACCGCCCAGAGTGTCGATGATATCGATGAAGCCGGAGAAGTTCACCCGCAGGTAATAATGCATGGGAAGCCCATAATAATCGCCCAGGGCGCGCATGGATCCCTCAATGCCGTAGATGCCGGCGTGCGTCAGCTTGTCCATGGCACCGTTCACCGGTGAAAACTGGAAGGGCACATAGTAGTCACGGGGTGTGGAGACCAGAAGCACCGTCTTGGTTTTGGTGTTCACGATGGCCAGGATATTCACGTCGCTGCGGCTGCGGGTGGTGACAGCGCCAAAGGTATCGATACCGCTGACATAAGCACAGAAGCAGTCCTTCCACAGGTTGGGATCCCGCAGGCCCAGATCCTTGGTTTCCTCTCCGATCTGATCCGGGAAGGGCTGCACCGGGATCTCCGTCTTGAAGCTGCCGGTGTACAGGCCTCGCAGTCCCTGGCTGAAATTCTCGTAGCCCTCCAGGCTGTCGATCAGATCCAAATAGGCGGAGGAGATGAGCATGGCATTGATCTGTCCCTCGTCCATGGCCTTGACCAGATCTGCCAGCGTGTTGAAATTCACAAGCCGCAGGGTCCTGCCGTACTGCTTCTCAAGGTTCCCGCGCACATGGTCGATGGTCTCCTCATCGACTCCGGCCAGGACGCCCACAAGATACTGCCGCTCTAAGGCGTACTCGACAGTCTGGGCCTTATCCTCGTTCTTCACATAGAGGCCGATCTCGGTATACTGGGTACGAACCTCCGTGACGTTACGCATTTTGCTGTTGTACTGGTGGACGAAATAGGCCCCCGCCCCCTCCAGGATGCTCAAAAAAAGCAGAAGAACGATGGCAGCTACCCGCGCGCCGGTCTTTTTGTGCTGTCCCTTCTTCTCTTTCTGCAGCAGAAACAGCAGCAGCGGGATCAGGATCAAAAGGCCTGCCGCGAGATAAACAAACTGATTCGGGATCAGGTGCGAATCAAACAGGGACCAGCCCAAAAAGCCTGCCAGCAGCAGATTCACAGCAAAAACAAGGTAAAAAATGATCGTAGAAGCCATAGTCGTCTCCCTGCCGCGTTCTGTACACGGCTTTCGTTTCATTCAATAGTCAGCGTCTCTTCCCGGCCGTCCAGCACGTAGCTGACCGCCAGACCATGCTGGCTGTGGACACGGATATCACGGGCGTCACGCAGCCGCAGAAGTTTTTGGTAAAAGTCCCGGGCCTCTCCAGACCAGCGGGACATATCATCAGAATGGAGCAGCACCCCGCCAAAGAGGGCGTTCACCTCCGCCAGGGTCCGCTTTTGCTCAGCGCTGAGCTTCAGATTCTCCTCCCGGAGGAAGAACACGTCCGGGTCGTTGAGAAAGGCCCGTCCGTTGAGTTCCCGTCGAAAGATGGTGTTGCCGATGGCCTGGCGGGTGGAGGGCCGCTCCCGGTTGGTGTGCCGCATGAGGGGCGTGTTGTCCCAGTCAAGGCTCACATCACAGCCCACGCGGCAGTAATCTGCCAGGCCGAAGGCCGGCATCAGCGGCACACCGCAGCCCAGGATCTTCTTCTCCCCACAGAGCCTTCGCAGCAGTTCCATGGCCCGGATCATCCTTCCGGCCCGGGTCTCTGTCGACCTGCCGAAGGGTGCTGCCGCATAGAGAAAGTCAAGCTTTACCAGGTCGTAGTCCCAGTCCTCCAGCACCCGGGAAAAGACCCGCTCCAGATAGTCGATCACCTGGGGCTTGTCAATGTCCAGGGCATAGAATCCGCCCCATCCGATCCCGGCCAGCCAGGGCCGCCCGTTTTTCCGCAGGAACCAGTCCGGATGCTCCCGGAAAAGCCTGGAACTGCGCTGGGCTGCAAAGGGAGCCAGCCACAGGCCTGCCTGAAAGCCCTTTTCATGGATTTCATCAGCGGCGGTGCGCATCCCCTGGGGAAACTTCTTCCCGTCCGCCTCCAGCCAGTCGCCCACTCTGGGCTCCCAGCCGTCATCGATCTGGAACAGGTCCCCCGGAGCCAGGCGTCCCGCGCAGCCCAAAAGGTCATTTTTGATGGTCTCCGCGGAGATTTTCTGGTAGCGGTTATACCAACTGCAGTAGCCGGCGAGACGCTGCCCCGTCCGGGGCTTCACCCCCAGAGCACGGAACCAGGCGTCGAAGGTCTCGTTTTCCCCGCCCTCGGCGCAGAACAGATCGAAAGCGTGGAAGTCTCCCCCGCAGCGAAGGCCCGCGCAGTCCCGCTCCACAGTCAGGATCCCCGCCGAAACATCATAGGCAAACAGCGTATAGCCCGGATGCTCGTCCAGCGAAGCAAAGAGCCGGAAGCGCTCCCCTTCCCGGAAATAGCACCAGCTCTCCCCGTGCATTTTTCCCCGCTCCAGTGGATAGCAAACAAAATCGTAGTCGCCGTAGGAAGGGATCCCCAGGCCCCGGAGCAGAGGCTTCGGCAGGGAACCAAGGCCTTTCGTCCGGTCCAGTCTTCCATATTCCGGGCAGTAGGTCCAGGTCTGGTAGCCATTCATGAAGATTTTTTCCGTCTCCCCCAGGCTGAGCTTGCCCCGGGCGCAGACAGATTCCAGCTTTCCCTGCGGCAGCGGGAGAAGCAGATGGTTCTCCCCCGCCTGCAGCTCCCATTCGCCTCGGATGGGCGTCTGTCCGCTGACGCGGACCTCATACGTGAGAAGCATGCTCCCCTCCTCAGCTTTCCACCGTGAAGCGCAGGGTCACCGGCTCGGTTTGCCCGCATGTGATGCGCAGGACCCCTTCGCCGGACTTGCCGGTGGTCTTCACATAGCAGCCGGTGCTGCCGCCCTCGGCGCAGACGAGCTCCGGCCCCGCGATCTCCACGGCACCCTCGGCCGCCAGGGAGATGGGCAGCTGGGCGTAGGGGGCAAGGCAGTTGTGCTCGTCCAGCACCCGGATGCGCACCGCCGCCATATCGTAGCGGTCGCCCTCCCGCAGGCACAGGGAGCTGACCTTCACCTCCAGGTGCAGGTCCTGGCCCGGGCAGCGGATAGCGCTGGCAACCACCTTGCCGTCCTTTTTGCCGTCAAAGCGCCAGACCGTGGCCTCGCCGCCCCAGTTGCCGATGTATTTGCCGTAAAGGTCCGAAACGTCCTTCACCTTCATGCCGTAACGGGTCATCAGCACCAGGCCGATGGCCTTGTCCTGGGCGTCCAGGTTGCTGGGGCCGTGCTTGCCCAGATTCAGCAGCAGTTTTTTTACCAGCGCGGCTTTGGTCTTGTCAAAGCCCTCCTTCGTCTCCAGCAGGCAGCCGATGGTATCATCGATCTGCACCGGGCCGTGGGACAGGCCCTTCCAGCCCTTGGGCCGAAAGCTCTTCACAAAGCTGTCGTTTTTATAGAGCGCCACCTCATCGGCATTGGTGAAGACATAGAGCTCCCCCAGGTTGCCGCCTGGGTAGTCGCCGATCTCCATGGGCGTGCCCAGCTCCAGCACAGGGCTCTCCTCCCCCTGGCTGGCATAGAGGGCCGCCGCAAGCTTGGGGTTGCGAAATGCGTCCATCACCCCGTGATAGCAGATTTTGTCCCCGGAGCCGAAGTCCTTGTGCGTGGCATAGTCAAACATACACCAGCCGAAGCAGCCTGCATGCTCCCCGTCAGCCCGGGCGTCATTCTGGACCCGGGCATGGCGCAGGGCCTGCTCCTGGCGCTTGGACCAGGTGTCATAACTCTTTGTGGGGAACATGTGCCCGTTGTGCTCGGAAACCAGCAGGGCCTTCTCCGGATGGGTGCTGACCTGCTTTTTCGGCAGCACGCCGGGGTTGTTGCCCACATGGGAAAAATCGTTATAGGCGTAAACGTCCTCCAGCAGGCTGGACTTCTGCAGATAGCGCACCCCGGAGGTGGGACGGCTGGGGTCCAGCCGATGGCAGAGGTCGTTGGTACGCAGATAAAAGGCGTCGTCATCCTGGCTCTCATTGATGCGCACGCCCCAGAGGACGATGCTGGGATGGTTGCGGTACTGCCGCACCATCTCCTCCACATTCTGCACCGCCTGATCCTTCCAGGCCGCATCCCCGATGTGCTGCCAGCCCGGGATCTCGGTGAATACCATCAGACCCAATCTGTCGCACTCGTCGATAAAGTACTGGCTCTGGGGATAGTGGGAGGTGCGCACAGCGGTGCAGCTCAGCTCCTCCTTCAAAATGCGGGCGTCCTCCCGCTGGAGGCTCTCGCTGGCAGCGTAGCCGATATAGGGATAACACTGGTGCCGGTTCAGGCCCCGGAGATAACCGGGCTTTCCGTTGAGGAAAAAGCCCTCGGGCCGAAATTCCACGGTCCTCACACCGAAAAGCGTTTCCTGGGTATCCAGCACGGCGCCGCTCTCATCCAGCAGCTCCGCCCGGGCCAGATAGCGCCTGGGCTCCTCGGGGCTCCACGGCGTGAGTCCGGGCAGCTGCAGGGAGAAGCGCTCCCCTCCCGTCTCCTCCAGGAGGCAGCGCTCCCCGTCCAAAATCGAGAGGCGCACCGGCATCCCGGGTCTGGAAAGCTCCAGGCGAGCCTCCAGCCGGTCCAGGCTCGGGGTGTAGACGAAGAGGTCACAGATATGATCCCGCTCCCGCAGGTCCAGCCAGGCCTCCCGGTAGAGGCCTCCGTAGGTCAGATAGTCGATCACATAGCCGAAGGGCGGGATGGAGCCGTTCTCCGTGCAGTCCAGCTCCACGGCGACGCGGTTGTCCTCCCCGAAGCGGACCAGCTCCGTGATCTCCACGCGGAACGCGGTATAGCCGCAGCGGTGCTCCCCGCAAAGTGCTCCGTTGCAGTAGACCCGGGCGATATGAGCCGCGCCGTCAAACTGCAGAAAGACCCGTTTGCCCGCGGCTTCCTCCGGCAGATGCAGGATCCTGCGATAGCCGCAGATCCTTTCATAATCCCGAGGTCCGGAGTAGTGCAGCGGCAGCTCCTTGACATTGTGGGGCAGGCGCACCGGCGTCGCCGGTCCCTCTCCCCGCAGAAAAGCCTCCGACCACTGTTCGGTATATTCCCATCCGCTGCAAATACTGATCATATGCTTTCCTCCGCGCTGATTCTGTCGATAGTTTTACATGTTATTGTACCATCGATTCCCGCCGGAAACAAGTCCCGTCTTTCCCGGAGGCACTGTTTTCTCCCTCATTGCGCAAAAGCACCTCGCTTCGATCCGCGAGGTGCTTTTGCGCCATTCTGTTTTCTATTCTTTCGGCAGAACAGTACCTTCCGCTGAGGCGTTCCGGTACACCGTCCCGCTCTCGTCGCCCTGCAGCAGCCAGGCCACCGCGGCGTCGGATTCTCCTGCCAGTTTCTCCAGCTCCGCGGCATGCTCTGCGCACCGCAGCCGGAGATTTTCATAGCAGGCCTCCGCAAGCGCCCCATCCTCACGGATTACGCAGGAGGAAAGCAGCAGCTCCCGGTCTTCGCCGTCGGAAGGCAGCCAGGGATTGCGCAGATGTGTCCGGCCAGCTTCCTCTATGGCATAGTAGGGCGTCTCCACCCCGGTGACCAGGGGGAACGCAGTCATGAGACTGTAGGCGGAGCCGGGAGCCGCCTGCGCGGAGGCCACAAGCACCGGCTCCTTTTCTCCGGCTCCATAGAGAGCGTACTCTCCCTTGTCCAGGCCGGAGAGGGACAGGATCAGGCCGCTATCCGTGCTGAGGAAGCCCCGGTTCAGGCCTTGCTCTTCCAGCTCTGCGGCCACCAGCTCCAGCAGGTAGGCCTCCCGCAGCAGGTTCAGATCCAGGTACGCAGGCTCCAGCTCCATGTCCTCCAGGAAAGCCCGGTAATCCGCCGGCAGCTCCAGCCGCAGGATGCACTTCTGTTCGTCCACCGTCACGAGCTTCGGCCCGTTCTCCCGGATCCGCTGCCGCAGCCGCTCCAGCCTGGCCGCCTCCTCTTCATTGCCCAGGGGGTCAAACTCCTCCGGCTCCGTCAGGTTCAGGATGCTATTCCACTCGGCATAGACCGGCCCGGCAAAGAGGCTGTAGCCCTGCCCCTCCCGGGTCTTTGTCCAGGCATCCTGCAGCACGGCAAAAAGCTCCGGGCTCAGCTCGATATCCTCATTGGGATGGGCGTTCAGCGCAGCCAGGTTGACCATGCCGTCATATTCCTGTCTGGCGTCCAGAAGCTTGACATTTCGCTTCAGCACCTCGGTGTAGAGCTTATCCGCCTGGCCCAGAGCCAGCTTGATCTGGCTGCTGCTCCCCCGGAACAGAAGCTTGGCGTGTACGCCGCTCTGATAGAGGGGCAGCTCCTGATCCGCAGCGGCGGTGAGCTCGTACATGCCCTCCTGCTTATAGCCGATGCGGGTGACGCCGAAGCTGAAGGCGCACACCGCCGTGATAAAGGCCAGCACAAAGCCGATGATCCGCAGCGGGATATGTTTCTCGCTGGGCTTGATTTCGTTGTCGCGCTCGTTGTTTCTCATGTTTCTCAATAGCAGAACCGGATCGCCCGGGAAGGCGATCCGGTAAAGGTTTTTCTGTACTCAGCTCTGGCCGCCGAAGCGGATGGCCCGGTACTGCTCGATCTCCTTGCTGTTGCCGAAGACCATGTGTCCGTTGCCCAGGTCCACCAGTTGGGGGCCTTCCTCGGAATAATCATGCATGCTGGGAGAATAGACGAACAGCTTCTTCTCCTTTTCGATGATGGGGTCGGGCACGGGAATGGCGGAGATCAGGGACTTGGTGTAGGGATGCAGCGGGTAAGCGAAGAGCTCTTCGGTCTCCGCGATCTCCATGATGCGGCCCTTGTAGATGACCACGATCCGGTCGCTGATGAAGCGGACGATGGAGAGGTCGTGGGCGATGAAGAGATAGGTCAGCCCCCGCTCCTTCTGGAACTTCTTCAGCAGGTTCAGCACCTGGGCGCGGATGGACACGTCCAGGGCGGAGATGGGCTCGTCTGCCACGATGAATTCCGGCTCCATCACGATGGAGCGGGCCAGACCCACGCGCTGGCGCTGGCCGCCGGAGAACTCATGGGGGTAACGGGTCAGATGCTCGGGCAGCAGACCCACGTCCTTGGTGATCTTCTCGATCTTGGCGATGCGGTCCTTCTCATCCTTGTACAGATGGAAGTTATACAGGCCCTCGGAGATGATATACTCGATGGTGGCACGCTCGTTCAGGGAGGCGGCGGGATCCTGGAAGATCATCTGGATCTTGCGGATCACTTCCCGGTCCTCCTTGCGGGAAAGCTTGCCGGAGATCTTCTTTCCGTCGTAGTAGATGGCACCGGCGGAGCAGGGATTGATGCGCACGATGGCACGGCCGATGGTGGTCTTGCCGGAGCCGGATTCACCCACCAGGGACAGGGTCTCGCCCTTGTAGATATCAAAGCTCACATTGTCTACCGCCTTGAAGGCCTTTTTGCCTCGGCCGAAGACCACGTCCAGGTTCTGGATGGACAACAATACCTTCTTCTCATTCGATTCCAATTGCTGCCACCTCCTTACGCTTCAAAATCCACATAGGTCTTGGAGATCTTCTCGTGCAGGTTCTGGATATTGGCGGGAGCCTCCGTCTTGGGCGCCCGGGGATCCAGCAGCCAGGTCTTGGCAAAGTGGGTGGGGCTCACCTGGAACATCGGCGGCTCCTCCACCAGGTCGATGGCCATGGCGTACTGGCTTCTGGGAGCAAAGGCGTCGCCCACGATCTTGTTGTACAGGGAGGGCGGCGTGCCGGGGATGGAGAACAGGTCCGTGCCCTTCTCGCACAGCTGGGGCAGGGAGCTCAGCAGGGCCCAGGTGTAGGGGTGCTTGGGCTCGTAGAAGATCTCCTCCACGGTGCCGATCTCCACGATCTGTCCGCCGTAGAGCACCGCCACGCGCTCGGCCACGTTTGCCACAACGCCCAGGTCGTGGGTGATGTAGACCGTGGTGAAGCCCAGTTCCTTCTGCAGATCCTTGATCAGGCGAATGATCTGGGCCTGAATGGTCACGTCCAGCGCTGTGGTGGGCTCGTCGCAGATCAGGATCTTGGGCTGGCAGCTCAGGGCGATGGCGATGACGATGCGCTGGCGCATGCCGCCGGAGTACTCAAAGGGATAGTCGTCAAAGCGCTTCTCGGGCTCGGGGATGCCCACCTTGCCCATGATGTCGATGGTCCGTTCCCGGGCCTCGGCGTCGGAGCACTTCTGGTGCTTTTTGATGACTGTCATGATCTGCTTGCCGATGGTGATGACCGGGTTCAGGGAGGTCATGGGGTCCTGGAACACAGTTGCGATGCGGCAGCCGCGGATCTGCTGCCAGTCGTTGGTGTAGCGGATCTTGGCGCAGTCGATGATAGCGTAGCCGCGGATGATCTGGTTTTCCTCATCGAAGGAGCGATACTCCACGCGGAAGCTCACCGTCTCGAAAATGGCATTGCGGACCTCGGGGTCGTTCAGATCCTCGCCCTGCATCATGGCCTGCTTGAAGGCCTTGCGCAGCTGGATCAGGAAGCGGATCTGGTCCTTCAGCGGATAGCGGCCGATGGACAGCAGCACCTCGTAGCCAATGATCTTGTTGCGCTCCAGCACGCTGTCGCTGAGTCCGAAGGGATTGCCCTCCCTGTCGGGAGTCGCGATCTTCTTCTGCCGCTTCTCCTCCAGGTCCTTCAGCTTCTTCTGGTCCGCGGCGGCACGCTCGGGGTGGCTCTTGTAGTCGCTCTCGCGCTTCTTGGCAAGCTCGACCTTTTCCTTCTCCAGGGCGGCCTTCTTCTCGTTCAGATCCTTGATCTTCTTCTCCGTCTGGGCATATTCGGCAGCGTCGGACCGCTTATCCAGGGTCCAGAGATAGTTGGTGGTGTCCACCACGTCATCGCTGACGGACTTGATCCTGGTGGCATAATCCGCCTCTTCGTCCATGGAGAGGGCCTTTGCGTGGGTGATCTCGTTCTTCAGCGCGGCGATCTGCCGGTATTCCTCTGCGCCCCGCTCCAGGGGAGAGAGCTTGTTGAGCATATTCACCGCGTAGTTGAGCTTGCGTTTGTTGGCGGGGGTCAGCTTCACATCGGTGTGGGAGATCTCGTCATCGGCAAAGACGATGCTGCCCTGAGGGATGAAGCCGTTGGAATCCAGCATACCGGCAAAGGTCTTGGTCAGCACCGATTTGCCGGAGCCGGATTCGCCCACGATGGCGAGAGCCTCATGCTCATAAATATCCAGAGAGACATTGCGAATGGCGGTGAGGATCCTGCCGCGAACGTTGAATTTGACCTCAACGTTCTTCAGGGAGAGGAGCACTTTTCTTTCGTTGTTATCCATCGTCTCTCCTCCTTACATATGGGTTCTGGGATCCGACGCGTCCGCCAGATTCTGGCCCAGCAGGTACAGCAGGATGGTGATGGCGGAAGCGATGGCCACAGGAGGCCAGAAGGCCCAGGGGTAGGTCAGAAACGCGGACTGTGCCTGCTGGATCATGCGGCCCAGGGAAGGCACGGAGGCGCTCAGGCCGATGCCGATGAAGCTCAGGAACACTTCGTAGGAGATGTAGCTGGGAAGCTCGGTGGCCAGCAGGGTCACGATAACGCTGGTCAGGAAGGGCAGGATGTTCTTCGTGATCACCCGGCGCACCGGCGTGCCCAGGCAGCGGGAGGCCAGGGAATACTCCCGGTCACGGATGATCATGACCTGGGTACGGAAGAAGTAGGCGATGCCCAACCAGCCTGTTACCGTCAAGGCGAACACGAAGGGCCAGAAGCCCGAGCCGATGATATACACCAGCACGGAGATCAGCAGGATATACGGCACGTTTGCAATGATGTTGTAGATGACCAGCATCACCGCGTCAAAGCGCTTGGAGTAGCCCCAGACAGCGCCCACCAGGATACCGATGGTCATGTTGATGGCCGCGCAGATGATGGCCAGCAGCAGACTCGTTCTCGCCGAGGACATGATGCCGTACATGATGGAGTTGCCCAGGTTTCCGGTGCCCAGGCACCATTTCACGGGGTTGGCCTCATAGGCGGGGTTATCCCGGAAATAGGCCACGGCCTTGGCGGGAGAAAGGTTGTAGGTCTTGGCGTCCAGCACGTTCTCCATGGGGTCATAGGGCCAGAAGATGGGCATGACGAAGGCGCCCAGGAAAACGATGACCAGCAGCACCAGCATGATGATGTTGGTTTTCTTGCGGAAGAAGACGCGGAACACGCTCTTCCAGTAGGAATAGCGGGGGGCGGTGATCTTCTCGGAGGCGATGGCGTCCCGGTCGATAAAGGAGAAAAGCTCGGCGTCTGTCATATTGGTCTTTTTCTTTTCAGACATTATCTTCCGCCTCCTTTATCAGAATTCAGGGAGATCCGCGGGTCATACTTGGCCAGCAGCAGGTCGCCCAGGATCAGGGACACGATGGAAAGCGTGGTGTAGAACACCGTTACGGCCACGATGACGCCGTTGTCGTGCTTGTTGATGGCCTCGGTCAGCAGACGGCCGACGCCGGGAACGGAGTATACGCTCTCGGTGATGATGGCGCCGGTGAGACAGCCCAGGATGCTGGCCGGCACGCCGTGGACCAGGTAAATGAAGGCGTTCTTGGAGATGTGGATGTGGTAGATCTCCTTCTCGGAAAGGCCTTCGGCCCGGGCGAACTTCACGTAGTCGGAGTTCATCTGGTCGATCATGTAGCGGCGCATCCACTTCATCAGGCTGCCGATCTGGGGCAGTGCCAGGGAGATGGTAGGAAGCACATACGCCAGCACCTTTACCTCGGCGTTTGCAAACTTATACGGCAGGTGCAGCAGCGTTGTGCCGACAGCGGCAAACATGAAGATGTATGCCAGAGACGGCACCGCCATGATGAAGATGATGTAGGCGTTGCCCAGCTTATCGGCCAGCTTGTCCTTCCGCCTGGCCATCAGCATGCCCAGAGGCAGGCCGAAGGCGTAGGCAAGGGCTGTGGCGATCAGGCCGATAACGAAGGAGTTCTCGATCATGCTCAGGCCGCTGCGCCGGTAACTGTAAACCGTGTACTTGTCGGGGAACTGTTCCTTTTCCTTGTCGCTGACGGTACCGGTGTTGTAGCTCAGGCTGTGGAAGTTGATGGCGGTATCCACATATTCATCCGTGCCCAGCATGGTGGGGTACTGGGTCCGCACCACCGACAGATCCCCGGTGGGGTTATTGATGACGGAGGTGATCTCCTGTCCGCGGTAGGTGGTGTAGGAGGTACCCAGATTCAGGTGCAGCCAGTTCTGGTGAATGAAGGGGAAGCGCCCGTCAAAATACAGCAGGTACTTGTGCTGGGTACCGTTGCCCACAATGGCAAAGCCACCGGAGTAGGGATCCTTCTCGAAACGGACATAGCGGTCGGTGAGCTCCGGATCCTGCACCATATTCTTGGTCTCGGCGGTGATAAAGCCCTTCACATAGTCCCAGAGACGGAATACCACGTTCTTTTCCTGGACGGCGATCAGATAGCCGGTGCCGCCGGGTTTGGTCTTGCCGTTTTTATAGGTCTGGGGCTCCAGATAACGTACCTTCAGGCCCTGTCCCTCATACGTTTTGATAAACTCCTGGACCGACTCGTTCTCCAGATAGGTCTTGGCCTTCTGGATAGCCTTTTTGTCCTCCTTGAAGTCCTTTTCCTTGTCGTACTGGTCGCCGTAAATCGGCTGATATTTAGCCTTCAGGAAGCTGGTGTAGTCCACGTAGGTCAGGTACCCGTACTTCTGGTATTGCGTGTACTCATACATGGTACGGTCGTTGTTGCTCTTCTTGTTCCAGGTGTCGTCCGTCTGGAAAATAACGCTGCGCTCGATCATGGTGTAAACCAGCAGCATGACCAGCATCACGACGACAAAAAGAGAAAAGATAGAGAACAGAATTCGCTTGAACATGTATTTTCTCATAAATCTGTTCCATCACGAATCTCTCGGGGTTCGATGATATCCTCCTTTTCTTTGTTCATTCGCCTGGGAATTGCAAGAGAAAGGCTAAGTTCCGCCCCCAAGTCGTCCGGGTCTTCCGATTTAAGGGGCACGCGAATTGGGGAAAGAACTTAGCCTTTCACTCGATACGGATATGCTCGCATATCCGTACGGAAAGAGGCATACCGTTATATTTCTGATTTGGCGATTTAGCGAAAAGAATTAGCGCCACTTTTGGGAAACGCATAGGAGGACAGAAGTCCTCCTATGCGCTGTTTCAGGTATAATGCTGCTTGTTCCGAAAGGATCAGAACAGGCCGATGACCTTGGTCATGTAGCCGGCACCGTAGCCCGCGAAGGTATCGAGGTAGGTGCAGGGATCACCGAAGTCAGGGCCCCAGCCGGAGCCGTAGAACATATCGAAGTTGCCGGCCTCGCCATTGGAAGCGCGGTAGCCGCAGGCGTAGAAGTCCTCAGCGGTGGTGGCTTCGATCAGGTTCACGACGACGTTCTCGGTGCCGAGAGCGGCCTCAACGGTCTGCTTGTAGGCCTGAGCCTGAGCGACCTGAGCCTCAGAAGGTCCGTAATAGACAACGTCGATGTAGATGGGGAAGGAGACGGAATCGCCCAGCTGCTCCTTGGCGGCCTCCAGGTGGGCCTTGGCAGCGTCGGCATTGTACCAGCCGTTGCAGGCGTCAGCCACGGTGATGCCGGCATCCATCTGGTCCAGATAGTACTGCACGATCTCGCCGTAGAAGGTACCGGCGGGGAAGGTGTGGCCGTCAGCGTCGGTGGTATCGGCGCTCAGGGACACGAACTCGGGGTGGGTGTACATGTTGCGCAGGTTGGTGGCAGCCAGATCCTCACCACGAGAGGTGGCGTTCATGGTCTGCTTATCCCATGCAAACTGCAGAGCCTTGCGGAAGTCCTTGTTGTTCAGAGCGGTGACAGTGTCAGCCTTCTGCTGCTCGGTCTTGGGAGAGGCGCAGGCACCGGACTCCAGAGCGAAGGTGCCGCGGTTCAGGTTCAGGCCACCGAAGTAGGTGGTGGAAGTGGTCTCGGAAACGTAAGCATACTTGTCGAAGTTGCCGTCAGCCTTGGCAAGCTCCAGAGTACCGGAGGCCTGGGTCAGGCCGGTACCGGCGTAAACACCGGCAACAACATCGTTGTAGGTGGCAGTGGGGTTCTCACCGGCGTCGTAGATCCACTTGATGGACTCGAGGGTGACAGCGTCGGCATTGTAGTAAGCGGGGTTCTTCACAACAACGATCTCGGAGTCCTTCTGCAGCTTCTGGAGCAGGAAGGGACCGGAGTAGACCTGGGAAGCAACGTCCTCGGACTTACCGAAGGTGTAGGTGTTGGTGTCCAGGGAAGCCTCAGCAAACTCCTCAATGCCGTACACACCGCCGTGGGCCTGGTAGAAGGAGTCGCAGATGGGCAGGAAGCAGGAGTAGGTCAGCATGGTCATGAAGTACGGGGTATCCTGGCAGAGGGTGATCTCCAGGGTCTTGTCGTCGATGGCCTTGTAGCCAACGCCGTCCCAGCTCTCGCCGTTCAGATACTCGTCAGCGCCTTCAACAACGCCCTGAACCAGCCACTCCAGGCCGGCCTGGGTGTCCAGCATGTGATGGAAACCGGCAACGAAGTCACCAGCGGTCACATCAGCATACTCGGTACCCTCGGAGGTGTACCACTTGACACCATCACGGATGTGGAAGGTGTAGGTCAGGCCGTCGTCGGAGATATCCCAGCTCTCGGCCATGGCGGGCATCATCTGGTTGAGGTTGTTGTACTGAACCAGGCCGTCCACGCAGTTGACGGTGATCTCAGTATCGGACTGGGAAGAGGTGTTCAGCCAGTCGATGGTGACAGGGGCGGTGGAGAAGGTGGTGGCGTAGGTGTTCAGGATGCTGTGGCCCTTCTCGGTCAGGTAAGCGGCAGGATCGTACTCGGCTTCGCCGGCAACGGCCTTGCCCCACAGCTCGAACAGGTCGGCGCGCTCCTCAGGGGTGAGGAACTCGTCGGAGATGACCATACCGAAGAGACGGTCGTCATCGTTGCCCCACTGCACGTAAGGAACAGTACGGGGAGCAATGCGGGAGATGGTGTAGGCGCCGCCCTGGGTGGTGTTGGGCTGCATAACAGCGGAGTCCAGCAGGTAAGCTTCGGCCTGGGCGTAGAGCACAAAGCGCTCGTCGTTGGTCTCGGCAGCCTTGGCCTCAGCCATCAGGGCCTCGTAATCACCGAGGTTGGCTTCGTAGATCTCACCGTCGTCAGCGCGGACGTACTGGCCGTCCACCAGCTCGCTGACAAACATGGGGCTCTCTTCTTCCTCGGGTTCCTCAGCGGGCTCTTCCGCAGGGGTCTCGGCCTCGGCAGCGGGCTCTTCGGCAGCGGGCGCTTCGGCAGCAGGCTCTTCGGCAGCAGGAGCCTCATTCTGGGCAGCGGGGGCGGGAGCAGTCTCGCCGCAGGCGGCCAGAGCGAAGATCATGCACAGAGCCAGAAGCAGTGCGAGAATCTTTTTCATGGTTTTTCCTCCTTTTATTCTTTATTAATCGCAATACCTTTGCGAATAATAAGCAAAACAGCGTTCCCGTCCTCACTTTTCCGGGCTTGAAGGAACAAAACGGCGTTCCGATGCTCCCCCGTCCTACCCGAGTGCGGCATCCGTGAGAACCGCTGGATACGCTTGACAGAAGCAGATGATTTGTCGCTTTTATACACTGCAGATATAGCTTCCTATTTCACAAATGATTTTAGCATACATGCTATTTGATTTCAAGAACTTCTTTTCGTCCATTTCTCCGAATCTCCAAATTTTCACCATGCTTTTTGTTGAAATCTAACAAAAGCAATGTCAGATTCTGGGAGATGCTGGAATTCTATGGGCTTTTTTCCGTTCTTTTTTCTCTCGCTTCGTTCTGTTATTTCTCTGTTTCGCTAAATCAGCGTCCCGTTTTTCATGGGTCTTTCAGGCTGTCGCGCTGCCGGCTCGTTCCCGACCCCTGGTCCCATAAGCCAGTTTCAAAAAAAGAAAACGCCTCCTCTCGGAAGCGTTTTCCTGTTCAAAGCTCTGTTTTTGGAAGCGCAGCCTCGTCCTTGCGAGATCTGCTCGCTCAATTGAAAACCAGGATGAAGAGCCCGGCGATGGCGACAAGCACAAGGCCGATGGGCAGGCCCACAGTGAGTACGCCGGCGATCCACATGGCGAAGGTGTCGTTCTTCTCCAGATCCGGGAGGTCCTCTTCCCGTTCGCGCTTTTCGGGATCTTCCATAGCTCAGTTTCCGGCCTTCGCCGCGGCCTTGGCGTCGTTTTCGGCCTCGATGGTCTTGGTGGACTTTTTGACCTCAAAGAGATACTCACCGTGCTCGTCCAGCTTCCGCTCGGGATAATGGCAGGCGCAGAAGTGGCCCGGCTCGATCTCCACCAGGTCCGGTGTCACGCGGCGGCACTTCTCCGTTGCCATGTAGCAGCGGGTGCAGAATTTGCAGCCGTCGGGCGGATTTACGGGGCTGGGGATCGAGCCCTCCAGGATGATGCGCTCCTTATCCGCAGAACCGGGGTCGGTGGTGGGAATGGAGGAGAGCAGCGCCACCGTGTAGGGATGGCGGGGATCCTTGAAGATGGTCTTCTTATCGGTCAGCTCCACGATATTGCCCAGATACATAACGGCGATCCGGTCAGAGATGAACTTGACGACGGACAGGTCATGGGAGATGAAGAGGTAGGTCAGGTTCTGCTTCTCCTTCAGATCCTGCAGAAGGTTGATGATCTGGGACTGGATGGATACGTCCAGAGCGGAGACGCATTCGTCACAGACCACGAACTTCGGCTGCACAGCCAGTGCGCGGGCAATGCAGATACGCTGGCGCTGGCCGCCGGAGAACTGGTGGGGATAGCGGTGCAGCATGTATTCCTGCAGGCCGCACTTCTCCATGGTCTCCACGATGTACTGGCGCATTCTGGCGGAACCGTGGCGGAAGAAGTGGTGGGTGACCAGGCCCTCTTCGATGATCTGGCCCACGGTGAAGCGGGGGTTCAGGCTGGAGTAGGGGTCCTGGAAAATGATCTGCAGGTCCTTGCGCAGCTTGCGCATCTCGGCGTATTTCAGGCGGGCCAGGTCAACGCCGTTGTCCCGCAGTCCCTCGTAATACTGGAACTGCTCGTCATTGGCGTAGTTGGCGCGCACGGCGTCCAGCTCTGCGGTGACCTTGTCCACCTGGGCCTGGGCAGCGGCCTCGTCCTTCTGCAGGACGGCCAGCTTTTCCTTGGCGTCGGTGATTTTCTTTTCCAGTCTGGCTTTCTTGCCGGCGTCGGCCTCCTGATACTCCTGTTCGAAGTGCTCGGACGCCACCTGGTGCAGGCGTACCTTCTCGGAGACCTCGTTGCGCTTCTTGCAGGCCTCAAACTGCTTGTGCAGCAGATCGATGCCCTTCTTGTCCTCGCAGGGATAGAAGCCGCCCAGGATCTT